>Ga0157360_1000771_pt1 | contig 11941 bp, 9 predicted proteins | sample AttlaeALBM1_FD_111483 | JGI IMG/M metagenome (GOLD analysis project Ga0157360, IMG submission 111483) | Fungus gardens microbial communities from leaf cutter ant in Ribeirão Preto, State of São Paulo, Brazil - Atta laevigata ALBM1 | ecosystem: Host-associated > Fungi > Mycelium > Unclassified ... | reverse complement strand
GTTACCAGTTGATCTGCTTAATATCTCGGCCATTATTGATCGCCTCGAGACGTGACTGGCATCGATCGAAAGGTCTTCTTAAGGGCTTTAAGCTGGTTTTAAGACCGTGGGAATCGTCGAAGAATTGATGGAGATATGACCGAATGAAGTTTGTGACAGCAGAGTTAGAAGGAAGGAAAGGGAAGTTGTGTCGATGTTGTAAGAAGTTTGGGCACCTGGCCTGAAACTACAGGAATAGGAGAGGAGAGGAAAAGGGGACCGTCGTTCCCCAAAATAAATTTGAAGTATTAAGTAGCAGAGTGATACAGTGTGGAGTAGAAGAAAAGATGATAAGGAGCATAAGGATGTTGGGGGTGAAGTATTTTAGGTGCAGAGAGGAAGGGCACAAGTGCAGAGAGTGTCCATTGTGGAAGAAGAGGCCGGCGCACCCTGAAAAGGAAAAGGCACAGGAAAAAGAAAAGAGGTTGAGAAGAGTAGAGGAAGAAGGAGCAGCGCGCATGGCTAAGCCACGAGAAGTGCAGTAAGGAGAGTGAAGGAGGAGTTCATGGGAGCAGTTGAGGAAGAGGGCTGAATGGTACTACAGACCAACAGTACCACAAGATGCAGAATTATGGGAGTTGGGATGGTGAGGCCAAGGGGCTGTTGTCATATATTTAAGATGCCCAAAATGTGGCAAAGGAGGATGTTATGTAGAAGATGATCGGGGACAAGGAATACTCCCCTATTGGAAGAGAGAGAAGATAAGTTGGTGTGGATGCAGAGGAGGAAAGGAGCAGAGCAGCACGCGAGCAAGGGACTCGAGAGGTGCAGCAAAAGAGAGAGAAAGCAGCATACCCATAGAGAGGAAAAGTGCAGCAAGAAAGGGGGGTAGTCAACAGGAGGTCAGGAGAACCTTCAAAATGTTGAGAGAAGTGTGGTTGAATATTGGAGTAGAGAAGGTAGACACGCATGAAGGTGTAATGATAAAAGCGCTCTTGGACAGTGGCGCAACAGGGATGTTTATGGATAGACAGACAGTGGCTAGGCATGGGTTCAAGCTGCAAAAGTTAGAAAGACCACTAGTCATCAGAAATGTAGATGGTACCAATAATAGTGGAGGGGCCATTATGCACCAGGTAGAGTGCAACGTATTCTACAAAGGCCACATGGAAAGAATGAGAATGGATGTATGTAATCTGGGGAAAACAGAGGTGATATTAGGTATGCCATGGTTAGTAGTCCACAACCCAGAAATAAACTGGGAGACAGGGGAAGTTAAAATGACGAGATGCCCACCCTTGTGTGGTGGAAGAAGTCAAAAGAAGGAAAAGGTCAAAAGACTGAAAACAGAGGAAGAAGAGAAGATCATCTGCTGGGCGATAGACAATAAAGAAAACTGGGGAAGAGAGAAAGAGATAGAAGAGGACCACAGGAAAATTGAGGAGATGGTCCCAAAGAAGTTTTTGAAGTGGAGAAAAGTGTTTGGGAAGGTAGAGTCAGAGAGAATGCCAAAGAGAAAGATTTGGGATCATGCTATAGATCTCAAGAAGACGTTTAAACCATGAAAGGGAAGGATTTATCCTCTATCCAAAAACAAGAGAGAAGAAGTCCAGAATTTTGTGGAAGACCAGTTGAGAAAGGGATATATCAGACCATCGAAATCCTCTCAGATGTCGCCAGTATTCTTTGTAGGCAAGAAGGATGGCAGTAAGAGGATGGTGATGAACTATCGCAACCTGAACAATCAAATGATAAAGAACAACTATCCGCTCCCATTAATTACAGAATTAATTGACAACATGGGGAGTAAGAAAGTATTCACAAAGATGGATCTCAGATGGGGGTTTAACAACATTAGGATAAAAGAGGGAGACGAGTGGAAGGGAGCGTTTATAATACACATAGGCTTATTTGAACCAATGGTCATGTTTTTCGGAATGACAAATTCACCAGCAACATTTCAAGCAATGATGAATGAAATACTGAGAGACCTGATTAACAAAGGAAAAGTGGCAGCATTTGTAGATGATGTGTTGGTAGGAACAGAGACAGAGGAGGGACACAATGAAATAGTAGAGGAAATACTGAAGAGGTTAGAGGAAAATGACTTGTATATCAAGCCAGAAAAATATGTATGGAAAGCGAGAAAGATAGGATTCCTAGGGGTCGTCATAGGACCTAATGGGATAGAAATGGAAGTGGAGAAAGTGGATGGAGTACTCAGTTGGCCACAGCCAAAGACTGTGAAAGATATTAGAAAATTCTTAGACCTCGCAAATTACTACAGGAGGTTTATTAAGGATTTTGCTCGAGTAGCAAGGCCGTTAAATATGCTGACGAGAAAGAATGAGAAGTGGCAGTGGGAGGAGGCCCAGCAGAAGGCTTTTGACGAGTTAAAACAGGTTTTCACGACAAAACCAGTATTAGCAGCTCCAGACTTAGACAAAGAGTTTAGAGTAGAGGCCGATGCCTCAAACTATGCTACTGGGGGAGTACTCTTGATGAAGTGCTCAGACAAAAAATGGAGACCAGTTGCTTTCATTTCAAAATCTCTAAGTGACACAGAATGAAACTATGAGATTCATGATAAAGAGATGTTAGCAGTAGTCAGATGTCTAGAGGCATAGAGACATTTCCTAGAAGGAGCAGTAGAGAAATTTGAGATTTGGACAGATCACAAAAACCTCGAGTACTTTATGAAGGTGCAAAAGTTAAATAGGAGACAAGCAAGATGGGCCTTGTACCTATCCAGATTTAATTTTACACTAAAACATGTTCCAGGGAGTAAGATGGGGAAGGCAGATAGTCTGAGCAGGAGACCAGACTGGGAAATCGGTGTAGAGAGAGATAACAAAGATGAGAAGTTGATAAAACCTGAATGGTTAGAAGTGAGAAAGACAGAAGCAGTAGAGATCATAGTAGATGGAGTAAATCTACTAGAGGAAGTTAGAAAGTCTAAAGTAAAGGATGACGAAGTGGTAAAGGTGGTAGAGGAGATGAAGCAGGCAGGAGTAAAGATGCTGAGAGATGAAGAGTGGAGAGAAGTAGACGGCATCATGTACAAAGAAGGAAAGGTCTATGTGCCAAAAGATGAAAAGTTAAGGGCAGAAATCATTAGGCTACACTATGATACGCCAATAGGAGGGCATGGGGGACAGTGGAAGACGGTAAAACTGGTAACTAGAAATTTCTAGTGGCCAGGAGTAACCAAGGAAGTGAAGAGATATGTGGAAGGATGTGATGCCTACCAACAAAACAAAAATCATACAGAACAACCAGCTGGCAAATTAATGCCAAACTTAATACCAGAGAAACCTTGGACACATATATCAGCAGACTTCATTACAAAGTTGCCCTTAGCTCAGGAATACGACTCGATCTTAGTAGTAGTCGACAGATTGACAAAAATGGTACATTTCATACCTACTACAGAGAAAACATCGGCAGAAGGACTGGCAAGGTTATTCAGGGATAACATGTGGAAGTTGCATAGTCTACCTGAAAGTATCATATCAGATAGGAGACCACAGTTCGCAGCAGGGTTAATGCAGGAGTTGAACGAGATGTTGGGGATTAAGAGTAAATTATTAACGGCGTTCCACCCTCAAACAGATGGACAAACAGAAAGGGTAAACCAGGAGTTAGAACAATACTTAAGGATGTTCATTGATCACAGGCAAGAACAGTGGCCAGAATGGTTAGGAATGGCAGAGTTTGCATATAACAATAAAGCGTACTCAAGTACTAGAACATCGCCTTTCAAGGCAAATTATGGGCAAGATCCCAGGATGGGGTTCAAGGGAAGAAAGAAGGGAAGATATGCAGGAGCAGAGAAATTCATTGAGAAGATGAAGGAAATACAGGAGGAAGCAAAGGCAACACTAGGGAAGGTGCAAGCAGATATGAAGAAATACGCTGACAAGAAGAGATCGGATGTAAAGGAGTATAAAGTAGGAGACTTGGTCATGCTCAGTACCAAAGATCTGAAATATCAAATGGTCAGAAGGAGGACAGAGAAGTTGACGGAGAGATTTGTTGGTCCTTATAAAGTCAAGGAGATAATATCATTGAACGCAGTCAAATTAGAACTACCTAGTACAGTAAAAATACACCTGGTAGTGAACGTTAGTAGAATATGATGATATGTAGGACAAGTAGAGAGGCAGAAAAAGGAGCAACCAGCCCCAGTAATAATTGAAGGGGAAAAAGAATGGGAGGTAGAACGTATACTAAATAAAAGGAAGGTCAAAGGTAAAGACAAGTATTTAGTACGTTGGAAAGGATTCACGGCAGAATCGGACACATAGGAAGGAAGGGAGAATTTAAAGAATGCGCAAGAAGCAATCGAAGAATTTGAGAAAGAATATCGACAGGATATGGAAGATGTGGCATGACAAGAGTGCAAAGAAGGGACGTTCCAACGAAGAGAACTACCAGGGAGGTTTACGGCAAAGAAGTTATATGGATAGTCAGACAAGCAATACGACCAGGAATATTGGGGAAGGATGGAAAGAAATTGGAGGCAATGGAAGGGCAAGAAGCCAGCAAGAAGAGGGACAATAAAGATGATTCTAGAAGAGGAAGAAGAAGTTGAAGAAGAAAAACCAGGAGTTCGAGAATGGATGAAGGAAGACAAAGACGAAATGGGCAACATGGCAGACCCATATTACAAGTTGTAGAGGAATTCCTTGGGACGAGAAAACTTAAGAGGAAGGTGGTATCATGACTTGGCAAATTGGCTAAGTCATTATTTATATTTCTTTTTTTTTCTTTTTTTTTCTTTTTTTATTTACAACTACAAGATGGAGCATGGGAAAGTATCATGTGACTTTGTCACAATGTCACAGAGTGTTACGTCACAGTCACAGTAGGTCACATGACAAGAGTAACATGAGGACCATGGGAGAGTAAGCGCATAGCCATAGTAGTAAAGTGTATAAGTAGTAGAGAAATAAGCAAGAACTCTATTGAGTTCTCTTTGTCAAACTCTGAACAAAGAGACAGTTGGCTTAATTCTGGTCATCGGACTTTAGACGCTGACATTCTGCTAAATGTCCAGTTGTGGACTCAAGTATCTAGCTTGAGTAGCAAAGTAGTAGCTGTGACCACTGCTACATATGCCTCATAGACGCTTGCCCAGGTGCTCTATATCAGATTTCCAATGTATTTCCCTTCTAGAAGTACTCTCGAGGATGGAAGCAGACTTAGACAGGTCAATGCTGATAGGGATCAAAAGGTTTGATCATGAAACAAAGGTGAAAGCGAGGCCAAAGAGGTAAAATCTCCAAGTTGCTTCACAATTGTGCACTAAACAAGTAGGCACTAGGGAGATAAATCAAATAATAGAGAGCTTACTGAAGGTAAAAGTCCAAAGAATAACCAAAACATATTAAATAGAAATCTAAGAAGAAAAGAACTATTTTTAGTATCCACTTGAGAGAACTCTCACTGTAATAGGATCCCTAAGGCATATGTTCATCTTATGCCATAACACTACTGCCCTTACCTAGTCTAGTAGCCTGGCTCGCCATTGATACAGCAATACTATCTAGAACTTCCGTGCTGTCGTGTAGGCTCTTCTTCAGCTGACTGTACAACTGGAAGCTGACTCTAATGACCCATAGTGAGTGGTTAGCTCCTAGCATAAACGAATGCCCAAGTCTATTGAGCTTGAGTCTCCCTTCAAGGGAAGTTTTATAGAGTTTTCATAAAGCAAACACAAAAGAAAACCTCAAATCACTCAAATAGCCTTTTAGCTCTAGAGCAACAGAGGGAAAGATGATGGAGGGAAAAAGTCTTTTTTCCTCTCTGTGCCCTAGAGTATTTTATTAGGATTACAAAGCAATGATACAACAAAAGAAAAGAAACAAAGAAAACTCCCGAATTCCCAAAGATAGTAAGAGTGAAATGATGAGGAGGCACCTCTCCTGATCACTTGGCTACTACTCCCCACTCCTCTAATCCTACTCTGGGGGTTTTTCTCTAAACAATAGATAGCTCTTAAGCCTTTTGCTGGGCCATAGAGAGAGGTAGTGATCTCAAGTCATTTTGCTCTCGAGCGTGTTGTCTTCATCAAATACCTTTTCTTCTATCTCTCTATCTGACCTCTCTTCTTATTCTTTCTAGTCCTTTTATTACTCTTCTATACTTCATTACATCTTCGAGCCTCAGTCTTCTTTTGTTAAGTTTGCGATGCAGTTCTCGAGAGGACTTGTCTTGCTAGTTCTTGCTATAATTAGCTATCAGCAATGATGGCCTTACTCTGATGGTAACCTAAACATTATAAATAAGTGACTGCTGCCAAGATATGATGTCATCCTTATAGAAAACAATCTTCTAAGGTCCTTTCCGCTCTTAAGAGCACTCTAGAGGAGAGTTCTGTTATAAATCTATTATGAAATTCTCTGGACAATCTCTATGAGGTTTCTGTAGTGGTGGTCATAGCCACTACTCTGCTACTCAAGTGGTGTGCTCAAGTCTACAACTGGGCGTCTAGGAAATATCTCTGGGAGGCCAAACTCGTCTCTCGAGCTAGTTATTCTCATGATTATGGTGAAAAATATCACTTTTATTGCCTAAATAGCTGTCCGGTATGACAACACAACCCAAGCAATATCATACCTCAGTGGCTGGTAGCATTATTTATAGAAGAGTTATGATCAGATCCAAGCCATCATCACTAATGGCTAATTATAGCAAGATCAAGAGAGTCGAGCTACTGCAGAGTCGTATTGCAACTGTAGTAGAAGGAAATCAGAAACTGGAAGCACAAGAAGACATAGAGGAGGGAAAAGAAAAGACCAGAGAAGCTAAAGAGAAAGACAGTAGGAAGGCTAGATGAAGATAACATGCTTGAGGGCAAGATGCCTTGAGATTGCTGTCTCCGTCTACAGCCTAGTAAGAGGCTCGAGACCTGGCTATTGTGTGAGGGAGGATTTCTGCAGTAGAACTAGAGAAGTGAGGAGTGGTTGCCCAATGTTTGGGAGGGGTGCCATCTTATTATTATGGCCTTACTATGTTTGGGAATTCAGAAGTTTTCTTTGTCTTACTTTCTTTGTTGTCTCTTTGCTTTGTAATCATAATAAAATACTCTAGGGCACAAAGAGAAACTCAAGCATCATACCCCCATCATTATCCCTCTCTGTTGCTCTAGAGCTTAATGGCTATTTTGAGTGACTAAGTTTCTAATTTTCTAAGTGTTCTACTTTACTTTCTAAAAACCTACCAACCTCTCCCTCAACAGGAATTTGAGCCCCAATAGACTTGGGCATTTGCTTACACTAGGAATTAATAGCTCGCTACGTGTCATTGGAGTCGGCTTCCAGTTGTACGGTCAGCTGAAGAAGAGCTCACATGATAGCACGGGAGTTCTAGGTAGTTTTGCTGTATCGATAGCAAGCTAGACTACTAGACTAGATAAGGGTAGTAGTGTTACGACGCAAGACAAACACACATCTTAGGGATCCTATTACGGTGAGATCTATCTCGAGTAGATTCATAAACACTTTGTTGTCATTCCTTTTGGTCTTCTGAGTTGTACTTCACCATTTCTCCTATTCTTAAGCTCTCTTGTATATTTGATCATCTCCCTAGTATCTACTTGTTAGCACACAATTGTGAGACATCTCAGGGATCTTTTACATTTCCATTTGTCTTCACCTTTGTTCTATGATCAATTCTCTTTAATCCCCATCACCAGGACCATGCTGTATTGGAACAAATGAGTTCAATTTCTGATCCCTCGCTCTTGACTCCTACCTCTTTAACCTCTACTCTGGAGTCAACCAACTAGTTTGACTTCAGATTCTATGTCTTTACAACTAGTTATTTCTATCATTGAGTCCAATTCTTTTATTTCATAGTTTAACCTATCTGTCTATTCACTCTCCACCAAAATAATCAGTGCCTTCTACCATTTGTTTAATACTCTAGAACAACCTCTGGTTGCTTCTTCTGTCAAAGTCCATGCTTTGGATGTCTTTGACAGAATGGACCTACACCAACTTCACTATTTTCTCTTCCAATGTTGTCTTTATTTCCACTCTAGACCAACTGTTGTTAAATTGGATTCTGACAAAATCAATTTTGCAATAACTTATATGTCCAGAGTAGTACAAGATTGGCTTCAGGTAGCATTGGAACAAGAGGATCAAGGCATTCATTATGCATGGCTATACTCCTGGTCTTCCTTTGTCAAAGAAATATATATGTACTTTGGTACCCTAGACATTGTTGCAGAAGCAGCTCACTTCTTAGATCATCTTTGTATGAATCCTGACAACCAGATTGCAATTTACAACATTGCTTTCCTCCAGTACTCTGCTGAGTTATAGTGAACAGAGAATGCTTTCTATCATAGGTACTATGTTGGACTCCCTGATTGCATTCAGGATATTATTTTTACTCATGAAAGAGATAGACCTTTTATCTTCTAGACTCTATATTTTACAGTCATCTCTATTGACAATTATTTCTGGGAACGAAAATACAAATCCAAAAGGACTCTGTACTCTACTAGGCAACGTTCTTTATATCTGGAGTGTTCTAAAGTCTTCTGAGAAGTTTTTCACTTATCAACAAACTCTGCTCTCCAGATTGCTCTGACTCTGTCTCCAAATTGTCGTTGTTTGTTCCTGATCCTGGTTCTATAGTTTCTAAATCTCTTACTAGTACTCACTTTCTAGTGAAAGAGACAAAAGAGAAGTTAGCTATGACTAGCAAGTAGAAAGGGGCAGTAATAGTTCCCAGTTGCATGCTAAAGGGTTTGTAGGGAGAAGAAGAAAGTAAGGGTATCAAAAAGAAATTAAAATGTGAATATGCAGCTTATTTAGAATCTAAGTATAGAAAGAATGATGGGGGCTCAATCTAGATCCTATCCACATAGTGTCCCTAAAGTGTCTACCTTTACACACCATAACAAGCTCACTAGTAGAATAGTCAGTAAACTACTCATGGGCCTTATCACACTCAATCAAGCCCTTATTTGTATCCCCACACCAAACCTTATAGGTGTGATATGATCTGAGTCAATGATTAGCTAGGCTTTTCAGGCCTGCTACTCTATAGAAGGTTGTCTAAGTGACCACTGTGTCTTGTCTCAAGAAAGAGTAAGTGATAGGAAACATTTACCAATTCAACCTCTTACCAAGATCATTCCTTTCACACTTAAGAGAATTGCATTTACAACCTCAAGAGCTTCTGAGATGAAGGCAAGGGCCAAGGAGGCTCTCTTCTATCAATCTCTACTCTGAGAAATATATTATGATCTTACAAACCCTGGGACTCAATTATAAGAAAAAGGTCTTTATTCTACTGACCTCTCTCATATCTCTCCTCTATGACATTGCTATGCAGACATAACAGATGTTACCTCCCTATCCTTCATATCCATCAGACATACCCATGTAATCCTACTCCACCCTATGTGTCATCTGCTATCAACCTCCCCTATCCTTCTAACCAGTTACTTTCTATTCCAAACACAATCTAGAAATAGATTTCATTAGATGCAAAGGTATTTGAGATGGTAGTCTGCCTAGGAAATATCCATAACTTAGGTGAGCTAAATGGTGATGAGATCGCATGTTACTAATAGACTTTTTGATCTGTAAGTTGATATCTCATTAGCCTGTGTTCACTCTAGATTGAAACTATACCATATTGCAAAGATACTCCAAAACTTCTGTATCTTAGGACCTCAGACCTTGATGGTCTGCCTCTGACAAACCTAATACTGGTCCATCAGTATTGCTCTTTTCTGTAATATGCTATTCTAGTATATAATATCTATATAACTGCTTTCTAAAAATACAAGTTCCTGGTTCTAGATTATTCCTAGGGCTCATAGAAGGACTCTAGAGCAGACTTAAAAGTGAAAAACAGAAGTATAAAGGCCTTTTCTATTATATTTCTGCAGAAAATATATCTGCAGTATAATACTAGGTCCACAACAAATTCTGTCGTCAGAGCTCTCTGATCCTGCTTCTGTTCTATCATTCTTGACGTCTGGTTCCAGTCCTAAAATCCCAAAATCTCCAGTCAAACCCAAGTTGCTATATTAATAAACTCATTCTATGAACTTAGTAGCAATCTCTCTTTGGAGTCTTTGGTTTAGGTCTCCTGTTTCTACAAAATCTATCTTTGCTTTTGCATCTTGGTCTCCGCTAAAAGGGTACAAAAGAAAATTGTACACTAGGACAAACAAAATAATGATATACCAGCTCCCAATTGCATGCTAAAGGTCTGAGGGAAAATAATCAAAAATGAAGGTTTATAAATAATAAGAAAAAGTAGAATTATATGTAGCTCCAATAAAGTATATATTAGTTGTTGTAAAATGAATGTAAGATCTCTCTAGATCATCGTCACATAGCCTTCCTAAGGTGTCAACATTTACATACCGTAACTAGACTTAACTGGAAAATACAGTTAGTTAATCACTCATAGACCCTCCATACTCAGTTATCCCCTTGTCTGCACTCCTAATACTGAACCTTATAGGTGTGATGCAATCCAAGTATATACCTAGCTAAGCTTTCCTAGCCTGCTATCTTCTCTGAAGTTTGCCCAAGTTACATCTTGTCATGACTTGGCAAAACAGCTAAGTCATTATTTATATTTCTTTTCTTTTCTTTTCTTTTCTTATTGGACTTACAACTATAAGATGGAGCACAGGAAAGTATTATGTGACTTTGTCACAATGTCACAATGGTGTGATAGATGGTCAGGTCACAGTCACAGTCACAGTGTGTCATATGACTAGAGTAACATGAGGACTATGGGAGGAAAAGTGCATAGTCACAATAGTAAAATGTATAAGTAGTAGAGAATTAAGTGAGAACTCCATCAAGTTTTCTTTATCAAACTCTGAACAAAGAGACAGTTGGCTTAATTCTGGTCATTGGACTTTAGACGCTGATACATCTGCTATTCCTCTCTAGATTGAGTTTTGGGTATATTCAGTGTTCTTCTCAAGACATCCTCTTGGTCCTAGTCTTCTTACTCTCAATAGATCTGCATTCATGATTCTAGAGGCAGTGTAGATGGAGATAGGAGTTAAGAGGTTCCTCTTTTATTCAACTGTACTCCAGATACTATATTAATATTATTACAAAGCCCTGAAACTCAAGAAATAAAATATAAAAAGGAAACTATTACTACTTTTAGGATTCTATCGACTTTTTTCTGTCCTAAGGCCTCCTAAAATCTCACTAATAATACAGACCTCTCCTTTCTTTATGATAACACATTTCCTTACCAAGTTCTTCCTATCAAAGATGATATGTCTTCATCGCTGCTTCTTTCTAGAATATTCTTCTGTCTTCCCCTATCATGCTCTTGATATTGCTTTGTAATTTGGACTTTGTTGATTATCTGTTAAACAGTTAGCAAGTCCCCATAAATGTCTACTATCTCCAAGTCACATCCTAGAGGTCATTTATCTAAATATAATTGATCTGATGCCATCAATGCTTATTTACAAGCACAAAGTCTATCAGTCTAAGTTTGTCATCTGAGTAGTACTAGTTCTAGAGCACAAGTCTACTATCCTTCTGAGTTAGTCTATCCAAAGATAGATCTAGAGTATAGTCCCTTAGTGACTTTCTTAGTGACCTGATGCCAGTTCATCCTAATTGTCACAAACTTCATTCGGTCATATCTCCACCATTTCTTCGACGATTCCCACGGTCTTAAAGCCAGCTTAAAGCCCTTAAGAAGACCTTTCGATCGATGCCAGTCACGTCTCAAGGCGATCAATAATGGCCGAGATATTAAGCAGATCAACTGGTAACCACCATGTTACCGTTTATTAAATCGCTAATATCTCGGAAACCGCTGAGATCGATGCTTCGGTTCTAGGCTCAGCAGAAGCCTTCTTCATAACGCTCAGAATGAGCCTAGAACGACCTCAAGGTGATTAATATTAGTGGAGATATGAAGACCTCAATGTTTGCACATGGAC
>Ga0157360_1000770_pt1 | contig 11957 bp, 4 predicted proteins | sample AttlaeALBM1_FD_111483 | JGI IMG/M metagenome (GOLD analysis project Ga0157360, IMG submission 111483) | Fungus gardens microbial communities from leaf cutter ant in Ribeirão Preto, State of São Paulo, Brazil - Atta laevigata ALBM1 | ecosystem: Host-associated > Fungi > Mycelium > Unclassified ... | reverse complement strand
GTGCACAGACCATGTAGTAGTTGTATAAGTAGTGTAGAAAATCTAACGGGAACTCTATCGAGTTCTCTTTGTCAATCGCTGAACAAAGAGCAGTTGGCTTTATTCTGGCTTGGAGTTTAGCTTTCTTACAGGTATAGGGGCGTCGACCCAGTTCAGGTCGTCGTCGACATGAGGAACAGTGGAAGGATCCATACTGTGGAATTTCGAAGGTTCCACTGGAAGTGGAGATGAGCGGGGTTGCACCGGGGTATGAGGTGTCCCCGATTGAAGACGTCTAGACCTCTTTAGGAGGCTGGAAGTGAAGCGACTGAGAGTTCGGTCAGCGAGAGGAATGGAATTACTCCCGGAAGAGGGAGCTGCAGACTGGCGAGACATTAGAGTTTAACACGACAGGAACCGGTGTGAGTCTATAAATTCTGTTAAGGACGGAATCCAGAGGAATGGAAGTGAAGGATAATAGATAGAAGCTACACTCCGTTCCAGAGTAAGGTACAATATCGGAGGGAAGGTACTTAGCGATAAGAGAAAGAAGGCTCCGGCAGCGAGACAAGGATGTCGGGGCAAAGAGCGACTTATTGAACGACCTTGGCTTCAACTTATGTGTTACGCCCCGGTCTCCGGTCGTGAGATTAGTCGCATATTTCGGAGTGGAGGAAGTTGCCAAAACAGAGGTCCCAGAGAGTCAAGTGAAAGAGTCTGAATGAACAAGATGGGCTTAGGACCAGATGACATTAATTTACAGACTGAGGAATTACACTGTAACTACTCAGTACTTATAGTATGTGTGGAATAGAAGGAGAGTAGTCTACTATGCTATTCTACTATTATTAATTTTAGGGGAATTATTAGAAGAAAGAAATTACATAATTATCATATTTCTGGAATATGACATTATATAAACACTAATTTAATAATATCACAAGTTTTTATTTAGTTAATTAAGATATTACTAAAATAAACAAAGAGAATAAATTAACTGTTATTATAATTTTATTATAGCTAGACAAAATTAGTAATAGTTTTACTAGATTAAGACTAAAATATTATATAGTTAGACTAAAACTTTATTAGAATAAAAGTATTTTTTTTTGTTAATTTAATAACTTTTATAATTAGTAATATATTTTTTATTATTCTTGGTTATCAATAATTTTGTGTAATAAGTTTATATGTTTTGATATATTTAAAATATTTAGCAAGTTTTTTATTATAATATAACTAGAAAATTTCTTTTTAAAATATTACTAAGTTTAAAACATAAACTTTTATATTTTTAAAACTAATATTATTTTATTATTATTTTTTTAAGAATTATAATCAAAATTATAAAATAATATTACAAATAATTACTTACTATTTGTAATAAATGTTTTAATACTTTAAAAAGTTCAAAAATACAAAATTAAATAAATAACAAAAAATATTATTAAGTTTGAAGTTTAATTCTTAAACTATGAATTTTTAAATATAAAAAAGTAATAGTTTATATACTAGAACAAATTATTATATACTACTATTATTTTATATACAATAGTATTTTTGTACTATAAATAACAATAACTTAATCTTATAAAAACTGTTCTTTGTTCTAAAAAAAAAACAAATAATTATTTATAAATAATTAATAAAATTTATGTTTAAACATTGAAATCTTTATATCTCTACTGATATTAATTACCTTGAGGTCATTTTAGGCTTATTCTGAGCAGTTGTCAAGAATATACAGAACAAAAGCAAAAAGATCTGAAATAAAGTGAAATTATTCTGGAGTAAAAGAGAGTTGACAACAAAAGTAAGAAACAACCTTGGCCTTAGCTTGTGTGCTATGTCTCGATCTGCTATTGTGTCAGCAGCTAAAGTCTGATGACTGAAATTAAGCCAATTGTCTCTTTGTTCAGCGTTTGACAAAGAGAACTTGATAGAGTTTCCATTAGATTCTGTATACTATTTATACAAGCAGAGTAATCCTAACCCTGTCCTTTTATCCTGTGCTTCTCTATGAGTCAACTTGCTCTTGCATGTTTGTTGATATTATAAATTAAAAAAAAAGAAAAAAAAAAGAAAAATAATATTCAAAATAAAAGAAAAAAAAAGGAAAAGAAAAGGAAATAATGACTTAGCTGATTTACCAAGTCATGACATGTTGCATATGTAGTTGCGTATTTTAGGAGAACTGAATTGTTACTAAAAGTTTAAGAGAAAAGTAATATCACAAATAGTCACTTATTTGATTTATGATTTATGAGTTGATATTCAAAAGTACTTAAGGAGCAGAGTTTAGACAGTGACAAAAGATGTTGTTAAGTCTGAGATTTAATTCTCAAACAAGAAGTTCTTATATATAAAAAAGTAATGGTCTATACACTAGAACAGATCATTACATGCTACTATCTATTGTTCTATATATGATAGTACCTTTGTGCTAGAAATAGTGATAACTTAATCATATAAAGGCTATCCTTTGTTCTAAGAAAAAAATAAATAACTATCTATAGGTAATTAATGAAATCCATGTACAAATATTGAGGCCTTTATATCTCCACTGATATTAATTGCCTTGAGGTCATTCTAGGCTCATTCTAAGTGGTATGAAGAGGGCTTCTGATAAGCCTAGAACCGAAGCTTAGATCGTAGCAGTTTCTAAGATATTGGCAATTTAATAAATGGTACCATAGTAGTTACCAGTTGATCTGTTTAATATCTCAGCTATTATTAATTGCTTCGAGACATAACTGGTATCGATCAAAAGGTTTTTTCAAGGGCTTTTAGAAGCCATTAAGACCATAAGAATCGTTGAAAAATTGGTGGAAATATAGCTAAATGAAGTTTGTAACAAATAGTATATTAATAAGAGCAAGAATAGAACACATAAAAGACATTAATTTATGAACTAAAAAACTAGGATATAACTAATAGAGTACTTATACTAAGTTTAAAATAGAAAAAGTACAAGTAACTAGTCTAAATCATGATTTTATAGAAGTAAACAACAAAAGTTCAAGAGTAAAATTTAGTAATAATATAAAATATAAAAAAAATTATATTATTAAATTATTATTTTCTATCATATGACAATTTCTTAAAAACATTATTATAATTTCTTTTAGTTACTTAAATATTCTTCTTTTATTCCTCTTTTTCAAGTTTTCTTTGTTTATTTGATTATCTTTCCAGTAGCTACTTGTTAGCATATAATTGTGAAGCAGCTTGAAGATTTTGTCTTTCTGATCTTGTTTTTATTTTTGTTTTGTGATCAAACCTTTTGATCCCTATCAGTAGTAGCTAAAAAGAGGTCAAAAGACTATAATCTTATAATGTATATTATAAATACATCTTCTATACTATCTAAGCATGAGACAAAAAAGTACAAATACTAAAAGAAAGAAATAACTACTTATAGAAAAAGAAAAGTAACCTAGCTTCTAACACATATACTTGCTATACTGACTTCACATTTCAGGTCCTGATCAAATTAACCTTTTCACATTGCATGCAAAATCACAGATATCATCTTTTAGTACTTTAGTCAGACTTTCTTTTGGAAAGACACTAGTGACTTTTACTATAAGCTGAAGCTTTACATGAAAGAGCTAGGAACAGTTCATGTTATTCTAGTTTTTCCTGGTTGGCTTATCTAGAATTATATCCTTAACAAGGTGTAGGTAAAAAACAAGATGTTCCATTTATAAATAAGTATTAGAACTCTTTCTTATAGGTTACAGAGAGCTAGGTACCCTCAAGTAGTTGTTAACTATTGGTTGTTTTAATATATGATCTCAGAACAACTTATAGGAAAGAAGGCTAGAGACCAAGAGTGTCATAGACTATCTAGAACTTAGCATCCCCCTCTCAGTTTGTTCTATTTACAGAAGCGACTACTTGAAGTTTCTTTCTATAAACCAAAAGGCTCATAACTTGACAAGTTTTCACCAGGTCAAAGATGCTGAACACATAGCACAGTATTTATGCATTCAGCATAAAAAAGACAGATAGAGATAAATATCAGAAGGTAAATAATGACAATTTTAGTATAAGAGGTTTAGTAGTATATGTAAGGGGACATCTAGGGTAATGCTTAGTCACCACTGAGGGTCTGTTCTATTAGTGGCCCACTAACAGTACATGTATGCATTTTTATAGTTTCTGTTTTCTTTTTGTCTATGTCATGTAGTGCAACGTTTTCTATTTTATAATTAGGACATTGTGATTACTGATCCATGTTGTTATCACTAAGTCATGAAGACTCAAGGATCACCCAAGGTGGATGTTCAGGAAAAACTTGATGGAGTTCTTCGTTAAATTGCCTGATTACTTATACAAGTTTTACTATGGCTATACTACTACTACTCCACAATCACATGTCCTTTTAGAATATTCTACAATCACATGACCTCGTCATATGATATGATTACTTAAGTTCCCATGCTATTTATAACTTAACTCTGTTGTGTAACTTGATATTATTGATCAAGTTTCCAAATGTGTGGGAAATTCTTTCCTTTTTGGGGGTTTCATAACATATGTATCCATATGATAGTATGTGTGATTGTCTAGTGTAGAAGTATATATACTAGCAAGCTGTTGTAGATATACTTCACTTGAATCTCAACTTAGCTTCTGGAACTCTCATTTAGCTTAAAGAATGATCGTCTCTAAGTAATTCCTTAACAGTATAGTAGTTCTTCTAACAACTATTGTAACCAAAAGGAAAGAAATAGTAGTGGTTAAAGAAAAAGAATAGTTTTGGTATTAGATACTATAAGAATAAGAATAAATATCATTAATTTTTTTAACTTTTTAAAAATACCTGTTATGACTTGGCAAAATAGCTAAGTTATTATTTATATTTCTTTTCTTTTTCTTTACTATACAAAAAGAAGTATAGAAAAGTGTCACATGATCATAGTTACATAGTTACATCACATGACAAGTTACATAATAGGTATGGAAAAATAGTACACAGACTATGTAGTAATTGTATAAGTAGTATACAAAAAATAAAAGAGAACTTTATTAAGTTCTTCTTGTTAACTTAAACTTGAAATAGATTTAAATTGTCTTAGCTAAAGTCTTATAACATCTTTTTTTTTGTTTTCTATTTTTACTTCATTTTTTCTATCAGTTTCTGTTAGGAGTTTAATAACTTTAGCAAATCTTTAAATAAAGCATTTGTAAAAGTTATAAAAGCCTAGAAATTATTGTACTTTTTGCTTTTTTTTAAGTTTTGACTATTTAGTAATTCTCTTGATCTTGATAAAGTCAACTTCAATACTATTCTTTAAAACAATCATCTCTAAATAATTAATTTTTGTTTGAATTAATAATTTGTTGTTGCTCAAGATCTTAAGTATTATCACAAATAACTACTTACTAATTTGTGATTTGATATTGAGATATTTAAAAAGGCTTAAAAAGTAAAGTTTAGACAATAACAAGAGACGTTATTAAGTTTAAGATCTAATTCTCAAACATAAAGTTTTTATATACAAAATTATGATAGTCTGTACACTAGAACAGATTATTTATATGCTACTATTTATTGTTCTACATATAGTAGTGTCTTTGTACTTAAAATAGTGATAACTTAACTATATAAAAATTGTTTTTTGTTTTAAAAAAAGACAAATGATTATTTATGAGTAATTAATCAAATTTATATACAAATATTGAAGACTTTATATTTTCATTAATAGTGATTGCTTTGAGGTCATTCTAGGCTTATTCTGAGAAATATAAAAAAAGCTTTTTCTAAGCCTAAAAGCAAAGTATTTATTATAGTAGTATTAAAACCATAACTTAGTAAGAATTTGTGTATAAACTCAGCCACAGTCTTAAAAACAGGACCAATCTCTATATCTGCCCAATCTAGGTTCTGAGAGCAAAAACACATAAGAAGGAAGTAACCAGGGGGTTCTGAGAGTTGAATTAAAAAGTTTGCTTATAGATAAACAAAGCTAAAATACTAGTATTTTTAATCTTATTTACTAGCATTATTATAAGTTAAGTGTCAGGCTAGGAATATGACAAGCAGTTCCTGAGATATTAGCAATTTAATAAACAATACCATAATTATCTACTAATTTACCTAATATTTTGACCAATATTGATTGTCTTAAGATATAACTAGTATAAGACTTTAGCCAAAACAACTTAAATCCACTCTAAGTCTAAGTGTCATGTTCTAGTAATGACATTAATGGAAATCAAAGAGAATTGATTACAAACAAAAGTAATAACAAATAAAAGTAATAAAATCTCCAAGATGTTTCACAATTATGTACTAAAAAATTAAGTACTGAAGAGATAATTAAATAAACAAAGAAAGCTTGAAAAAGAGAAAATAGAGAGAAAAAACTTGAATAACTAAAAGAAATTATAATAAAGTTTTTTATAAATCCACTCAAGATTGATCTTACTATAATAAAATCTCTAAGATGTGTATTCATCTCATATTGTAATACTACTGCCCTTACCTAGTCCAGTAGTCTAGCTCACCATCAATACAGCAGTACTACCTAAAACTTTTATGCCATTATGTAAGCTCTTTTTTAGCTGACTGTACAACTAAAAGCTATCACAAATAATTACTTACTATTTGTAATAGATACTTTGATACTTTAAAGAGTTCAAAAATGCAAAGTTAGATGAGTGATAAAAGATATTGTTAAGTCTAAGATCTAATCCTCAAACTATAAGTCCTTATATACATAAAAATAATAATCTATGCACTAGAACAGATTATTATATGCTACTACCTATTTATGGGTAATTAATAAAGTCTATGTACAAATATTAAGGCCTTCATATCTCCACTAATATTGATCACCTTGAGATCATTTTAAACTCATTATAAGCAGTATGGAAAGAGCTTTTGATGAGCCTAGAAACAAAGCATTAATCATAGCAGTTTCTGAGATATTGGTAATTTAATAAATGGTACTATAGTAGTTACTAGTTAATTTGCCTAATATCTCAGCTAATATTAATTTTCTTAAGACGTGACTGGCATTGATTGAAAGGTTTTTTCAAGGGCTTTTTGTAGCCATTGAGACCATGAAAATTGTCGAAGAATTAATAGAGATATGGTCAAATGAAGTTTGTGACAAAAGTTTACTTTAAAAACACATAGTAAGTAGTTAACTCCTAGTATAAGCAAATGCCTAAGTTTGTTGGAGCTTGAATTCCTGTTTGAGAAAAAGGTTTTGGTGGTTTTTAGTAAATAAAGAAGAAAACTTAGAATAGAAGTCCTTGGACTTCTCTGGTAAAATCTATTTTCTTTCTTGGAAGGTAGGGTATAACCCAAAAGGCTGCCACCCTATTTTGCCAAACTGAGCCATCTAGTTCTGCTAAAATATAGGCACCTCTACGTAGTTTTCTTACTACTAACATAAGTCTTAGATATCTCAGCTTCATTTTTCTGTCTGCCGACATTTCTATTGCTGAGTTCTTTACAAGGACTAGACTTCCTGCTTCTAGATTGAATTCTTGTATCTTATGTTGTAAATCTCTTTCTAGCTGCAGAGTTCTCCGTATTTTCTCTTTAGTTACTTTCTTTCTCATTTCTTCTACATGGACTGCATGTTTTATGAGTGCAGTTGCTTGTAGTCCTATAAGTTCTGATCTAGATAACATTCTTTCCGGATATCTGACCAGTCATGTTGCTTCTATTACGTCTAGAGGTAAGGTCGGTTGTGCTTCTGTCACCATAAAGTAAGGCAAGCAACCCGTCCTTTTTCTCACTGTAACTCTATCTGCCCACATGACGTGATGTAAAAATAAAGACTTAGTCACTCAAATAGTCATTTAAGCTCTAGAGCAATAGAAAGAGATGATGATAGAGGTATAATGCTTGAGCTCTCTTCTGTGCCCTAGAGTATTTTATTAAGATTACAAAGCAATGAGACAACAAAAGAAAAAAAACAAAAAAAACTTCCAAATTCCCAAAAATAGTAAGAGCAAAATAATGAGGCAGCACCTCTCCTGATCACTTGGCTATCACTTCCCACTTTTTTAATTTTACTTCTAGGGTTCTTCTCTAAATGATAAGTAGCTCTTGAGCCTTTTGATAGGCTATAGAAAAAAGTAGCAATTTTGAGTCATCTTATTCTTGAGCATATTATCTTTATTAAACCTTTCTTTTATCTTTCTTCCTAATTTTCTTATACTTTCCACTACATCTTCTACATCTTCTTGCTTCTCTAGGTTTTAGTTTTTTTCTGCTATGATTGTAATGTGACTTTACATCAACTTATCTTTCTTGATTTTGCTATGATTAGCCATTATTATGAGTCGTCTTGACCATAACTAAGAAATATGATATGAACAGAAATTGAACTCTGAACTAGTAGGAACTTGTAAAATAAACAAAAACAAATGATACAAAAATGTATAAGTAGTGTAGCAGAATAAAGTAAGGACTCTATTGAGTTCTCTTCTAATTCTAAAAAGCTCCTTGGTTTAAATCCTAGGCTAAGGTCTTAAGTCAGTTGCTGACAAAAAAACTCAATAACTACTACCTGAGCTTAGTTTATCTCAAACCTTGCTCACAAATCTTACCAATCATTTTATTAAACCTCAACTAACAATTATTGCAATCATTAGTCACTTCCATATATAGCTGGGCCCTTGGCTTAAGGAGACTTCTCAGTCAGTTAGAAACTAAAGAAGGAAACTTTGCACCAAGTTCAGGTATACAGTTGAGTTCTGACCTGCCAATTGAATGTGTTAGCTACATCTTCTTAGTATAAACCTCATGCTATACTCCATTGTAAGTGGTATATGTAGAGGAGTGATGGTTATTTCTAGAAGGCTGTTGAGAGTAGAAATCCTCCCTGAGGTGATAGCCAAAGTATTATTAGGGCAGTAGTCAGTAGAAAAGTAAGTATTTGGCTAGGTGAAGATCTTGTGCTCCAGTAGATATAGCAGTAGATAAGCAAAACTCAACATTACATTCATATCTCAGAGATATTGTCACAATGTCTCAACAACAATATCATAACATCATGAGCAGCTTGCTCAAAAAAAAGCATACTCTTGCTTTATTAAGGGCAAAGTTAGAAGAAAAGCAAAAAGAATTGAGTATTACAAATGTAGTGAAGAAGGACATAAGTATAGGGAATGTCCATTATAAAAGAGAAGAAAGAGCAAAGTAGCATATCTGGTGAAGCTACAAAAGGTACAGTAGAAGAAACTGAAAAGAGTAGAAGAAGAGAAGGTGGTGTTATGCTATACAACATTTTAGACAAAATAAGTGGTATTTTACACTGTAATAATCAGAATAACTAGCTCAAGAAAAGAGTTCGGTCTTCCAAAGATGTTCTCTGGACATCCAGTCATAGACTTGAGCATCTTACTTGAGTAGCAGAATAGCAGCTATGACCACCACTACATATACCTCATAGACGCTTGCCTAGGTGCCCTGTATTGAATTTCCAATGAATTTCCCTTTTAGAAGTGCTTTCGAGAATAGAAGCAAACTTAGACAGCCTAACACTACTAGAGTGATATTATACCTCAGTAGTTAGTGGTACTATTTGCAAAAGAATTATGATCAGATCCAAGCTATTATCACTGATGGCTAATTATAGTAAGATCAAGAAAAGTTAAACTGTTGCAGAGTCACATCACAATAGCAGTGGAAAGAAACTAGAGCCTAGAGGAATGAGAAAACATAAAGGAGATAGAAAAAGGGATAGAGAAGATGAGGAGAGATACAAAAGTTAAATAAAAATAACATATGCAAGGGCAAGATAACTCAAGATTGCCATCTCCTTCTACAGCCCGGTAAGAGGCTTGAGACCTGTCTATCGTACGAGAGAGGATTCCAGAAGTAGGACTAGAAAGATGAGGAGCAGTCATCTAGTGTTCAGGAAAAGTACTGTTTCATCATTTTGGCCTTGCTATATTTGGGAATTTAGAGGTTTTCTTTGTCTCACTTTCTTTGTTATCTTTTTGTTTTGTAATCTTAATAAAATACTCTAGGGCACAGAAGGGAACTCAAGTATCATACCTCCATTATCATCCTTTTCTGTAGCTCTAGAGCTTAATGGCTAGTTTGAGTAACTAAGTCTCTATCTTTCTGAGTGTTCTACTTTACTTTCTAAAAACCTATCAAACCTTTCTCTCAACAGGAATTCGAGCCCTAATGGACTTGGGCATTCACTTATACTAAAAGTTAATTGCTCACATAGTGCTCACTACGTGTTATTGGAGTCAGCTTTTAGTTGTATAGTCAGCTGAAGAAGAGCTCATATGACAGCATAGGAGTTCCAGATAGTTCTGCTGTATCAATGGCAAGCCAGACTGTAAGGGGACATTTAGGATTGTGCTTAGTAAGTTCTGAGAGTCTGTTCTATTAGTGGCCTAGTGACAGATCGTGTATCGCACTCCTACCGTTCCTGACTTCCTCTGTCTGTATCATGCGGTGCGATGCCTATTAATAGTTGTTTTAGGACATTCTGTAATTATAGGTCAGTTGCCATAGTATTGTGTGCCTGACTATCTAGTATAGTATATATACTAGCAAGTGTGTGTAGATATGCCCCCACTTGAATCTCAAACTAGCTTCTGAGACTATTCACTAGCTTAAGGGTGATCGCCTCTGAGTGGTTCTCTAACACAGACTACTAGACTAGATAAGGGCAGTAGTGTTACGATATAAGATAAACATGCGTCTTAGAGAGCCTATTATGGTGAGATCTATCTTGAGTGGATTTATAAAATCTTTATTATTATTTTTTTTGGCTACTTGAGTCTTACTTCTATATTTCTTCTTTTTTAAGCCCTGTCACAAACTTCATTCGGCCATATCTCTACTAATTCTTTGACGATTCTCACAGTCTCAATGGCTACGGAAAGCCCTTGAAAAAACCTTTCGATTGATACCAGTCATGTCTCGAAGTGATCAGTATTGGCCAAGATATTAGACAGATCAACTGGTAACCACTATGATACCGTTTATTAAATCACCAATATCTCAAAAACTGCCACGATCTAAGCTTTGGTTCTAGGCTCAGCAGAAGCCCTCTTCATACCTCTCAGAATGAGCCTAGAACAACCTCAAGGCAATCAATATCAGTGGAGATATGAAGGCCTCAATGTTTGTACATAGACTTCATTAATTACTTATAGATAGTCATCTGTCCTTTTCTTAGAACAAAGAACAGCCTCTATACAGTTAAGTTATCACTATTCCTAGCACAAAGGCACTACTATATGTAGAACAATAGGTAGTAGCATGTGATAATTTGTTCTAGTGCACAGACCATCATAATTCTGTATATAAGAACTCTCTGTCTGAGGATTAGACCTTAAACTTAACAACATCTTTTGTTATTGTCTAAACTTTGCTTTTTTGAACTATTCAAGTATCAAATCATCAATTACAAATTAGTAAGTGATCTTTTGTGATAAGCTTTCTTTGTTATTTGATCATCTTCCTAGTGCTTACTTATTTAGTGCACAATTATGAAACATCTCGGAGATCTTTCATATTTTCATTTGTTATTACTCTTGTCTTGTGATCAAATTCCCTTTGATCCCTATCAGCAGCACATGTGACCAAGCCACGAGAAGTACAGCAAGAAAAGTAAAGGAGAAACCTGGTATATGCCTTACAATAGAAAGTGCAGGAGCACTGCAGGGAGGACATTCCTGATGAGGCATGCCTACTAGAGTTAGGGTGGTATATAGAGGAGGTAATAGTGATATATATGGAGTACAAAAGATGTGAAGAGAAAGGATGCTATATAAAAGCAAATAAAGGACAGAAAGTGATTTCAGAAAAACAGAGATGGTATGGATATTAAGAAAAGAAAAAGATGAAAGCAACATACTGTAAGGGCACTAAGATCACTCAGAGGCGATAGACCCTTAAGCTAATGTGTAGATCCTGAAGCTAGTGTGAGATTCAACTGAGGTATATCTACAACAGAAGACCAGTATTTATACAACTAGAT
>Ga0157360_1000769_pt1 | contig 11973 bp, 19 predicted proteins | sample AttlaeALBM1_FD_111483 | JGI IMG/M metagenome (GOLD analysis project Ga0157360, IMG submission 111483) | Fungus gardens microbial communities from leaf cutter ant in Ribeirão Preto, State of São Paulo, Brazil - Atta laevigata ALBM1 | ecosystem: Host-associated > Fungi > Mycelium > Unclassified ... | reverse complement strand
TGGCGCAGCTTGTGCAGTCTATTGATAGCAAGGGTGTTCATGATGGTGCCGGGCGCGTGCGTCAGTATCTGACGAAAATCATGCGCTACGCGGTGCAGCAAGGCTTTATCAAATATAATCCCGGCCACGCCCAGGTTTGATTTGATATTTATCTTCGACTTCAATTTGACTTAAAGGTTTTTTGTTAGCACGCTCTAAATACACGCGGCCATTATCATGAGCCTTAATTACGCCACTTTCAGAAATCGCATTTGAACCTTTACGATTAGTATAATGCCGCACACGAGTTGTTCCGCTACAAGTATTTTTATTTAATCCAAGTGGATCAATATAATTTAGCGGATTAGGAGCATATTGATATAAATTTATCCCGCCCCTTAACCCTATCGGATCCTGGACGGTGAAGCGCCCGGTCTGCGGGCCGTAGCAGCGGAACAGATTGTAATGCAGCAAGATTTCAAAAGGAGTTCTCTTTTGCCCTTTTATATTGACCGTACAACAACGCTGCGCCTATCACTTCTTTACTTAATGAGTAATTTTAATGAGGACCCCTTTAGCTACCTTGATATAGAACCCATCATTGAAATTCTTTTTTACTTATTTTTTTCATAAAGATGACAAGCTATTTTTTGTCAATTTAACAATTAAGAGTTTCCAATCGTTGCGCCATTTTTCTTCCATGCCACGTTATAGTTCTTTATAGTATACAAATCGTCATCATCACTATTTGATAAAAAGCATTGATCCACTCCCCTCACAACCCATGTCAATAGATCCTTAACTTCATTATCCCTACTATTTTCCTTGAGAAAATCACCAGCGCCATTTATTAATGCCACCATTAGATTTTCATTAAACATTCTATCTTCAAATAATTGATAGCAGAAAGTACCCTCAATTAAGTCATCTTTATTTTTAAGAAGCTCAATCTTTAATTTTTCATTCATATTAACACCCAGGCCCTTTTCGTTTTGCCGCTTTGAGGGATTTCCTTTCATTATATGACCCATCAATATTGAAAACACCTTTAGATTTATCTAAAGATGAAAACGTTTCGTAATGATCTTTGTGTAAATTATCCAGATAAAAATAGTCGCCTTTCTTAAAGGTTACATCTCCAATTTTAACTTTGCTGGTTATTTTATAAATTTCAGCTCCTTGAAATAGCCAGGAGAGTTTTTGTTCACCGGACAGGGTGAGGTTCGTCAGGTTGCCGAGAACATCCCATTCGTAGCTAAGTTCACCATTAACACCTGCCTCACTGACCTGGCGGCCCGCCGCATCACGCGCGAAAGCAATTTCATCAGACTCAATGCCCAGCGCAACACCTTCGGCGGTCGGGGTGCGGCGGATGCGGGTGACCTGGCCGTTCAGGTCATGTGTGAAGCGGTACTCCGCATGCCGGGTGGTGCGCCCGGTCAGCAGGCCGCTGTCGTCATGGCTGAACTGTTGCCACCGGCGGGCGATACCGCCATCGGCGGCAGGTCTGCCGTTCTCTTCAAGCGTGGTGAGGAATCCCCGCGCATCCCACGCCATCCGGCGCGACGTGTCGTCCGGGCGGGTTTCGCTCGTCGGGTGTCCGGTCTCGTCATACGTGAAGCGGTACTCCCCGCCGTTACCGTTCTCCAGTTTCAGCAGGTTACCGCGCGGGTCATAATGCCAGCGGCGGGTGCGCCCGATGCGGTCGGTGAGGCTCACCGGCAGGCCGAGCAGGTTGTAGTGCCAGCGCACCTCGCTCTCCAGCGGGTCGCGCCAGGCGGCGAGCTGACCGCGCGAGTTCCACTGCAATGTTTCCCGGCTGCCGTCCGGGTGAATAACCGCCGTCAGTTGCCCGGCAGCATTCCACTCACGGCGCGTGATATGGCCTTCCGCATCCTCGCTGCTGGTTAGCTGACCGAAGCGGTCATAGGTGAAGCGGGTGATACTGCCGGAGCAGTCGGTACGCTGCGTCAGTAATCCCTGGCGGTTCCACACCAGGCGCACCACTCCGCCGGTTGCATCGGTAATCGTTGCCGCACGGCCCGGAGAGACGCTGCAACAGGGAAGGCTTGTCTTCCTGTAAGGGTGCGTAATGCCAGCGCTCGCCGCTGATGTCGTACACCGACCAGGAACCGTCCTGATGATGCTCCAGCCAGCGCTTTTCCGTTTCGCAATAAGTACGCATGCCCTTTGGTACAAGAGGAAAGGAGACGTAATCCCCGGAGGGCGCGCGCCAGACCAGACCGTCCTGGTAGCGCTCAAGGCGTGTCTCCCAGAACAGATTCCAGCCGCGGCCCAGCACGCTCTCTGTGGGCCTGCCGCTGCGCCAGTAGCGCTGCCAGCGCACCGGCAGGCGTGACGCCAGCACAAAGTCCAGCTCGTCGCCACCGCTGAGGAACTTCTGCCCGCTGATGATATCCACCGGGCGGGCGATAATTCCCCCCGCCGCGATGGCGGTCAGCATCGCGCCGAAGCGGCAGGCGATGCGGCCGATTTTGCTGATACCCGGCAGTTTCGACAACAGCTTACCCACCGCGCCGACCTTACCGACCGCGCCACCCCAGCCGCACGCCAGCCCGGCAAACAGCAGGGTCAGGTCTGAAATCTTGTACAGCGCTTCGGGGACTTTCGGGGTAATTGACAGGGTCTGCTCCGGGTCGCCACCAATACGGACGTTGCCGGAGCCAGTCATCACCTTCGCATCGCAGGTGGTACGGTCCTCAAGGCGGGCTGCCGGGCGCCCGTTGATGTACACGCGCGACGAACCTTCCGCCATCTGCTGGGAGCCGTCGTCATCGCAGTCCACCATGCTGTCGGTAGCAATGGCGCGCTACACCTCCACCCCATTCACGCCACGAGGTTCCCTGCGCCAGATGCATAAAGTAGCATCCGGGCTAGCATGCTTGCGGAACTTCAACCCCGGCTTCATGCTCGTGAAGAATGCTGACAGTCTGTTCTTCATAAAGCGCCTTTTCGTAGGAATGCTTTCCCGGCGCTGATAATCCCTGACGGGTGCAGGAGTGTACTAATCACCATCGAGGAATTTATTCAAACTACACAGTTAATATTAATTTTTTACTGATCTCGTTTGGCTCAATTTTTATCTAATGATACGAATGAGAAGTATCAGCAGGCCGTTTGAAAATAAACCCCTCCACTCTTGAAGCGGTACTCTAACCAATTACCTGACTCCCTGCTAAAGCCTTGCAGTAATAAATCATCTTCATTGATTTCAATATTCTGGATCAAACTAAAAAACTCCAGCTTATCGGTGGTTAGATTTATTCCTACAAATGACTCCCCGGGTGCATTGGTAATATAAAGTTTTGCTTCAAAACTGCACCAATCATAAATCACAAGATCAACGTCCTTTATGAACTGCTTTATTGAAATATCATAAATTGATTCGAATTTTATTCTAATCTCATTAGTGCTTATAGATGTACTGAGCACACGACAATCAGCGGTTTCAATATTTTTGATTTCCATAAAATGCAACAACCTGCTTCTGTATCAGCTGTAGGAAATTCCGAATCAACAATATTACTACTAAGAGCCAATATTTTCCATATTTATCATGTAGTTGTGTATAAGTACGTAATAGTGATTTATCTGGCAGTTCAAGTCATACAGCCGTTGTGCTCCGGTAGGTTAAAAGGTAAGTATAAATTTTTAGCTCATTCCGCTCCACCAATAGGATCCTGAACGATACACTGCACGCCCGGTCTGCGGGTCAATGTCGCGGGAAAGGTTGTAGTAAAAGCTGGTTTCAGACTTTATATATCTAAATTTATAAAAAAATGAGCACCTGTAAACACCAGCTTTTTATACTCCTCATTTTTTTGCAAATGGATAAAGGCATTCACTAAATACCTGCTCCATATTGGCGTCATCAAGTGGTCTGCCACTCTCCTTTTCCATCATCGTTAATTTGCGTAAGATAAACTCCTCATTTATTTCATGGGGTTTACTATAAAATTCTTTTGCCGCCCATCCCAAATCATCGACCTCAATAATTTTAGAAAAAGCAGAGTTGATTAGGGGACTTCCTGCATACATCAACGACTCTGTTTCTTCACATGAAAACTTCAAGTACATAATTGCTTTTTTTAAAGCCACTATTTCTCCCTGACTTAGATGTAATACTTTCTCTTTTTCTTCTACCATACTTTTCTCCCCAGGACTTGATTTACTCAACGTTAAGTTTATGCCTCCGATCTTACGATAGATGAGAGACGATGTCAGAAGAATATCTTACCGTGTGAAGCATGCCAGTTTTAATCGATCAACATGAATTTTTTAAAGGGTGGTACAGTTCCCGACTTTATGCTTGCGTGAAATTGAGGTTGGCAAAAATTGCGTGTTCAACTTACGCATTATGCAGAAACTTTGATACGTAACTATTAGACAAATGCTTTTTTAAATGCTGCTGGCCGAAGCTTACCCCAACAGCAGTGCACCAAACCAGAATAGAATGGAAAAAAGCGTATCTGATTAAAATTGGGTAGCCGTATTTGTGACTTTTATACTTTAGGGTTGCGAATTTACTTAGAAAGCATGCTCTAATTAACGTAGCATCGGTATGGAAAAACGGAAGCATGCTGTCAGCAAAGATACGTTGCGTTTGATCGTTTCGGTGGCGCGATACCTATGATGCACTGGCTCAGATATGCATGGATTTTCAGGCTGTTTCCTTCGAGGTAAGATAAAATATATTAATGTCTTGGCAGCAGGAGCGCTCATGATTGAGTTTGAAAAAGAGCTTATTGAATCAGGTTTCACTACAAGGGAATTAAGCTATCTCAAAAAGAACATTGATCGATACGGATCATCACTGCAGCGCGTTGTGATGGAGCTTAGCAACCGTTTCAGGGTTGTTATGGGCATCACACTTGTGGCAACGGTGGTCTTTATCGCTTTAATCGCCTTTGCTGCAAGGCACAACATCATTTCCGGAGGCGTTTCGCTGGTTATAGTATCGCTAATCGCCTGGTTCTTTCAGCCTCCGGTTATCACGTACAAAGCGTGGCGTTTTCAAACGCAGCGCATCAGTTCTTAGCCAGAGCGCCCGGCATTAGATCACAAACGATTTTATCCAAATGCTCCAGCGCGAAACGACCTTGTCAGTCTCGCACGGCTCTTACAATACAAATCCATCAGCGCCACAGGAAGGACATTCATGCTCTACGTTTGGGGTGAATGATAAGGTAGATGAGATGTCATAATCACCCTTCCTTTTAGTTATGAAGTATTTTTTGATATGAAAACCCTGTAAAACCTCAGACGTGGATAATTTGACTATGATATCCATACTCTATTTTCCCTTTATCTCCGAGCTCAAGCAAACAACTCCTCCAAAAATTCAGAAAATGAATCAGATATAAATACAATTTCCTTTTCATCCATCAAAAAAACAAAAACCTCTCCGAAAGAATCATCTTCTTTCAAAGAGAGCAGAAAAGAATTCCCTCCATAGTCATAAGCAAAAGGCAACATATCTTTTATTTCTACAAATGACTCGAAAAGGTCATAATACAGCCTTTCAATAGGAAGTTTTCCATAGGTAATTGGTACAAACCCACCCAACATAAAAATGTTTCCATCTTCGTAATTCAGAGGATAGCCACCGTTATTTTTGAGATAAAAGTTTTTAAAAGATTCCGGAAGTTTATTGTTAAAGAGCTCATTAAATTTCCTTATGTCATCTGAAGTCAGTGGTTTCTCAGAATCTGAAAGGTACATTAGAAGTTCTCCAGTGGGTTTGTAGGCACCTTTTAAAGGTGTGTACATATTCTTTACCTGTTGCAACCACCATTTTCACGCCACAAAGTTCACTTGCAGGAAAAGTAGATCCCAATGGCGCTATACACAGTTTAAGCATACCTGTACTCAAGATGGATGATGAGGACATTGAAGGCCTTCAAAATTGTATAAAAGCATCATTATCGAAATAGAATTTGAATGCCTGAAAAAGTCTATCTTCGCCTGGAGTACCGAGTTGTTCCTGAGCGTTACAGACTATATCTTCGATAGTGGAATTATCCAGAGATTCAATCCACCTCTCTTGCTTAACCTGAGCCGGAAGATGGTTGTCCGCCCCCGGTTCGTCATCGCTGCTATCAGAAGAGAAAACGCCTTGCGTCTCTAACGACCACTTTTCGCTATCTGGCGGCAGGAAAAGCCAGCCTTCCGGATTTTTTTGCGGATTTAAGAGTAATTCTCTAATCGAGATCAATGGCATGCTTTCTCCTGGGTTTAGTTAAGTTGTGCATCTGAATATAGATGAAGAGCTACCTAAAAAAGCAACATGGTAGTCGCTCCAGGAGTTTACTTAATAACATCCATTACTATTTTGCAAATGCATAAGTTGAGAGTAAGACGTTGATCTCCGGGCTCACCGTCTGTTACAGATGCAGTCATTAAAGCTACTTAATTGGCGAACGCTCAAAACACTTACAGTGTCGGCTGGTTTCGCCGCCTGCATACTGCGGTTTCAATGTCCCGAACCCACTAGAAATGGCTATTCTTACTAGATTAAGCGAATGGAATTAATCCTTAAAAATTGATAAACTCCGTTATCAACGGTTCATAAATATACTTAACTTAGAAAATTATTATCCGTGTGATTATTAATCGTGACCAGTTGATTTTTTAATAATTAAATCAGCAAATAAGCCCATAAGATTACTTAAATAAATTAACTAATTGAAACTTCGAGAGTCATGGGCATATTTTTTAGAAAACCTGACACAATATCACCGTTTTTACCTGAAAAACGCTACTACGATACCATCACAAGTCCCGTTAGTTACTGTTTCCCCATCAATTCCCACTGAAATGTCAGCTCAGGCTCTGTAGCTATATCACTCACTTTATGCATGATTTTATCACCAGGACATCCGATAGGAAATTTGCTCTTACCCGGATGCCCCATATCGGGGCGATGCCAATCGCCTGTTGCATCTCCATCCAGAGATAACTACGTCGTGCTGCCTGGCGAGATCAACGTAATTAAGAAGCCAACAATCGGGCCTCACAAGCGTTAATAATCATCAATAAAAACGTAGGGACGGATAGCTATTTTGAGAAGCGTTAAAAATCCAGATCAACTTTAACCACACCTGCGGTATCTACTTCTTCAGAACGTAATTCAAGCAATCCAATAAATTCCTCAAAAGTATTTGCTACCCTGGTCATGCCAGAAACAACTTCCATATCATTGAAGATAGGATCGGCCTCGTGATCCCAGTACCAGACCTGCCCAAACAGGGCTCCTTTAAGGCAAACACAAATCTGGTTATCCCCCGCCGAAGCGCCTATAGGAAGCCATTGGCCATGCAAATCTTCCCGGTAGGTCTCTAAGGCTTCAAAAACCGTACATTGATTACGACCTTTACAAAGCCCATATAAGGACTCAAGTGAATCAAAGCCTTTGCTATCTGCCCAGGGCGATGCTTGTCGTGCCCTGAAAACAACCGTCATATTGAACAGAACAGATGCACCAAAATGCAGCAAAAACTTTCTATAGTTGGCAGGGAGTTTAGTCGTGGCTCCCTCAAGCATATGGACGTTTTGCCTCAAGACATTCCTGGATAAGGATGCTGGTACGGCTCCGAAGCTTTCTAATTTTCTTAGCATCTTCCGCTTCTCCTCATATCTGATAGTGAGCCTATATGTGGCACATTGCCATAAAGGTCTCTCGGGACGAGAATTATTTTCTTTGTGCTCAATGATACGGTGTAAGTCCTTTTTCCTGCTTTGAGTACCATCTACCCCATTTGCACTGAAAAATAAAAACCACAACGCGGCCATATGAGCGAAATATCCGCCAGAAATAAGGTAAAGTGATGCCATATATAGTTAAATTTTATCATATTACTATTTATAGACGCCCATCTCTTCTGCTTTTGATATTAATTCATCCTGTAATGAGCCTTGTATCTCATCACCTTCATATTCAAGAGTAAAATCCCCCTGTATATTTGAGGGAAAATATGTACCATCGAGTGTTCCAAGGACAGATGAGGCGGTGTCTACAATTACTACTTTAAGGAAGTTAAAAATTTTTTCTTGATCTGCTGTTGATAGTTTTCTGAGTGCACATCTTGCTCTGGAGTAAGGATCATCATCTCCAGCTAATTTAGCAGAATCAGTTAAGTTACTAATATAATATGGCAGCGTATGGCCTAACAGTTCAGACAGCAACGCGGTAACTATTAACTCATCTTTTTTCATTTTAATACCTGACATTTAAGCCTACAGATATATTTTCACTTTATTTTTAAGGATACAATATATTTTTATTTAAGATCAAGCCTAATTATTATATCTGAATACATTACCTCCAGTTAAAACGTATCTCTGGCAAGTAACTCTATACTTACTTTAGTCTTTACAGTGAGTTCAATTACTAATCTATTTAACTTGTCTCACATATAGTTCTGTTGCCATACGTCTGATCAAGCGCGCGGTAGAATTTGATACCCTTCAAGCCAGCGTTCAATATAGCCGATTTTACTTTATCACTGATTACAATTAAATTTGGCTGTTCATTGCACCTAACAATATTAGCTCCATCGGGCATATCATCTAACACCACTGTATATAAAAACATATAAGTTGGATGATTTGGATCGAAGTTAGTCAATTCATATTCGCTTTTATTCATGTCGCAGCAATCTATCTTTCCTATTGGATTTATCACACTAAAGCCATCTAACATCTCGTTTCCATACGTTATTTCAGCGTCAAAAAATTCAACTTCCGTTGGTATTTCACTTTCGAGAACATTTCTGAGTTGCCGGCTAACCAAGTCTGGCCCAGTTGTAGATAGCATGTGACAATTTTTTATTTTATTAAAGCTGGTTTTATTCTTGGCTTTATATTTCAAAGTGCAGTCAAGACCATCAAGACTAATACCTTCATTGAATAACGAGAAATCTGTCGATATATCATGAAGATAATCAACTATGTTATATGTATTCTCTTCAGTTGAAATTATATAACTCATTTTTTTCACCCCTTTTCAACAGGCGTTGATTAACTTGATTTTTTTGTTTCTTAACTTATTACCTACATCATCTGACAATAACTCGCTTTTCAACCTGTTAATTTCAGGACTCGCAATGTTTGCATATATTGCATCTTACAGCCCCCGGACAAGATCATCGTAAGCTTTATTATGCTTTCCTCGGTAAACTTTCGTCTTGGTTCAGCTTTAACAGTGTTTTATAAGACGGAAGGTGGGTGGTATTCTGGCTAGTATTAATAACATAAATGGAATTTACTATAGCAGGGTGATGTGCCATAGGCTGAGGAATATTGTGATACTTCTGATAACCCGCCACAACTGGCATTTTCCCATACTCATCGGTTGCCGTCAGACCAAGAGGATCAACCCATAAGAGAGTATCAGGCGCATATTGATATAAGTTAATGCTCCCTGCCAGCCCGATCAGGTCCTGGACAGTGAAATGCGCGATACGAGAGGCATAGTAGCGGAACATATTGTAATGCGGCCCGGTTTCGCTATGGAATACTGTCCGGCATAGCGCAAGGCTGATGCGCCAGCGCGGTGTCCTTAGCCAGCCGCGTGAGGCCGTCGATCTGGTGGCGCAACTCGCCGAAGCTGCCGCACTGCCCGCTCCAGCCGAGGTTGCCTTCAGTATCTGTCACTTCCAGCGGCGCGCCGTTCAGATCGATACTGAACCAGAATATCTCCCCAGCCCTCTCCTCACGCAGATCGTCAACCCGTGCCAGCTGGCTCCAGGCTTCGTTCGGATCATAAATAAACTGCTGCACTGCCCGTCCTGGTGCTGCTCATGCAGCAGGTGGTAGCTCTGCCAGAAAACATGCGTTTCACTGGTGTCGTGGCCGGTGGTGACCGACTTGCGGATGCGCCTGCCAAGCGCGTTATAACCGAGGTTTTAGAAGAGAAGCATTTCTTTTCTCTTACTCAATTAAGTAGACGTTAAACCCACAAGTTTATGGTTTTGACGTTCACTTAGACTTTCACTATATTTATATGGACACGAAATCCACATAAATATGGCTCTTACGTCCACTTATGAATCGCACAACCGCTCTGCAAAAGATGATGAAATGGGATAAACAGGGGCGTTACGTCTTTACCCTGGCCGATCTCACCAAAATTTTTGCCGAAGATAGTCCTAAAGCGCTTCAGGCAGGATTAAATCGCCTTGTAAAAGAAGAGATTTTGCTTCGCCCGGCACGGGGTATCTACCTCTTTAATCTTGCCTATAGTCGCGACAGCCGGGCCATTGAGCATATCGCCAGAGCTTTACGCCGCGGTGAGTACAACTACGTCAGCCTTGAGTCAGCCCTGAGCGAATACGGCATCATTTCGCAGATCCCCATCGACAGACTGACCGTCATGACAACAGGCAGGAAAGGCACCTACCCTACCCCCTTCGGCACCATTGAATTCACGCATACCAAGCGCCGACAAGAGGATATTCTTGCCGATGTGGTTCAGACCAACCGTCCATTGAAAATTGCTAAACCCGAGCGTGCTTTGCGGGACTTAAAGCGCGTGGGCCGAAATGTCCATTTGGTAGATGAGGGAGCGCTATCGTATGCCGAATAAAGCTAATTTTAACCAGCTCACTGAGCTTGCCATGCAGATCCCAGGACGCGCGCATATGCGTCCGGTCATTGAGAAAGAACTGCTGCATTACGATATTCTTTTTTGCCTTGATGATAACGGGCTGCTGGATCAACTCACGTTTCAGGGCGGAACATCGTTGCGCCTGTGCTATGGCGCGCCACGTTTTAGCGAGGATTTAGACTTTTCGGGAGGCGTCGGCTTCAACAGTAAACGCCTGCAGGATATGAAAAGTTGCCTGGAACATTATATTGGTGGCCGCTATGGCTTTGAGGTCTCGGTTAAAGAACCGGCGGAGCTAAAAGATGAGCCCGCCTACGCAGGTCTGAATGTTGATAAGTGGCAGGTTTCCATTACCACTGCGCCGGAACGCAGAGATCTCCCCAGGCAGCGCATCAAAATCGAAGTAGCGAATATTCCTTCCTATTCACGGGAGCCCAAAGCATTAGTGGCAAACTACGATTTTCTGCCTGACGGCTATTCCGACACGCTGGTTCTGACCGAAACGCTGGATGAAATTATGGCCGATAAGTTAGTTTCACTAGTGAATACTCAGCGCTATGTTCGCCACCGCGATATCTGGGATCTACGCTGGCTGAAACAGCAGGGTGCGAAGGTACGTATTGAATGGATACGTAATAAAGTGGCCGACTATTCCGTGGAGAACTATCCGGAAAAGCTGACTGCTATGCTGGAACGTTTACCTGAGATCATCAAAGGCGATGCTTTCCGTAACGAAATGGCGCGTTTTATTCCATATGACGTGCAGGAGCGCACGCTGCATAAAGAGAAGTTTTCCCTCTTTTTAACGACGGAGATCGCTGGATTATTGCAACAGGTTGAGCGTGAATTCCACGGCAGATCCACGCCAGAGTATTGAAAGCCATGTCAGGCAAACACGGACTATATTTGCCAACCCGCCTGAAAACGGGTTGGCATTTTAAGCCAGCTAATCCAGTTCAAAGCGCGCTCAACACCCCTTCTTTCACCGCTTTTACCGCCTGCCTCATCTGCTTTAACTCCTGCCGCAGGGCATGCTCATTGTCGTTATCAGGGATCAGCACAATGCACTCTCCGGCGATTTTCACGGTGACGCCTTTGCCGGTGGTAAATCCGGCCTCTTTCAGCCATTTGCCGCTCAGGTTGAGGCAAGGCGTGCTGGTATCGCCCTGATTGGGGGCATAGCCGACGGTGTAGCGGCGTTCGGTTTTGGGGGATGGATGAGTCTGGGTAGGGGTTGTAGCCATAAGGGCAGCCTCCAGTAAGTGAAATTTGCGCCACCACCTAAGAGACCAATCTTATGGCGGCGGACCGGACGGAGTTGGTCTTACCGGCCTTACTGGACACCGGCGCGTCTTGCGACGCCCCCG
>Ga0157360_1000767_pt1 | contig 12010 bp, 13 predicted proteins | sample AttlaeALBM1_FD_111483 | JGI IMG/M metagenome (GOLD analysis project Ga0157360, IMG submission 111483) | Fungus gardens microbial communities from leaf cutter ant in Ribeirão Preto, State of São Paulo, Brazil - Atta laevigata ALBM1 | ecosystem: Host-associated > Fungi > Mycelium > Unclassified ... | reverse complement strand
AAAGCGAATGAACAAGACAGCAGCCTCTATCAAGGTACATGTAGATCAATGAGGTATCAGGTATTCACCTATCAGAGATTTGAAAGCCTTGTAAAGGGAATCACTGTCTTTTTGGGGTTTACCGTAGGAAGTACATTGGCGGCCACTCCGCCGTTGCCGGAGACACATGCGCTCCCGGACAGCCATTTTGCAGATGCGGGAGCCACCGGTGCCCCTCCTCCCCAAACGCTGCAACCTGTCAGCTCAACTGCAGTCCAGATCTACCCTGCGGCAGTGGAAGCCAGCTTGCCTTCTGCCGCAACAGGGAACCCGCTGGGAATGGAAGTTTCGAGCAGTAACACAGTGGTCCCCCGCGCTCATATGCAGGCCCCTCCTCCCATGAATGGCTCTTTCACCCATCAACCTGCGCCATTTGCGTATGGCAACCGTGATCTGTGTGGATTACAAACCTTGTTGGTCATTGAGGCAATGCAAGAGGATCGAAGGAAGCCTCATATGAGTTTTGAACAGTTCAACATTGATGTTATTCGGCGTTTTTTTGGATCAGAAGTGTTGAACAATCTGTCGGATAATAAAAAAGTCTATTTCATCAATTTGATTCATCAAAATGCCCAGGCAGCCTATGCCCAGGGGTGGAAATCGCTATCATCAAAGGCCTCCTCGCAACGCGATAACACGTTAAAAACACTCATGTGGCAGCAGTGTGATGCTGATTTGAGCCATCCCTGATTAAAGCTGAACGTGCCAAGACATGGTTTGCCCCATTTCCCAATGACAAGAAAATTTTTCGGCTGGTACGAATATCCGGTAAACTGCACTGCAACAGCGTCAAACGCTATCTCAACGACCTTTCATGTCAGCAATCCAATTTTACGACCGAGTTTATCCATGGCGACCTATATACCTGGTAAGGACGAAGCGCTTGAGCGTTCCATCGAAACCCTTCGTAGTGCAATCGAATCACTGGGCTTTACTATTGTAGAAGCACGTTGGCTGAATCCCGCGCCTTATATATGGTCCGTCCACATACGTGATCGTGACTGCCCACAGGTGTTTTCCAACGGAAAAGGAGCAAGTCGCGAAGCAGCCATGGCAAGTGCGCTCGGCGAGATGCTGGAACGTCTTTCAACACGCTATTTGTGGGCAGATTTTTATCTGACACCCATACTGAAAAAATTTGGCTTTGTTCATCAGGCAAATGAAAAATGGTTTGCTGCTGAAGAGTCTGTATTGCCTGAGAGTGTGTTGGATGAACCAACCCGTGAGCGTTATAACCTTGCCGATACAGAAGAGGGAGAGCTTTTATTGTCAGAGATTCCCGATATCAATGGCGGAGATAGCCTTAAGGGGATCTGCACGCTGCCCTATGTGCGTCAGAGCGACGGTGAAACCATACTGTTTCCTGTCAACGTGATTGCCAATCTTTTTGTATCCAATGGTATGTCAGCCGGTAATAACCGTGATGAAGCTGTTGTTCAAGGGCTCTCCGAAATTTTTGAAAGGGGTATTAAAAACCGAATTTTGAGCGAAGGTATTGCGCTGCCCCGCGTTCCCGAGACTGTCATCGCACGTTATCCGCATATTCAGGAAGGCCTGGACGCATTGAATGAGGCGGGTTTCCCTGTTCGGGCGCTTGACGCATCCCTGGGTGGACGCTATCCGGTCATGTGTGTACTGCTTCAGAATCCACAGGATGGTGGGGTATACGCCTCCTTTGGTGCTCATCCCCGCTTTGGTGTTGCACTGGAACGCGCTTTAACTGAATTGCTGCAAGGTCGTGCACTGGATGAACTTGAAGGCTTCCCGGCCCCTACCAGTGACATTGATTTGGTGAGAGACCCTCACAATCTTGAATTGCACTTCATTGATTCAAGTGGTTATGTCTATTGGTCGCTACTGTCGGAAACGCCTGATATTGAATTTGCTGATTGGGACGACACCAGTGACAACGCACAAGCACGTACACATTTGATTGAATTGCTGCGTGAAGATGGTCATGACGTTTATATTAGCGAGCATACCGAATTAGGAGCATATGCATGCCGCATTCTGGTCCCCGGTTTCTCTGAAATCTACTTGCCGGATGAATTGCGTTGGAATAATAACAACCAGACATTGGAACACCGTGCGACGCTATTCGATCTGAACGGCGCAGAGCCCGAGGCGTGGGAGGCGCTGCTCGAAGATCTGGAGTCCTTCGCTGTGAACGAGCAAATGCGCGTACTGGAATGGGCTGGCATTGTAGGAGACGCAGGTACGCCTTGGGCCCGTTTGCGCGTTGGCGAACTCAAATTATGGCTGATGCTTGCCCTGGAGCTGTTTGATGATGCCAAGGAACAGCTGAACATGGTGCTGGCTTCTGGGCATCTTTCCAGTGAGGAACGCTTGTCATTACGAGCCTTGTCGGACGTATTGGACCTGTATGTGAATGGCTTCGATGTGAAAGATTTCGAACTTGCTCTACTGGGGTATTATGGCAAAGACGTATTGCAGCAGGCAAAAACACTCGCCAGTAGCGAAACGCGTTTCCCGGGTCTAAACAAAATGGATCCGGATGCACCGACTCAAGCCCATGGGCGCCTATTGGAGGCTTACGCGAAGGTATTGAAAGCGCAACCCCAATTGAACAGTTAAGCACGGCGTGTATTCCATTATCACGTGATTAGCTGATCAATATCCAATGAAGCTCGAAGCCGCTGCCTGTTTTAGGGCGGCGGTTTTTTTATGGGAAGAATCTGGTTGGCTGGACGTTACTGTAGGTATGCTAATACATTGAATACCAAAAGTTTGACATTATTGCCCTGTCATGTGAACCAGTGTAATGACGGATAAAACAGCGAATACCACCGTTATGCAAAGAGAGATCTGACTAAAACGAGCGAACAGCAGCCGATGGGAGTGGCTGTAAAACAGGAAATTGATGATGGTACTCATCAGGAAAATAACAGAGACTGCCCAGTATAGATAAATCACCTGCTGTTCGACTCCTCTTTGGTAAGATATTTCGTATAGTCATACTATTACGAGTAGCTCATCTTTATGCCAGTTTTTGACATGCCGGTATGCTTAACGTGTCTGCCGTTTGCTTCGTTTTGGTCACAAAAACAGATCTGGATGGCTTACTCTTCAATATTATTCCAGAGTGAAAGAATCTGCATCTTTCCAGGCAGGGAATTTCTCCCGATAGGCATCCAGTACTTCCTTACCGATCACGCCTGTGCGTACGAAAGAAGCAGTAATGGGCTCACTCACCAGCTCTTCACCCAGAAAGTCCAGCAACATTGAATCCCCTGTATAGTACAAGCCATTTCCATCTGTACCACAGCGATTAACCCCTACAACATAGCACTGGTTTTCAATAGCGCGCGCCTTTAGTAGTGTCTGCCACGCATGGCGTCGTGCTGAAGGCCAACTGGCGACATACAGCAACAAATCGTAGCTTTTGTCGACATTTCGGTTCCATACCGGAAAACGCAAGTCGTAACACACCCCAAGCCGAATATTAAAGCCTTTCAGTGAAACGGTAACGTGTTGATTCCCCGACTGGTAGTGCTCCCCCTCTTCTCCCATTCGAAACAAGTGGCGTTTGTCATACCAGCTCACTTCTCCCTCAGGCGTTACCCAATAGAGCCGATTGTAGTAAGCGCCCTCCGACTGGATAGCAATGCTACCCGTAATCACTGCATTATGACGTTGTGCGATCCCTTTCATCCAGGTCAGCGTTTCACTTGAATCGGATGCTTCGGCAACACGTTCAGGTGCCATTGTGAAGCCGGTCGTGAACATTTCCGGTAGAACCACAAGGTCTGTTCCTGCGGTATCAATGATTTGATCTTCTAGCATATCGCGGTTGGTTTTGGGATCTTCCCATGCTAAATCCGCCTGTACCAACGTGATACTGAGTTCGTTCATGATTGCATGTCCAGAAATATAGAAGGCTGAATTGAGTAGAAGGTATCGTACACCATCTGGCTGTGTAGATGGCATTGATTGAGCCTGAATTTCCGGTTTTGGAAATACGGCATTCATCAAAAATACTACTTGGCTTACGGAAGCTTACAGGCAAAGGGTAGAAGGCATAACTCCAACAGAGGATTTCGTGTCGATCGTTCTGTTGAGGACTGGAATACAAATATTAAAAATCAGCAAGTGTGAACATCAGGAGGTAAGGCTATAGACCTCTCGCCATGGACACACTCAGCAAGAGGCATATATCCATTTATGAAAAGATCATATTGATAATGGGAAGAAGAATAGCCGTCGCCAACCCTACACAACCCATGGCAAGTCCGGAAAAAGCACCGGCAAGAACACTGATGGTGGCGAAACTCTGTGCGGTACCAAAGCCATGACAGGAAGCCCCCATACTAAACCCTTTTACAATATGATCATGTACCCCCATGAATCTGAATACCACAGGGCCGGTAAAACAGCCGATCATCCCCGTAATCAGACTTAAAGCGGCTGTCAGTGCTGGTATACCGCCTATAGACTGAGAAACGCCCATGGCAATGGGGGTGGTTACTGATTTTGGTTCCAATGACTCTATCACCTGTGTAGGCATATGAAGCAATGTTGCCAGGCCAACGGTCAAAAATGTCGAGGCCAATACTGCAGCCACAATTCCCCCTAACATCGGTGCCAGCATGGCTCGTATGCGCCCCAGATTGTCGAAAATGGGAACTGCCAGCATGACGGTTGCAGGCCCAAGCAGGAACTGGATGAACTGGGCCCCCTGGAAGTAGGTGTGGTAGCTCGTGCCCGTACACTCCAACACAATAATCAGGCCAACAATAGCCAGTACAGCCGGCTGCAGGTTGAATTTACGAAGAACGGCTACCTTGCGAATAAGATAGTAGCTGCCGAGGTACGCCGCGGTGGTCAGAAAGAGTGCAAGTAGAGGTGTCGCGGAAACATAGACCCATACAGAGTTGATCGAAGCCACGTTCATGACTGTTTTTCCTTGAATACAGGGTCTTCATCATGGTTCTGTAATTTACCCCTGAGGCTTTTTTTCATGAATATCACCATGAAGGCTTGCAGCGCGAGGGTGGAAACAAAAAGAACGATGATGATGTCAAGAAGGTTTTGACTGATCAGCGGCCAGTTGGCCATGACACCCACCCCGGCGGGGACGAAAAAAAATGCCAGGTGCTGAGTGAGCCCATTAGTGGTAATGCGCAGCCCTTCGGGTACGCGGCCGTATATCATCAGGCTAATCAGTAAAATCACCATGCCGATAACCGGCCCCGGTACCGGAAGATGAAATATTTGAGTGATGATTGCACCCAACAACTGACAACCCAATAAAATACTCATTCCCACCAAAAGTGGCATTTTCAATGTCCCCCTTAATGTATTTATATTATCCAGCAGATAGCCGTACTGATCGCGGTGATGGCACGTCCAATTTCCAGTATTCACTGACATGGGCCGTTAGGCAACGTATATGCTTGTGCGACGGCCTATAGCAGGACAAACAATCAGCATTCCCTATTGAGAGAATTTATCGCCATAGATCATTACAACTATTGTAGTCTTGAATGGCTATCTTAAGCATGGTAGAAGAATGATTTTGAGGCTACTCTCATTATTGTGCAAGGGTTATGTGGCATCATGTCACAGGATGCGTGATACCGTTTTTTTGTTGCCATGGACTTTTCGGCGGAGCCATTACATGAATGTGTTAAGTGTTATTTTTGCGATCATACTCCCCCCTGTAGGCGTTTTCCTGAAGGTGGGTATCGGCTTGCAGTTCTGGATTAATATTTTGCTCACTCTTTTAGGGTATATTCCGGGTATCATTCATGCTCTGTGGGTAATCTTTACTCGTTGAATAAAAAAGCTTTTCTTTCGTTTCAGACATGTGTAATATACGCATCGTCTTCAGGGTACAGCCCTTAGGCAGTTCGGAGCGTGGCGCAGCTTGGTAGCGCGCTGCAATGGGGTTGCAGAGGTCGAAGGTTCGAATCCTTTCGCTCCGACCAAAAGATTAATAAAATCAGCCAGTTAGGTTAACGCCTGACTGGCTTTTTTTGTGTGAGTGAAACTCTGCTGTCCTACTCTTCTATCTGTTATACCTAAATCCATTTTTGGCCTTTTAGAGTAATTGCATGCATGCCATTTATGGTTTAATCAAGAAAATAATGAATTAATTGTGGAAGTATATTATTCCTCTAATAGAAAACCTTTTTTTCGAGGTAGTATATTTTACACATCCCATTATTACCGTAGAGAAAATAATATGTATAAATATATCGGGATTGCGCTACTTTCGACCATAACCGTTCATAGTGTATCAGCACTGGCAGAAACTAATGCGGATGAACTTTTCAAACATCCGATAGGTTCAGAATACACTGAAAATCATGATCCTAATCTCGATAAATGGCGGGAACATGAACTTGGTATTTTGAACAAATATACAAAATATGCTCAGCAGCAAATTGATTTTATTAACGATACCACAAAAAATATTGGCCAAGGAAAATACAACTTAATCTCAGATAACGAAAACTTTTTCCACTATATGAATGAGTCTTGTAAAGCTATTTCCAACTATTATGCTGAAGATGGTATATCAAAATTTGACAAAAATTTATGTGATATAAATTTGATAAAACAAAGAACATCTTTTATCTGGGAGTATTTTTTACATACACATAATGGTAATATTGTTGACCAGCCAAGTTCTAGCATGGAATATCCTGACGGTTGATCAAAACTACTCTGATATTATATATATCAGAGTAGATTGAGTGTCTTGTTAGACTATTTATTTACCTTGCGCCGCTTTTAATAATTCGTTTTTATTATATACACTCCTTAGCTTTTCATGAAGTATATTAGATTGAGCCGCTGCCTCTGTATAATTACCTGAATGAATAGCTTTTGTAAAGTTATGAAAGCCTCTTTCCAATTTACCTGCACCCAAATTAAATACCATATAACTTATAGATCCTGGATTTCCCGTAACAATACCCGTATTAATAGGCCCACCGGCAGGCGCAATTCCACCTGCGTAACCGCCTGCCACATTTGATGAAGCTTGCGATCCGTTATTTAATATTCTTTTTTATTTCCATTATAGACCTCTTTGTTCTGATTATTGAGATATAATATATGTCTATTTTTGTAGTCGGTTCAATTAAATTTAAAATTATCGTTGTTTCTAACGATTTTTTGCTACTTTTTTATGTGATATTTATATTTGTATCAACAGAGTGTTGATAGGTATTTCATAAGCATAATGAAATTAATCTACTCAGTAGAGCTTTATATGATAGGAAGTTTTGGGATTTTTTTTGATTCATACAAATTTATATTAAAATCCAGTTGGGTTAACGCCTGACTGTCTTTTTGTGTGAGTGGATATTGAGTAAAAACTCTGCTGCCCTACTCTTCTATCGATTATATCTAAATTCATGTTTGGCCTTTTAGAGTGATTGCATGCACGCCACTTACGATTTTATCAAGAAAATAATGAATTAATTGTGAAAGTATATTATTTCTCTAATAGAAAACCTTTGTTTTGAGCTAATATATTTTACACATTCAATTATTACCGTAGAAAAAATAATATGTATAAATATATTGGAATTGCGCTGCTTTCGACTATGGCTGTCTATAGTGCATCAGCTCTGGCAGAAAATAATTCGGATGAACTTTTCAAGCATTCGATAGGGTCAGAATATAGAGAAGTACATGATCCAAATCTCGATAAATGGCGAGAACATGAGCTTGGCATTTTGAACGAGTATACAAAATATGCTCAACAACAAATTGGTTACGTATACGCAAGTACGAAAAATTTTGGGAAAGGAAAATATAACTTATATTTAGATAATGAAAATTGGTGGAATTTTGTTCATAGCTCTTGTGCGGGTATCGTTAATTATGATGCGGGTGATGATATGCCATCATTTGACAAAAATTTATGCGAGATAAACATGATGCGTCAAAGAACATATTTTATATGGACATACTTTTTGCACGGTAGCAATACGCCTTTATTAGCACGGCCAAATACAAAACTGTCAGAATAACCGGGTGCCTATCAAGGCCGACACTTCACATTTGATAATTTCAATATTACGGCGATGAGAATTGTACTTAAGAATGTTAATCTCACACGTTATCCCCCGCCATCGCCAACAATTCCTTCTCCACTTCTCGTGTCTCTCTGCCGTCCAGTGCCGCCAGCCATGCCCCATCTGTCGCCAGACGCAGGATTTTATAGGTGCTACCGCCATCACTGTCGATATACCTGGCTTCACGTTCGGCTAACCATGCATACCAAAGACTCTTCATCTCCGGATCAGACCATAAAGCCGTAATGAATAATAAATCAGAATGCTGACGTACCGATTCAAGACAAGTGCGGATGTAGGCGCGAGTGAAGATGCCCTCTCCGCCTGTGTCATGCTGCATATGGCTTTCCAGTGTTTCCGAAAACTTTCCAAAGGCATGGGTACGCAATTCGGTCAGCAAGGCGTCCTTGCTTTTGAAATGATGAAGTAAACCACTTTTCGTCACCCCTGCCCTGTCAGCCACGGCCTGAAGTGTCAGCGCTGGCATACCATACTCCGAGATGAATCGACATGCCTCGGAAATGATGGCTTCTTTGACAGCAGCTGGATTTTTTTCACGATGAACGCCGGTTTGACTCAATGGGAAACGCTCCGAGACATAAAGTTGATGATCAGCACGCCAAGGACAATGAAGATCATACCCACTATCGCAGGCATATCCAGCGTTTGTTTAAACACAAATCGCCCTACCAACGCAGTAAGGACAAGCCCAACGCCAGACCAAATGCTGTATACGATCCCCAATGGCATATGCTTGACCGACATTGAAAGCCCAATGAGGGCAATCGCGTAGAGAATGAGTGTTAACACCGAAGGCCCCAGACGGGTGAACTGCTCGGTTTTGATCAACATTGACGATCCAGCCACTTCAGCGAGTATGGACACAATAAGACTTATCCAGGTGAACAGCATAAATATCTCCATAACAAACCAGCTAGTCGGTTTGTTATTGTACTTTATCTGTTGAATTTTTGTACAGCCTAAAAGCATGACTATTACACGGTCTCTGGAAAGTTCATGAAAAATACTGGCCCTATCGAAAATGTAACGAGTGGCTCTTGTGAACATTTTTCAATAATCAAATAATCATGCTTTCTTATATTCATTCTGAGGTATGCGTTATGAAGAAGTCGGCGGTGACCGCAGTACCTGCTGCGCCCAGTGCATTGGCGCAGCAACATTTTGCAGCATCCTTTACGTTTGAGACCGATTGTTGGGATGTTCACGAAGCCCTATCAACACACAACGACGATTTCGTACTATTGGATGTAAGGTCCCCGAAACTTTTTGCCAAGGGGCATATTCGCGGCGCTATCAATTTGCCCCATCGAAAAATTATTCGGTCAGCCTTAGCCAAATGGCCAGAGGGGACTCTTTTTGTTACCTATTGTGCAGGACCACACTGCAACGGTGCTGCAAGAGGCGCTTTACGTTTGGCAACGCTTGAGCGCCCTGTAAAGATAATGGCAGGAGGGATTGCAGGATGGATTGATGAAGGTTTCCCCCTTGAGCAATCAGACACATGAAAGATGTCAATATATCAGTGGGGAGTCCAATTCATCAGCGTGTCTTTCTGGATTTTATACGCATGGGATAAACATTCATCCAGCTGTGAAGCGTTATAACAGTCATGTTCACGCTGAGCCAACCAATGGCGCTGAAGTTCGGCGAGTTGCTCACGTGCTTTTTCTTCATCTGTACCATTGCGAATCTGCTGTGCCAATTGATATATGTTGTAATCCTGCTGACTCAATGCAGGACTATGGCAAATGGCTTCATCAATGCGGCCGTAGGCCTGTGTACAGTCAAATGATGGCCCTTTGCTTGAGGGCTGATAAATCCCGTTATTCAGGAAAAGGGCTATCGGTAGCTTTTCCATCTGCCCTTTACGATTGATGAAAGAGACTTTGGCAGGAATTGCCCTATATTGCTGGAGCCATGTCCGTATCTGAAAAATGCTTTTTTCAGGAAGTTGCAATGAGGTGGCTGTATTGCTGGCTACGACAAGTGTCGGATGATCGAAGCTATTCTGATGGACATGATATTGCCAGTCCCCAAGCGTGGCGCCTACAGCAATACCGGTTTTCATGTCATACCAGAAAAAGGATTTTTCGGTGCATGCGTGCGCTTCACAGGCGGATGCACTGACATAGCGATTTTCTCGTATTAAAACAGGATCAGGTGGCCCACCGAAGCTCTCCAACAGATGTTGCGAAAATGCTCTGGTGGGCATGGATGCCTTGATCAGCGCCTGGAAACGACGCTGTTTGTCCCATATCAATGCATTGGTGGATTTGTTCTGATAGCTCATCAACCAATCCTGTTTTGCATAGGCAGTGGAACACCACACACCACTTGTGATCATAATCCCGAGGAACCAATAGCACAGAAAGCGCATTGAGGCGTGTAAACGGCCAGGCGACATTGCTGCCATGATAGAAGAATCTGCTTGACCGCATGTAGTGGAGTCATTCGCTGATTTATGGTTCATGCAAGCCCTATACGCATCGGCCAGTGGATAGCATTTATATGCTTGTTCAAGACTCATCTTATTTGAAAGGCGCAAATTTTCTCTGCAATGTGCAAAATTTACATTTGCTTCGCTACAAGAGGTATACTAGCGATGATTACGAAAAAATAAAGGGAGCTACAGCAAAGCTCTGTGGAAAGCACTCCCTGTCTCACGCTGACATGACACCTTGTCGTCTTAAAAGCATCGATCAAACTGCATAAATGTGCATAGACCTTGAATACATTTCGGGTCCAGCTCTTTTATGCTCGACAGATTGGATCATTCATTATGCTGCGTTGCTTCATCTCAAAAACAGACCATATCAAGCAGGTTGAGCTGGATACTCTTGACGCCACTGCGACCACTGTAGTACCTACTCCCTCGAATGACACATCGACGCTGGGAAATGAGTCGGATGCACGAAAGAGCAAGCCCCCAAAGGTGGTTTGGTACGATTTGTGGAGTCCGGATGCAGATGAGGTAAGGACGGTGGAAAAGGCGCTGAATACCACTGTACCGACCAAGGATAAAATGAAGGAAATCGAGGCATCGTCACGGCTTTATCAGGCCGATGGTGTCACGTATATGACCATTACCCTTCTCTCCAATGATGGTGATGAGCTGGTGAAATCCCAGATGACATTCATCCTCAAAGGGGAAGTATTGGTTACTGTACGTTATGCGAACCCTCTTTCCATCAATGCGTTCACGGCACGCGCGCAGCGCGCCAACCGTGTGAGTTTCTCGACCGGTGAGCATGTCATGTTGGGTATTATCGAGGCGGTGATCGACAGCACTGCGGATACGCTCGAAAATCTAAGTGATGAAATCGATACGGCTAACCGGGAAGTGTTTGGCAAGAAATCATCGAATGCAACGAAAAATGCAAGCTTTTTGCAGTCGTTAATTGAGCGCATCGGCGCTAAGGCCGCTGATCTTTCCGCCATTCGGGAAAGTCTTGTCACGATTTCACGGTTGGTGACTTATCAAACGGCTAACCTGCCCTCCAGCGCTTTTGTCCATAAAGAAGCCAAGCAACGTTTGAAAGTCATTCAGCGCGATGCTATTTCCCTCAGTGAACACGCCAGTTTTCAGTCAGGAAAAATCACGTTTCTGTTGGACTCAACGTTGGGACAAATCAATCTGGAGCAAAACCAGATTATCAAGATTTTTTCGGTAGCTGCGGTTGTTTTCCTGCCGCCAACACTGGTTGCATCTGTGTACGGAATGAACTTCGATGATATGCCTGAACTGCACTGGCATTATGGATACCCCTACGCGCTGGGGCTAATGGTACTGCTGGCCGTGTTGCCACTTTATTTCTTCAAAAAACGTGGTTGGCTATAATTTGTCAGCACACATCTGATGTATCGTCATTCAAAAAGGGAAGCCATGGGCTTCCCTTTTT
>Ga0157360_1000766_pt1 | contig 12015 bp, 11 predicted proteins | sample AttlaeALBM1_FD_111483 | JGI IMG/M metagenome (GOLD analysis project Ga0157360, IMG submission 111483) | Fungus gardens microbial communities from leaf cutter ant in Ribeirão Preto, State of São Paulo, Brazil - Atta laevigata ALBM1 | ecosystem: Host-associated > Fungi > Mycelium > Unclassified ... | reverse complement strand
TCCTTGGCAAAATGGGCAGCGGAAAATCGTCCCTGTTGCGACTGCTGGTCGGCCTTTATCCGCCTTCATCCGGCACTATCACCATTGCAGGCGTCGATATTGGTCAGGTCGATCCGACAGAGCTGCGCACGCGTATTGCGCTGGTCAATCAGGAACCCCGCTTTATGTTTGGCACCTTGCGCGACAACCTGGTAATGGGCGCGCCCTATGCCAGTGACGAAGATCTGCTGGCAGTGGCAAAAATGACCGGCGTCAGCGAAATCATCGCTTCACACCCGATGGGCTTTGGTATGCCGGTTAGCGAGCGCGGCGATAACTTCTCTGGCGGCCAAAAACAGGCGATAGCGCTGGCACGCGCGGTTCTCTCTGGCCCAGATGTGCTGCTGCTTGACGAGCCGACTTCCGGTATGGATATGGGGTCTGAGCGCATGATCCTGCAATCGCTGGTTCCGGCGATGGAAAGCCGCACGGTGATTATCGTGACGCACCGTCCGGCGGTACTGAAATATGTTGACCGGGTCATCGTGATGGACGACGGCGTTAAAGTCGCTGATGGTCCGCGCGATGAGATTATCAGTCTGTTAAATAACGGGAAAATCCCGGCGGCATCGGTACTGCGCGCCGCAGGTAAACCTGCCAGCATTGAAATAAACGTGGGGAGTTCACGCGAGTCTGATGAGGTGACAGCATGAGCAAAGATAAAAGTCTGACAACCCGTACCGCCAGCGATATGGTGCTGGCGGCACAGCAGGACCGTTGGGAAGGCTGGCTGTATATCGCCTGGGGCGGCGTGGCGCTCATGGTGCTGGTATTACTCTGGGCAGCAAATTTTAATATTGAAGAGGTGACGACCGGGTCAGCGAAAGTCGTGCCAAGCTCGCGCGAGCAGGTGTTGCAAAGCCTGGAGGGCGGTATTTTGCAGGAGCTGATGGTGCGTGAAGGGGATACCGTTGAGAAAGGTCAGGTTGTTGCCAAGATCGATCCGACGCGCGCGCAGGCTTCTTTTCGCGAAAGCGCCAACCGGCTGCTGGCACTCAAAGCACAATCTGCGCGTCTTGAGGCTGAATCCAGCGGTGGTGAGCTGATTTTTCCGCCAGAAGTCATGGCAGAGCCTGAACTGGTGGCGCGTGAAACGGAAGCCTGGAAACTGCGTAAGCGCGCACTGGATGAATCGATCGCCGGTTATATGAAATCGAAAGCCTTGCTGAATAAAGAGCTAGGGATGGCGCGCGACCTCGCTGCCCGCTCACTGTTGTCCAGGAGCGAAGTGTTGAAACTTGAGCGTCAGGCTAATGATACCGAGCTGCAAATTACTGAACGGCAGAACCGCTACCGTAATGACGCCAATACCGAGCTGTCAAAAGTTGAGGTTGAAATGAGCAGCCTGCAGGAAACTGCACTAGGCCGCCATGACACGCTGGAACGTACAGAGGTGCGCACGCCCGTGCGTGGAATAGTTAACAGCATCAAAATTAACACGCTTGGCGGCGTCATCCAACCTGGCGCCGCCATTATGGAAGTGACGCCACTGGACGACCAGCTGCTGGTGGAAACGCACATTCGACCTTCTGACGTTGCCTTCCTGGCACCAGGTCAGGAAGCGGTGGTGAAAATCTCCGCCTACGACTATTCGATTTATGGTGGGCTGCAAGGGCATGTACAGAGCATCAGCCCCGGCGCGATAAAAGAAGAGGAGAATAAGGCTGCTCGTCGGCCAGGTGCGGATGACACTTATTATCGGGTCATGGTACTGACAGAAAATAACACGCTGACCAAAAGCGGCAGTCAGGAGTTGCGAGTTATCCCTGGTATGACGGCGACGGTTGACATCCGTACCGGCGAGAAAAGTTTACTCCAGTATATGCTGCGACCCTTACTGCGTGTGCAGGAAGCGTTTCGCGAGAAGTAACCCCATAAGCGTTTTAAAAATAAAGCCAGCGCAAGCGCTGGCTTTTGGCATTAAGCGCAGCCGATCACTTCAGGATATAGACGTGGTCAACATCAATTTCAGTACGGCCGTCGTCGCGGTCAATCTCACCTGAAACGCGGACTTTCTTGCCAGTCAGGTAACGGTCATCGTCATCGTCGTCCACATCAATACGAATGCGGCCGGTTGAATCTTGCAGCCAGTAGTGATCGTCATCTGCGCGGCCGGTTATGGTTCCGGTCAAAGAGACATGGCGATCGTCACGCATGGTTTTGGCCTTGGCCACGGTGACTTCCTCCCTGGCAAAAGCGGATGATGAGCACATCAGTGCCAGAATTATCATTAACGTTTTTTTCATTTATAGCTCCTTAGGGAAAGGCAAAAAGTCCTGTCCGTATGTTTACATCCTGTTAAAAACTAAACCGATACCCTGCATTAACCTGGCGTTGGTTAAAACGATCGCCATCGGTCAGATCGGCTTCCAGGAACAGGGTATGGTTTTTCATTTGCGCGCTGACGCCAACGCCGTTGTTCCAGCCGTTGCCCTGGAACGTCAGACTTTCACGCGAACCATTCAGCGCATAATTAGTATCGCCGCCGTACTCGCGCAGCACGCCGGTTTTAACGTACGTGTTGAGTTTATAGTCGCGCTGATTAATTTCGTATCCGGCCAGCACGCTCGCCCGACCCTGCAAGGATTTGTAGCTGGAGAGATCGATGGTTAATCCATTCGTTGCCTGAATACGTGAACCTGCCTGCCGACCTGCAGTCATCTGAATCTGAGGTTCCAGATAAAAACCGGCTGTTCCGTCAGAGAAACTGAATTTCTTACCGGCTTCCAGCGACGCGCTGATGCCTGATGAAACGGCATTGCCTGACACGCGGTTGCCCTGCGTATCGTTGACGCTGAACTGATTTCTCAGTCGGTTGATTTTCACCACGCCATCAACATAGAAACCGGCATCATTTACCCAGGTGGTATACGCGCCAAAATGCGCTGATTTCGTTGTGCCGTCGCCGCTCTGATAGTGCGGGGAAGCCTCCGTTACGCCCATAAACAGGCCCAGATAAACCGGAACGTTTTCAGCCAGACGTTTATCCACACCGAACTGATAGCCGCTGTAATTCATTTTGAAATCGCTCAGCTTGCCTCCGGCGAAGCCGCTGAAACGGCCATTAACGCCGCGTAGCCAGACATTCCCACTCGTTTTTCCCTGACGGACATCGCCCATACGCTGCAACAGCGTCTGCGTTTCGGCGTAATTCATCAGATAACCAATATTAAGGAAGTTGGCACCGGCATTAGCTGTGGTGGTGATGGCTGGCTTCGTAGGTTCTGTTGGGGTCGGAGTAGGCGTAACGGCTTTCTCATTGTCTTCAGGCGTGACCGGTGTTTCATCTGAGGGTACAACGACGGTTCCGTTGTCAGGCGTTCCGTTATCAGGCGTTGCGCCGGAATCACTGTTGTCCGGCTGTACTGCTTCGCCACTGTTATCGTCGACCTTCGGCGATGATAAAACCCAGTTCGTGCCCTGTTTATTGACGGTGTAGACATAGCCGCCCAGTTCAACGTCTGAATTGCCCCTGAAGGTGGCGACGCCATCAGTCGTTTCCACTACGGTCAGGACTTCATTACCGGTAGTGATTGCGCTGCCCTGGTTGAGGATCGTCAGGCCGTAATCCCCCGCGCTGCTGCCCGTCACCACGATTTTATCGCCCGTGTTGTTCACACCGTCGCCGTCGCCGACAATATCGGTACGCAGCGTGAAGTCACCACTACCGCTCAGGTTGGCGATGGTCAGCGTGGAGTAAGCGCTACTGTCCGTCGCGGCGGAAAGATCGACCAGCGCATTGCTTAGCTGCAGATTATCAACGTTCGAGCTGCTGGCCACCTGCCATTCGCTGCTGGTCAGGCTAACGTTCAGGTGGCCGTCATCAATATTGTCGCTGCTGGCGCTACCTGACCAAAGCGAGCCTGCAGCAAAGTTGAGATCAATCATCCCGCCATTAGATATTACGCTACCGGTAATAGCCATTTTCCCGTCGGCGGTCACTACACCAGGCGCATAGCCTTCGTTATATCGCGTAGCTATAGCGGTGCCTTCAGGCGCGCCCATATCTATGGTCAAATCATTGGTCAGATTAACCTGACCGCTGGCTAAGGCGAGAACACCAGCAGCCTCGGACGAACCGGTAATCGTCAGCCCATCACCGTTGACAACACCGCCCAGTAACGCCCAGATGCCAGCGCCGCCCGCGGTCTTAATACTGATATCGGTATTTTGCAGATTGACCGTTGCCCCTGTTGACTGTGCCGATGCGCCATAGGATCCAGACGATCGGAGGGTATTACGCTCATCTTCGCTGCCAAGGAAATTTATCGTGGCGCTATCGCCCATGGCGACAAGGCTGCCGCTCTGCGTTGATGCGACCTCACTGCCCGCGCCAATGGTGACAGTACTGACATCTCTGGCCTCTATTCCCATCGACATCGTGCCTGAAGTGCTAATCGTCACATGATCGGCCGTCAGTTCACCCATACTCAGAATACCGGAGGAGGTATTACCGCGAGTGATAAGCGTTGAGTGGCTGCCTAAATTGGCGGTGCTGTCAGCCTGGATGTTTACCGCATTTGAACCATCACCCAAAGTGGTAATGGTAAGAGATCCCGCGTTAAAACTGGGCACGCCATCGGCCTCAACGCCAGTTAACGCGTCAACCTGAACTCCATGGCTGTTATATCCATTGGTTTCAATAACGCTGTCTTCGCCAATATCGGCGCTACTGCCATAGCCTGTGACGTGAATGCCTGTGCCACGGTAGCCTTGGGTAGATACGTTCAACGTATCGGTCTCAAGCGAGGAGCCATAGCCAACCGTGATACCGTAAGCCGAACCGGTTCCGGTTCCTGCCACCGTGACTGACGTGCCGGAACCTAAACTAGCGCTGCCATTTTTACCCAGCAGATCAATGCCGGTTGCACTCTTCCCTGAAACATTGAGCTTCAGTTTATCTGCGATAAACGTGCTGTCTGGTCCGCGTATAACGATACCTTGCGCATAGTGTTCGGCATCGGTGACGCTGACCGTGCTACCCGTACCGGCATCAACCGTACCTGTTGTTGTAACGGGGACGAGAATACCGTATAGCCCACCCGAATAAGAAGCATCTCCAATGAGCGTCGTGCCATCTTCAAGCGTAATTTCACTGCCTGACTGGCTGCCCACCATTGCGGCCTGGCTCAGCGTAGGCGCTACGCCGATCCCCCAGGTGAGCATAAATGCTTTAGCAAGCATGCTAAGTTCGAATTTTTTATTCATTCCTGTAACTCTTCCTTAAGATTTAATTATCAGGCTAGTGTCACCTGAATGATGCTGTGCAAAGTTTCATGATTATTAAATAAGCTGGGGCGATATCTGAGGAATAGGGGTAAGTAGAGATTTATCACTCCCTGTAATTGAAATGAGTTTGTAAAAAGCGTTGAGATTATGCCGCTGCTGGCTGAGGAGTGTAAAGATGAGGCTGATGGTTGAATTTGTTTGTTCTTTTTGTGAAATCTCTGGCTTGCACTAATAAGAGATTGATATTAAATAATATATTTCAGAAAAGCGGTGGCTTTTATTGTTAATGTTGTTCACATGAGTTATTTTTTGATAGTGTTTTTTTGCTTAAGGCATGGCAGTAAAATGGAAAGGTCAAAACAAGCGTAATGTTGTTGATAAAATATTGGGTAATAACGGGTTAATATGGTATTTGGTCACCTTAAATATATTCTTTGTGGTTTTTGAGAATGTAAAAATAGCGTTTTGGCTAAGAGCTTTTGCCAGGGATGTTAAAAAAAAGCTAATTGGTCGATGCCCTATTTGAAGGCATGTAAGATAAACTTTTATTCAGGAGCTTCTTTTATGAAGATCAACAAGATGGTCATCTCTGCCGCGCTAATACTGGCGGGATTGCAACTGACAGCCTGTGCGCATCAGGAAGCGCATTCGCAGCGTTTAAATATGCATAACCCTGCCGCTGACTGGTGCCAGCAATCGGGCGGAAAGCTTTCGCTGCTCCAGACCGAAAAGGGCATGACCGGATATTGCACGCTTCCTTCAGGTGAACTTATCGAGCAGTGGGCGCTTTACCACCGCGATCATCCCAAAACAAACCTTTAAAGTACGCCGTCATGCAGAATATAAACAGAATTTATATCCTGCATCAATCAATAAGATTTCTTTTATATCCAGCCAGCTGACATGCTCTGTCTGTCCTGAATCCAGGACAGACAGATACATTGTTAACGCTCTCTGGTTTCGCTGTACGTAACGATGTCAGAACAATCCAGACCGGAACCTCTCCGGCAGCAGCCAGCGGCGGCTATGCTGAACGTTTCTCTGTCAAAAAACTAACGAGGTGAATCATGCAGGCTTTGACCGTAACGTCTCCTGGCGGTCTGGATAATCTGACCCTGACAACGCTGGCCGATCCGGGTAAACCGGGACATGGCGAAATTCGCGTCGCGATCCACGCGACATCACTCAATTATCACGATCTGCTGGTGGCCGAAGGGGCGATACCTACTGCGCCACAGCGCATCATGATGGCAGATGGCGCTGGCGTGGTGGAAGACGTGGGCGACGGCGTGACCGACTTTATCGTTGGGGATCGGGTTGTCTCCTGCTTTTTCCCGCAGTGGGCAGATGGCCTGCCTTTTAGCCAGGTTGCTGATTTCACCCGCACCCCGGGCGATGGCGCTGACGGTTTTGCAGTGGAATGTGTGGTACGTCCCGCCACGCATTTTACTCACGCTCCGGCAGGCTGGAGCCACGCTGAAGCCGCCACGATTACTACATCCGGGCTTACCGCCTGGCGTGCGCTGGCTGGCGATGCCGCTTTAAGAGCCGGACAAACCGTGCTTGCGCTTGGCACGGGCGGCGTATCGATCACGGCGCTGCAAATCGCTAAAGCGATGGGGGCTCGCGTCATTATTACCTCGTCTTCTGACGAGAAGCTGGCACAGGCGCGCAGCCTGGGGGCAGATGAAACGATCAACTACAACTCGACGCCTGACTGGGGCCAGGCCGTGCAGGATCTCACCAATGGAGCCGGTGCTGACGTGGTTATTGAAGTCGGCGGGCCTGGCACACTGGCACAGTCTGTGAACGCCGTCCGCGTTGGCGGGCATATTGCACTTATTGGCGTGCTGACCGGGCGCGAGGGCGTCGTTCCGACGTCGCTGCTGATGGCTAAGCAGGCGAAAATTCAGGGCCTGATTGTTGGTAACCGTCGCCAGCAGCAGGACTTTATTAGCGCGCTAAACCAGACAGGTTTACGTCCGGTGATCGGCCAGCGCTTCACTGGACTCTCTTCTCTTGCCGATGCTTTTGCCCTCCAGCGCAGTGGCGGGCATTTCGGCAAAATCACCGTTGAATGGTAAAACAGGACCGCAACATGAAAATGAATGCAATTAACTGGCCTGAGGATTTTATTCCGGGCTTTACTGATAATTTTTGCTCCAATGAGGTTATCGTCGCCGGGCTCACCGCACAGGAGATCTGGCCGCTGCTGGTCACGCCTGCGTTGTGGCCCAGCTACTATGAAAATTCAGCCAATGCCCGCTTTTATGAAGGGAAAGGACCAGAGCTGGAACAGGGTGTCCGCTTTTACTTCGAAACCTTCGGCTTTCCCGTCGAATCGCGCGTGACTGAATATGTCCCGCCGTCAGAGGGCGAACCGGCGCGCGTATCCTGGCATGGATGGGCAGGAGAAGAGGGTGCAGCGGATCGACTTGATGTTATCCATGCCTGGCTGGTGGAGGATCTGCCGGACAACCGCGTGCGTATCCTTACTCAGGAAAGCCAGAAGGGGCAGCCTGCCAAAGCACTGGCCAGCACTAAACCTAATCCGATGATCAACGGACATCAGGACTGGCTCGACGGTCTGGTTGCCGCCGCGCGCGCCAAAAAATCCTGACCGGCTTAGCCCGGAAGATTCGCCTGGCGCATAATACCAGGCGTTTTTTACAGGCAGCAAAGCCCTTCCAGCGCCAAAGCAGAGGCAAAAGGAAAGTAGAGAAGAAGCCACAACAGAAGAAAAAGAAGCCGAAAAAGCACCAGCGTTCAACGCAGAGGACGGGTTCTCCATGCAGGATAACCAGCGTGTTTCTGATTTAAGGCTTAAGGCGCATTACTACTGCAGAAGTGATGCGCTTTTTTATGCCTGACGGTTAAAATACCATGCGCCAGATCTCTGTCGGAATTTCGTTGTACAGCTTATCCATTATCAGCTCTGCTTTACGATGATCGTAAGCGCCCTCAAATGAAGAGAGATCCGTTGCCGGGATTTTTTTACGCATATAGCTGGTTACCATATCGAGTACATCCCTGGATGGGCAGTTTCTGAGCCTGGTTAAATACTCTGTTTTAGTCATCGCTTGCTATTTCCCTAAAAAATAATTCCTGAATTACGCTGCTTAATCGGCATCAATTAAAAATAAAGTTTAAACTTACAGCAAAACTATCCCGGCTTTTCCTGTCCGCCGGAGCCATTATTCTCAGTCGCTTTGCCTGTGACTGCATTTATAATGGCAGGAGGAAGTAAGATCAACTCTTATAAGGCAGCGGGGGTGGGCATAAAATGGCCAGAGGTTAGTAACTAATTAACCCTGTCTGATCGCGCATAAAATAGCCTGTGTTTTTAACCTGCTGTATTGTCGCTTCTTTTTTTAATTTGGTTTATTAAAGAAGAGCCCAGTCTATAACGTCAGACTAACAAATAAGAAGTGTGCGCCTAACGTCTCTTACCAAAATTAAATTTTAATAGAAAATCGGTTTATAATCGGTTGAGGAATTGACTCTGGCCGGGAAAGGCACCCTATTAAGGTTTAGCGTTTCCTGCTGATAGCGCGCACTCTGACCGCGTCCCATAGCAGATTAAAAAGCAGCGTATAAACCAGGAAAAACAACACCAGCCCACACTCCAGCCTGAGTGCCGCGAGCAGTGATATATTGAGCCACCAGGCGGCAAAAGGGATCAGCACCACAAGTAGCCCTGCTTCGAAAGCTCCTGCATGAACACCCCTTGCCAGTAACCCTTTTCTGAAGCCAAAGCGTGCCTGTAGGCCGTCAAAAAAAAGGTTAAACAGATAGTTCCACAGCATCGCTATAAGGGAAGAAACAAGGGTCAATACGCCTGACTGCGTGGGCGCCGCAGAAGCAAAAACAATCAAAATCGAGAACACCAGAACGTTGGCGACAATTTCAAAAATGGTCGCATGTAATACACGCTCGGTGGTAGTACGTGCCAAAGATAGTGAATGACTCACAGCTTAATTCTCACAATATTAAAAATATCGGCATCGTGACAAAAAAAAGGTGCACGGGCAATAAGGCAAAATCGTTAACCGGCATCTTTCTCAGAGATTTGATAACGGCAACGGGTCAAACCTGATGCTGTTTTGATGTGGATCAATTTTCCCCTCTGGACGCGCCAGCCCGTTTATAGAAGATTTAATTGCTGTGGTTTAAATTAAGTCTCGTAGTAAACGACATCCCTTTCTAATTGAGAATTTTTTTATCGCTAGAATGTTGTTGCCTTCTATTTTTCCGCTTTCTGATGCGAGCCTGCTGGAGTTATACCATGAAAGATGGGTGTTCAGGTTATTCCCGAAACGATGTGTGGTGGCTGATGCTGCTACTTTGCATGGGGTTCTGGGGTAGCGTTAGCGTATTAGTGGTTACGGCCATGAGATAATAGTTTCGCTCCGAATTACTGCGTCGAATAAAAGTCATTTATCTATGGCAGGAATCGCTTAATCAATGTCTCCGCATTTATTTTTCCGGTTACGCCGGTTTTTGATCGCGCGTTGACATTATTTTGTCTGTATAACATTTGAGGCTGACGCTATGGCAGATATTATTGACGAAGCAATGGTCGCCATTGAACTGGCCGAAGATGCTGAAGTCGCGGCTATTCGCAACAGGTTAAATCGCCCCGGCCGCAGTACCTGTGAAAACTGTGGCGAAAATATTCCCGCTGCGCGGCGGCAGTGGCTGCCATCCGTAACGACCTGCGTAACCTGCCAGGAAATTCTGGAGCTGCGGGAACGTACCGGGCAGATAAACCCTCAAAGGATCAGGCCAGCGGAAGACGACGAGGGGTAATGCGTGACCTCTTCTCGCCTGATATCTGTTACGCGGTGGCTCAGATATCAGGCAGAATGCGCTAGTCTTTAGCCCGGATAAATACCGCGATCCTGGCGCGCCATCAGGATACGTTCGCAGGCAACAATGTAAGCAGCGGTGCGCAGGGAGCAGGCTTTTTCACTGGCCTTTTCCCAGACGTGAACCATTGCTTCCGTCATAATCCTGTCCATGCGCTGGTTGATCTCCTCTTCGCTCCAGAAGAAGCTCGCCATATCCTGAACCCACTCGAAGTAGCTGACGGTGACGCCGCCCGCATTGCACACCACATCCGGCACCACAATAACCCCTCTTTCGGCCAGCATATCGTCCGCTTCCGGGTAGGTCGGGCCGTTTGCCCCTTCCAGTACCAACCGGCAGTGCAGGTTTTTGGCCCGTTCAAGCGTGATTTGCCCTTCAAGCGCGGCAGGGATCAGGATGTCCATCTGCACATCCCAGAACGCCTCGCTGCTGATTTCCCGTGCGCCGGTAAAGCCTGCAATTTTGCGGTGCTGTGTTTGCCAGGTGCTGAGCGCCGCGAGATCGATGCCGCCTTCGTTAAACAGCGTGGCGCTGTGATCCTGAATCGCCACAACGCGCGCGCCCGCTTCCGCGAACAGGCGTGCGGCTTCGCTGCCAACGTTGCCAAAGCCCTGAACGGCTATCCGGCTGCCTTCAATCTCAATACCGGCGCGCCGCGCGACTTCCCGGCCGGTAATAAAGACGCCGCGTCCTGTGGCTTTTTCACGGCCGAGCGAGCCGCCGAGGTGGACCGGCTTCCCGGTGACGACGCCCGTTATCGTGGTGCCGTGATTCATGGAGTAGGTATCCATAATCCAGGCCATTACCTTGCCGTTGGTGCCGACGTCTGGTGCAGGGATATCTTTCTGCGGGCCGATCACGATGCCGATTTCGCTAGTATAGCGTCGCGTCAGGCGTTCCAGTTCGCCTTCTGAGAGCGCAAAAGGATCGACGCGGATCCCGCCTTTGGCACCGCCATAGGGCAAATTGACCGCTGCGCATTTGATCGTCATCCAGGCCGACAGCGCCATCACCTCATTGAGATCCACGTCAGGATGGTAACGGATACCGCCTTTGCCGGGACCGCGCGAGAGATTGTGCTGAACGCGATAGCCTTCAAAGTGGCGAATCGTTCCGTCGTCCATTTGCAGCGGAATATCCACAATCAGGGCACGTTTAGGATGGCGCAGCGTGTCAGTCCAGCGTGCCAGATCACCTAAATAAGGTGCCACACGATCTATCTGGCGCAGATAGGTTGTCCAGGCCGATGTTTCACTTGCTGACGCGTAAGATAACTTTTCCATAAAGAACCTTATCGAGAGACTCATTAAATGTGTAGGGACAATAAGCTGAGGCGTTATTTTCTTAACGGCAGTAAAGCTAACATTAATTTTTATTTTTTGTTTTAACGACCCTGCACGAAACCTGTCATTCGGACCTGTCTGGCGTTAAGACATGTGAATAAATAAGCATAAAAAGCGCCACCCATGTAGTGCATTTTTATGCATAAAATATGCAGCATAAGTGCATAATGAAAATTTTTATCAAATTTTTCAGTTCTTTGAGAGTCGTCATAAAGTGAATAGAATGGAGATTTGGTGTGTTGACTTTGTTACACGCTGCGATCAACATGAGTCTCACTCAGGCCAGATGAGCCCAGTGTTTTAATAAACTGCCACCGGGAATACCGGTTCGCACGCCAGCTTTATGCGTAATTAAAAAAGCGGGAAATTAATGTTTCCGGCCAGTTAATTTCGCCGCTAAATAGCGCAGGCGATATTTACCTATTCATTTCAGGAGAAATGACAATGTCAGCTCGTCTTAATCGTGACGATTTCGATAAATACATGGTGCCCTGTTTTTCTCCCGCACCGTTTATTCCCGTCAAAGCAAGCGGAT
>Ga0157360_1000764_pt1 | contig 12032 bp, 9 predicted proteins | sample AttlaeALBM1_FD_111483 | JGI IMG/M metagenome (GOLD analysis project Ga0157360, IMG submission 111483) | Fungus gardens microbial communities from leaf cutter ant in Ribeirão Preto, State of São Paulo, Brazil - Atta laevigata ALBM1 | ecosystem: Host-associated > Fungi > Mycelium > Unclassified ... | reverse complement strand
GGATATCGGTGAAGTCCTGGGATGCGGCGCGCATTTGACTGCTCTGAGGCGATTAAACACCGGGCCTTTTGATGCAGAGGGAATGTATTCCCTTGAACAGCTTGAAGCCTTGGGTGATGAGCGTGATGCACGTCTTTTGCCGATGGATTCCCTGATTCAGCATTTGTCCCGTGTCGATATCACCGCAGAGCTCGCGGCAAAATTGGCCCTTGGGCAAAGAATACCGGTGGATGATCGCGTCCAAATGGAGGCATCAGCCACTCAGACGAATCCCTTGCGGATCTACAGTGATGATCACCTTTTAGGACTTGTCACATTGACGGATGAAGGGCTACTTGCCCCGAAACGTCTGATACGTAGCGCACCTCAGGTATCTGCCTAGGCGCTATTTTAGAGAAGACTGCAAATATGCGTGGTCTTTGAATGCATTGCTTTTTTCAAAGCATATTAATCTGGAGAATGACTCATGGCATTAACTGCTGAAACCAAAGCAGCCATCGTTAAGGAATACGGTCAGAGCGAAAACGACACTGGCTCCCCTGAAGTTCAGGTCGCCCTGCTGACGGCCAACATCAATGGCCTGCAGCAGCACTTCAAGTCCCACAAGCAGGACGTTCACTCTCGCCGCGGTATGCTCCGCATGGTAAACCAGCGTCGTAAGCTGCTGGACTACCTCAAAGGCAAAAGCTTTGAACGTTATCAGGACTTGATCAAGCGTCTCGGCCTCCGTCGCTAATTGCGATAGTTGCTTATGCGTATCGAGCGGGCAGCCCTTTGTGGCTGCCTGTTTTTGTTCATGGCAGGCATTAATGTCATCTCGGGTCGTGACAGCGGCCCCGCAAGTCTCTAATATTGCTGCTTGAGCGCATAAAACGCGAACACGATCGTATACATATATCAAAGGAATTCAGAGTGAATCCTGTCAAAAAGACTTTCCAGTACGGTGGTAAGACCGTCACGCTGGAGACCGGACGCATTGCACGTCAGGCAACCGGTAGCGTATTGATTACTATCGAGAACACCTCCGTCCTCTGTACAGTGGTGGCTCGCAAGGATGTAAAACCGGATCAGGACTTCTTTCCCCTGTCCGTTCACTATCAGGAAAAGACCTACGCCGTAGGTAAAATTCCCGGTGGTTTCTTTAAGCGTGAAGGCCGCCCGACCGAGAAAGAGACGCTAACATCTCGCTTGATCGACCGTCCTATCCGTCCGCTTTTCCCCAAAGGCTTCATGAATGAAGTTCAGGTAATTTGTACGGTGATGTCAGCCGACAAACAGAATGATCCTGATATTGCAGCCATGTTGGGTACCTCTGCTGCGCTTTCCATCAGCGGTGTACCGTTCCATGGTCCTCTGGGTGCGGCGCGTGTTGCATTTACCGAAGAGCGCGGCTACTTCATCAACCCGACCAATGACGAGTTGGCCACCTCTGAGCTTGACATGGTGGTTGCCGGTACTGATAAAGCAGTACTGATGGTTGAATCTGAAGCCAAAGAGCTGACCGAAGACGAAATGTTGGGTGCCGTGCTATTTGCCCATCAGGAAATGCAGCAGTCCATTCAGGCTATCCGTGAGTTTGCCGAAGAAGCGGGCAAACCCAAGTGGGATTGGCAACCTGCACCTGAAAATACGGAACTCAAGCAGTCACTGGCCGCTGGCTTTGAAAGCAAGGTCGGTGAGGCTTATCGCATTACAGACAAACTTCAGCGTCAGGATGCATTGTCTGAACTGCGTCAGCAGGCGATCGAACTGTTGGGTAATGAATCCAGCCAGTTTGATGAGTCTGATGTGGCCGGTGCCTTTGCCTCGTTGGAAAAACGCGTTGTACGTGAGCGTGTTCTCAATGGTGAGCCGCGTATTGACGGGCGCGATCAGCGTACCGTTCGCCCACTGGCTATCGAAGTAGGTGTCTTGCCACGTACTCACGGCTCAGCACTGTTCACCCGTGGTGAAACTCAGGCTATCGTCAGTGCGACCCTGGGGACTATGCGTGAATCGCAGACAATCGAAGGACTGGAAGGTGAACGTCAGGAACGTTTCCTTTTTCATTATAATTTCCCTCCCTACAGCGTGGGTGAAGCCGGCTTCTTTGGTTCTCCGAAACGTCGTGAGATCGGTCATGGCCGTTTGGCGAAACGCGGTGTACAGGCGATGGTTCCGGGCGATGATACCTTCCCCTATACCGTGCGTGTAGTTTCCGAGATTACTGAATCCAACGGTTCCAGCTCCATGGCATCTGTGTGTGGTGCTTCATTGGCACTGATGGATGCCGGTGTTCCGCTAAAGGCGCCGGTGGCCGGTATCGCGATGGGTCTGGTGAAGGATGGTGAACGTTTTGCCGTACTGACCGATATTCTTGGTGATGAAGATCACCTTGGCGACATGGACTTCAAGGTTGCCGGTTCCGTAAACGGTGTGACTGCACTGCAGATGGACATCAAGATTGAAGGTATCAACGAAGCGATCATGGAGCGTGCTCTGGAGCAGGCTTATGAAGCACGCTTGCATATCCTCAAGCAGATGAACGAAGTGATCAGCTCTGGTCGTGATGAAGTGGCTGACCATGCACCTTCCATGGTGACCTTCAAGATCGACAGCGACAAGATCCGTGATGTTATTGGTAAAGGTGGTGCGACCATTCGTCAGATCTGCGAAGACACTGGGGCATCCATCGACATTCAGGATGATGGTACAGTTCGTATTTATGCGGATACCAAGGCTGGCTCCAAAAAAGCGGTCGATACCGTGCAGGCGATTGTGGCTGAGCCCGAAATCAATGCACTGTACCGGGGTAAAGTCGTTCGCATTGCCGACTTTGGCGCTTTCGTGAACTTCATGCCGGGAACAGACGGTCTGGTTCACATTTCTCAAATCGTGCCCGAGCGAGTTAATGACGTGAAGGACTATTTGAATGAAGGCGACATGGTGACCGTCAAGGTACTCGACGTTGACAATCGTGGCCGTGTGAAGCTGTCCATTAAAGAGATCACACCGGAAGAGAAAGAGGCTTTCGAAGCATCTCTTGCTGATGGTGAATGATCGTTCAGACATTCTCTTTGACGTACATGACGCTGGCTAACGGTACTTCCAGCCGGCAACTGCGTTGAAGATGCAATGTCTGAAGAATAAAGCCCTGATGGGATAGAGTGGTTCGCGATGTTCAAGTCGCTCGTTCCTCTCATTCCGTTGGGGCTTTTGCGTAAATACGCTATATACATTTTTTTGACTTGAAAATGTTGGTCTGTTTTACGCATCAGTGGTGCCGAGGATGTATGAAAAAGCGGTGGGCAAAAAATATAAATACGGTGCTATCATAAGATTATAACGGTGAGCGAAGGTATTTCGTGTTCCGTCGTAATGTGGGGTTTGGCTCCCCGTGTATAAAATTATTACCGTCAACATTGTGTTACGTACATTGGTTAATTGGTAAAAAATCAGCATGTATCCCTGAAGCATCAGAAACGTTTACAGGACGTTTTTGGAATAAGATTTTAGAAAGAGTGTTTGGAAGATTCGTATGGCACAGCAGGATTCTGATCAGGAATTAAAAACAGGGATGCAGACACGCCATATGGTGATGCTGGCGTTGGGCGGGGTTATTGGTACCGGTTTGTTTCTGAGTTCCGGTTACTCGATCAATCAGGCAGGCCCCTTGGGCGCAGTACTGGCTTACGCGATCGGCGCGCTGGTCATGTACATGGTGATGGTATGTTTGGGAGAGCTGGCGGTATATACACCGAATTCCGGCTCTTTTAGTGTGTATGCAACACGTTATCTGGGGCCGGGTACCGGTTATACCATTGCCTGGCTTTATTGGCTGAACTGGACAGTCGCGATTGGGTCCGAATTCACCGGCGCTGGTATGCTGATGCAGCATTGGTACCCCGATGTGCCGGTATGGAGCTGGAGTTTACTGTTTGGTGTTGTGATACTTGCGTTGAACCTGTTTTCAGTCAAGATTTTTGCCGAAACAGAGTTCTGGTTATCGTTGATCAAGGTAGCCACAGTCATCGTATTTCTAGCAGTGGGTATTTGGCTGATTCTGGGCTTTCCGCACAGCGGTGATATTCACACCCGTTATCTTGACAACTTCACCCGTGAAGGCCTCTTTCCAACAGGAATCTGGTCAGTCTTCATGACGTTGGTGGTGGTACTCTTTGCGTTTTCGGGCTCTGAGCTGGTGGGGATCGCTTCCGGTGAAGCCAAGGACCCTCAAAACAGTCTTCGTAAAGCGATCCGTGTGACGATCGCTCGGCTGGCTATCTTCTTCATTGGCACGATTATTATATTGGCCGCCCTTATTCCCCGCGAAGATGCCAATGTTGAACAAAGCCCGTTCGTGACCGTTTTTAGTCATGTGGGCTTGCCTTATGTCGGCGATATCATGAATCTGGTGATTCTAACGGCCATGCTCTCTGCTGCCAATTCAGGCTTGTATGCCTCCGCTCGCATGTTGTGGACCTTGGGGAATCAGGGCTTTATTTCCAAACGCTATACACGTGTTTCCCGCTTTGGTGCGCCTGTCAATGCGGTATTGCTGAGCCTATTGGGTGCTTTGGCATCACTCGCCAGCAGTATTTATGCTCCCGGCACTGTCTATTTGGCGCTGATTTCTATCTCGGGATTTGCCTCAGTGGTGGTTTGGATGGTGATTGCTGCGGCGCAGATGGCTTTCCGGCGGCAGTACGTGAAGCAAGGGGGAGACGTGAAGGAACTCCATTACCGCGTTCGCTTTTATCCGTGGGTGCCCATTGGTGCTATCCTGTTCTGCCTTATCGCATGTATCGGTATGGCGTGTGATCCGGGGCAGCGGATTTCAATCTACTTTAGTATTCCTTTTATCATCTGGTGCTACATTTTCTACAAAATCAAGATGAAATACCGTGCGAAGATGACAACGCATTCGTTTGAGTCCCCTAACTGAATTCCACGTAGCCATTTTGCCGTGAAGGTAAGGACGAGGACGATAACCCCTGCGGCTGGATATAACACAGATACAAGCACTCAGACTGTGAAAGCACAACACCCTGATGAAGGAGGCCTACTCCCCGTTAGGGTGTTCTTGTTTAAGCTCCCGATTATCCAGTAAACGCGTCTTTCCCAGATAAGCCGCGGCCAGCAAAATGGCATTTCCCTCGAGGGGCTCATTTAGTTCGAGTGGAGAAAGATCCTTTCGGCGTAGCTCAAGATAATCCACCTCGAAACCCTGAGTAGCAAGCTCTGCGCGCACTTCAGCTAACACAATATCTTGCCGCTTTTCTTCCAACAGCGCTTTCTCAGCCTTTTTCAAGGCCCGCTGAAGGTCGGCTGCACGTTGGTGCTGTTCCGCATCCAGATAGCCATTACGGGAAGAGAGCGCAAGCCCAGAAGATTCACGCACCGTATCAACACCGATGATTTCAATTGGCAAATGCAGGTCATCCACCATTTTACGTATGACCGCAAGCTGCTGGTAATCCTTCTTGCCGAAGCAGGCAATATCTGGTTGAACAATGTTGAATAGAATGGAGACCACCGTCGAGACACCATCGAAATGATCAGGACGTGAAGCTGCACACAATCCTTCGGAAGGGCCTGGTATATGGACCTTCGTCAGTGTATCCATACCATTGGGGTATAACGTATCGACCGTAGGTAGAAACAGCCCATCGCACTTTACGGTTTCCAGCGCCCGGCGGTCTGCCGTTAATGTGCGAGGGTAATTCTCAAGATCTTCGTTTGGGCCAAACTGGATTGGGTTGACGAAAATGGAAGTGATGACCACATCCGCATGTTTTTTAGCCTCTTTTACCAGTGCTATATGGCCATCGTGTAGATTTCCCATGGTGGGAACAAAGGCAACACGCTGCGACGTACGTCTGACAGTGCGAACAAACGTGCGCACTTCTTCAATTGTAGTAAAGGTTTTCATGGTACTTGTATATTAGAGTGACTAATAGCAGTGCTCAGGTGCCGGAAATTCACGGTGGACCACGGCCTCATGATAAGAAAGAAAGGCATCCTGAATAGATACTTCATCCAGCAGGAAGTTCTTTATAAAACGAGGCACGTGCCCCGTCGTGGCACCCAGCATATCGTGCATGACCAGTATTTGCCCATCCACATCCGGGCCTGCCCCGATTCCAATGACGGGCACGGTCAGTGCATCACGCACATCCAGTGCCAGATCCCGAGGCACGCATTCCAGCAAAATAGCTGCTGCCCCCGCTTGCTCCAGCGCCAGTGCATCATCGATGATAGCCTGGGCTTCATCCGGATCCATTCCCTGAACTCGATAGCCTCCCAGGGCATTGACGTGCTGTGGCGTGAGTCCCAGATGCACGCAGACAGGTATCCCTTGCTGGGCAAGTGCCCGAATGCCTGCTTGTAGCCAACCAGCACCTTCAATCTTCACCATGTGCGCACCGGCACGCATTAACCGCGCGGCATTATCCAGAAGTGTTTCGGTCGAAGGTGCGGACATGAAGGGTAAGTCCGCCATAATCAAACTATCCACACCCGCTCGCGCAATACATTCAGTGTGGTAGACCATTTGATCGATGGTCACGGGTACTGTGCTTGTATGACCTTGTACGACCATACCGAGAGAATCACCCACCAGTAATACTTCCACACCGGCATCACTCGCCAAGCGAGCAAGCGTGGCATCATAGGCCGTCAAACAGCTAAACGGTGTATTGGATTCACGGTGTCCATTCAAGGTTGAGAGGGTAATCGCCATGAGAAACTCCCACTACAAAATGGTATGGCTGTGGATAACAATATTGATAGGACTAACAATGTACTTACTCATGCCGTTGTCTTGTTCATGTCTAAAATCGATTATTAGTTATCGGTAGTAGAGGCATTGGTGAAGATGTACGGGCAACACTGCATCAGTATAGGTGTTGATGAATAAGTTGAGTAGGGTATAAGGACGCACTTACTCGAAGAGATCAGTATCAGAGTATTTTTACATGAGAAAGGCAGTAAAACAGTAAAAAGAGAAGAGTCGAATAGCGGAACAGCAAACAAGCCTCCTATGGGATCGCTTCTGTGACATTGCGATATCAGTTTGGAGGCAGTGTATTGATCTGCACCATATCGTTGGCCTCGCTCATTTGTATGTATTCATGCAGATATGAACCATTGGGGAGCCGTACACCAGGGGCTATATCAATGACTGGTTTCCAGGCAAATGGACGCCTCAGAAATTCTTTGTGCGGCACTTGCAGGCGTGCGTGATCCACGATTTTCCCATCATACAACAACAGGTCAAGGTCCAGCGTCCGTGGCCCCCAATGGCGGAGTCTGATACGGCGTTGTCGTTGCTCAAGGCGCTGGAGCTGATCAAGCAGAGCTAAAGGGCTAAAGGCGGTTAATAGCTCTACAGCGCCATTAATGAAGTCATCCTGATCCTGTGGCCCCACAGGATGTGTGCGATAAAGAGGGGAGACAGCCACCGTTTCACACAATGGCAACTCTGCAAGTGCAGCAATGGCCTTTTGTACCTGCTCAAGTGGATTATTGAGGTTGCTGCCAATGCCAATAAAAGCACGGTGAGGATAACGAACGTGCATGTTCAAGATAACCGGAACAGATTACTGGTTTTTACGCGGACTGCGCCGCCGAGGCCGCCGGCGTTTGCGTGGCGGAGGGGTATTCTCGCTCGACATGGGAGGCAAGTCTTCATTATCCGTCGTTTTGGCCGGTACATTGCTGGCCATGGATTGACGCTCCGCTTCGCCGGCATCCTGATATTGCTGCCACCATTCTCCTAGCCCCGGTGGGATTTCCCCAGCCTCTTCACGCAATAACAGGAAGTCGAAGCCTGCACGGAAGCGCTGTTGGTTCAGAATCTGTTCAGCGCGTTTACCTTTGCGACGAGGTAGACGTAACTGAAGATCCCAAATATCACGCATGGGCATGCTGAAGCGCTTGGGAATAGCGGTATGCTGGAGCTGTCGGCTAAGGACTTGCTGAGCAGCCTGTTGTTGCGCAGGTACCAGTGGTACGCCCTCTATCATGAAGGCCTGAGTATCCATGACAACCGCTGGCCATAATAGGGCGCCATACAGGAATGCCGGTGTGACAGGCTTGTCCAGACGTACCCGTTCATCCGTATTGACCAACGATTGCTCAATCAGCTTTTCTGCCCAGGGCACGACACTCAGCGCATCGAAAGTCGCGGGGAACAGCATGGCAAAGAGCCCCTGTTCACGCAGACGATGATAGGTTTTCAGCGCCGCGCCGCTTAGAAATAGTTTGAGGACTTCATCAAACATACGGGCAGGCGAGATAGAGAGCAGTAAGGGGGCTAATTCATGCAAGGGCTCTGCTGTGTTTGTTTCAATCTCGAAATCCAGCTTGGCGGCAAAGCGAACGGCACGGAGCATACGTACCGGGTCTTCACGATAACGGGTTTCCGGATCCCCGATCAGACGTACTTTGCCTTCTTTCAGATCCTCGGCACCGTTGGCCCAATCATGAATTGAACGATCCTGAGCATCGTAGTAGAGCGCATTAATGGTGAAGTCACGACGCATGGCATCTTCATCGACACTGCCCCACACGTTGTCACGCAGTAACATGCCCGCTTCAGAGCGTTGGGAACGATTACCATCGTTGTTCTCTTCGTGAGTACCACGGAATGTAGTGACCTCTATCACTTCGCGCCCAAAGCGAACATGCACTATTCGGAATCGGCGGCCAATGATCATGGCATTGCGGAAAAGCGCCTTTACCTGGTCCGGCGTGGCACTGGTTGCAACGTCGAAATCCTTCGGCGTCATCCCCAATAGCCCGTCGCGTACGCAACCACCGACCAGATACGCCGAGTATCCGGCCTTGTTTAGCCGTTGGAGAACCTTGAGCGCGTTTTCGCTCAGCATATTACGTGAAAGCTGATGCTCCTCACGGGGAATAATATGAGGGGAAGGACTTGCCATATGATCATTGATTGAGGTGTTCAAACCTTACCGATACCCGATATGAATAAATTAAGCTAAAACTGGTATTACCAGCGTACATATACAGTCAGTTTAACCAAGCATTGCGGGCTTGCAAAGTGAGCGGGGGAGCGTTAGAGGAAAAATTCGGTTGGTTTCAAGAAAATAATCGTATTTTACCTGTGAATCTCAATAGTGAAGTACATAAAAAATGCCATTAACGGTCTGGTTATGTCTCTTTTTGAAAGAGAGACAACTTCTATCCATAAGGATCGTGTCAGGGAAACAAGCTTCAGGCGCAGGCCGGAAGGCAAGAGTATTCGAGAAGATCAGCATGAACCTGTTGAAGGATGTGTTAGGTTGAAGGATATGTCAGGAAAGAATGAATAGAGAATGTGCCTGCTATCTTGTTTTTGTTATTAGCGGGTTAACCTGTAACGTTATTTTTATTGGATCACATAGAAAACACACATTCTCAACGAATTCCCACCCACAATGTTACCCGGCACTTTTTATTTTTGTTTGTTGGTGCGTGTCTACGATTACGGCTCACATTTCTTGTTGTTGTTATGCTTACCCATCCGCGAAGTGAATTGTTTTTATTCTTCGCTTGTAATCGTTTTTGTTTTTCTTGCTCATTAATAAGCGGCATTTATGCCAACTTTTAAAAAACACTTTAAAAACATGAAGTTAATTTTTTAAGAATATTTTCATGGGTAATGGAGTCTCTCTCCTTTGCATAATCAACGCAGATTCTGTTCACTTTTGGACATGGAGGTGTCGTTTTTGGTGCATGATTGTCAGGATCGTGTTTGCTCTTTATTTTGAAACGATGATTCTGCCTGCGTAAGCGTCCAATGTGCCAACGCCCAGTTCAGTTGTGCCTCTATGCACTCCTGTTGTAGCGCACCAGGTGGTACCAAGCCTAATTGTTGTAATGCATGGTGCAACGTATGACGAATAGCCCGCGGCTGGTTCGGTAGAGCAGGTGCAAGATTTTGCTTGGAGAGTTTTTGTCCATTCTCTGCCAGAACGAGCGGCATATGGGCATATTGCGGTATTGGAAAACCAAGATTTTCCTGCAATCTGATTTGCCAGGGCGTGTTATCGAGTAGATCCGCTCCTCGAATGATATGGGTGATTCCCTCGGCTGCATCATCAACCACCACAGCTAGCTGGTATGCCCATAAGCCATCCTTGCGCTTTAATATGACGTCACCCAACTCGCCGAGTGACCAACGTTGGAGCCCTAGCCGTAGATCTTTCCATTCGATGTCATTGGTTTGTGAGGACACGCGCCTATCCGTATTGAGTCGCCACGCAGCCGGGCGTTCCGGGTGACGATTCCCCTGACGGCACCACCCCGGGTAATGGGGATATGACTGCCACTCCTTGCGTGAGCAACTACAGTCGTAGGCTTGATGTTGCTTGATAAGAGAATTCAATGCCTCCTGATAGCGCTGGTCATGATCATGTTGAAAGCTGACCTCGCCATCCCATTCCAATCCGTATGCAGCCAATTGACGAAGAATCAGGTCACTGGTGCCGGGAGGGCTGCGAGGATGGTCAACATCTTCAATCCGCACCAGCCATTGCCCATGATGCGCGCGTGCGTCCAGCCAGCTCGCGACAGCGGTGGTGAGCGAGCCCAAATGCAGAGGGCCAGAGGGCGTCGGCGCAAAACGGCCGCGGTAAGTGGGTAACATGGGAAATCGATGGTTTTCAGAAGTCAAAAGAGTCGGTGTGATACATCATCAGGGCGTATAAAAACGATCAGGCTGTGCTTTCCAGGTGTTCCCCGAACGCTTGAAATGGGGGATATGCCCTAGTGAGGTCACTTTCTCAGACCAACCAACCTCGAAATTTTCCAACGTCTTAACCCATTGATCCCCTTCCGTTAACGCAACCGCAATACCCAATGGATGGCCGCCCAATCGTGTGACCAGCTTTAGGGCCGCTTGGGCAGTTCCTGCTGTCGTAATGACATCATCGATTAGCATGACTTTTTTCCCGACTATACGGGCGACCATTCCCGGATCGATATAAAGATGACGATTGGTGCCCAGGGAAGTAATGGAACTGGCCGGCTGGCTGAATTCTTCCTTGTACCAGAACTTGCGTGACTGTCCTAGGGGGACATAGTGCTTGTGGCCCAATCGTTTGGCGAGTTCGCGTGCATAGCCCAATCCAAGTGTAGGCACACCCACAATCACCTCAGGCTGTATGGTTTCGATTTGCTGAAATATACGTCCAATGATGGCTTGCTCTACATCGAATGACGTCTCATTGGACATCAGCAAAGCGATGGCCGAACGCTTATTGGGAAAAGGCTGAATGGGGAGGTCCAGCATGCTGTTATCATGCAGTTGCGCGCGATGGTAGCCTGTGGGGCAATCAGGCGCCCCCTCTGGAGTAGCATGGAAATAAACGTTGTATTCGGTGGGGAGCGACTCCGAAGACGTTTTATTCATTTTTATTCCTGATGTGAAGGCCTGAAGAGTGAGTGATTAAACGCTTATGTGGGGCTGAACCGACCATTTACACAAGGCATCACGGAGTAAGAGAGTAACTTTAAGGATAACAATAGCCGACCTGAATGTGCAGGCAAGTTGTTTTTTACACCGTAATTGTTCAAACATGCGCAGGCAAGCCGCTATTTATCTGTTACGGAGCAGCCAGTAGAAAAAGTGAGAATCGCCAAATCACCTACTTGCTTACCAATCTACACACTCCAATTTATCCAGGATGGAACAAACCATGTACTGAACCTCTTGGGGGCATGCAGTATCACGCTGATTTTTATCATCTTCATTTTTTCGTTAGTGAATGCCATGAGAGGAGCCAATACATTGGTTGTAGCTCGATCATGGGGTAGTTAAATCATGGGATAGTTCAATATGTAGAGATGGAATGCATGTTGAAGACGGAAGGGAGATGAAGAGTAAAGCAAGTCGAATAACAAATAACTGGGGGAGAGCGGTGCGGCCGGTATTTACGCAACGTAAATCAAAAAGGTAAGTCGAAAAACAGGGTTTACAAGGGTCAAGAGAAAATGGATAGGCGGCACTTCACAGACGGGAAGAGCTCTAGAGCAGAAAAAAGCTG
>Ga0157360_1000763_pt1 | contig 12038 bp, 12 predicted proteins | sample AttlaeALBM1_FD_111483 | JGI IMG/M metagenome (GOLD analysis project Ga0157360, IMG submission 111483) | Fungus gardens microbial communities from leaf cutter ant in Ribeirão Preto, State of São Paulo, Brazil - Atta laevigata ALBM1 | ecosystem: Host-associated > Fungi > Mycelium > Unclassified ... | reverse complement strand
CTGCCCAACATTTCATGGCAAACAGGGCAACGAATGACGCAGCAGCACGCTTCGATGTCATCGTGTTTTCCGGCATAGCTGACCACACTATGTCTTATGAGTGGATACCCAATGCTTTTGACAGCTTCTGATGGATGCTCTAACAGTTCAACCACGCTACGCCAACGGTGCGCGACTGACCCCAACGTTCAGTTATATCCCTATTACTCTTTGCCCCCAGTACCTACATAATTTTCTTCAACAATCTACTATTATTAACCGGCGTACTATCATTAACCGGCATACTATCATTCATCGACTACGTCATAATGAGCCGAATGCATTGGAGAGAATGAACTTTCTGGCTGTCATTATTACTAACCATTGAATTGTTACCAACATTTGAGCGGCTTCTGATATTTGTTGATTCTTGTCATTCGTTCAAGTCTTGAAATGTGGCTAAATGCATAGAATTGCTTCTGCATCCAAGGCTGTTCAAACCTATAGTTTTCAACAAGTGCTTATGGTTCGAATGCGCATGGTCTTCAAGTACCCATAGAGCTCGAATATTCATGATCGTTCAAACATCCATGATTGTCCAAACATCCGTGGTTGTTCGAATATCTATAGCTGTTCAAGTCAACAGGTACCAAGGCAATTTTTATCTGGCTCTGGTAAAATACGGATAAAATTCAACACCACAGAAGTCAGCTGGCAGAATGCCCGGACACTTTTGTGCCCAACGCTCTCACGAGATTAAGAGACATCATGGATCTGCAATCCCGAATCATTGATCAGTTCAACGCCAGCATTGATACCAAGACCTACTCCAGTGAGGTTTTACCTGCTTATATCGAACAGGCAAGCCTGAAAATGGTCCAGTGCCTTATCAATGACGGAAAAATACTCTCATGTGGTAATGGAGGCAGTGCAGGGGATGCACAGCATTTTTCCTCCGAGTTGCTGAACCGTTTCGAACGTGAACGCCCTGGTCTACCCGCCATGGCACTCACAACAGATACATCAACGCTGACATCAATTGCCAATGATTACAGCTATAATGAGGTGTTTTCCAAGCAAATCAGGGCGTTAGGGCAACCCGGAGATATCCTTCTGGCCATTTCAACCAGTGGCAATTCCTCCAACGTCATTCAGGCCATTCAAGCTGCCCATGACCGTGAAATGAACGTCATTGCCCTCACCGGACGCGACGGCGGCGATATGGCATCACTGCTAAGTCAGGATGATTGCGAAATTTGCGTGCCCTCTACCTCTACCGCACGTATTCAGGAAGTCCATTTGCTGGTTATTCACTGCCTGTGCGACATGATCGACTTCCAGCTTTTCGGTGAAATGGAATAAAAGAGGCGGCGGATTTCAGGTGACGTAGGCGCTTGCCAGAGGTTAATAACAGAGATTGGCGAATTCCTGCTTTAACGTACATAGTCAAGCATGGTTTTTAAACACTTGGCACGTGAAAGTATCGATCCGAAAAGTCACATCAAAAGACGTATACAGCACATGGAAACGGATAAAGCCCCCATGTTACGTGCAAGCTGGAAAGAGATGTGTCATCTTGCTATATATCTTTATAGTGGGTTAATCATCACAACGAGTGTTTTTGATAACATCAACGTGAGATAACCGCTGAATTTTCGATAAGGTCCAGCTATTAATAATGCTCAAACTGTTAGCAGGTGTTAAAACATATGATTGATACACCACTTTCAATTGAGCCCGGTGGCTTAGCCTGCCCAACACCAAAGACCGGCCGGCCAGACACTGATTGAACATCCCGTATCAACAGAAGAGTGAGTGATCCTAGTGAGTTCAAAGCATTACACCAAAGGTCTGTTAGTTGCATTCACCCTGGCAACAGCCGCGCTTGCCGGTTGTAGCACCAATGCCACCACCAACCAAAACCAGAGCGCACAAGCCTCTTCAAACCTGATGCGGAGCTCCCAGCAAAAGGTGAATGACGGTCGACTGGCGTCGGACATATACAATCAATTCATGCAACAACCCATCGCCTCGGAATCACATGTCAATGTGTCCACATGGAATGGCTATGTTCTGCTCACCGGTCAGGTTCCCAGCCAAACGCTGAAAGACGCCCTTCAGAAAATCGCGGAAAATACGCAGGGCCACACCCATATTTACAATGCGGTCACTGTCAGCGTCAATTCATCTCATTGGCGTAGAATGGAAGACACATGGCTAACTACCCGTGTGAAATCTGCCGTCACGTTAAGTGGGGACCGCTGCTTCATCCTGACAGAAAGTGGCATTGTCTACCTGATGGGGATTGTACACTCCTACGAAGCGTCAACAGCCGTGCGCCAGGCAGCCAATATCTCTGGTGTAAAAGGTGTCGTTAACGCGTTCCAGATCGTCGACTGAGATTGGCAACGACTCAAATGGACAACAACCTGCACAGAGACATGGCTTTTTCGTCTGAGTGAACATTCGTCTCTTGCCTACAAAAAAGGCGAAGCCATGACGGCTTCGCCTTCTTCGTGTTACAGGGTGTCTATCGGCTTCTCACGACAGACGGGTTTCTCAGCCCATTCACGTTTACCGATTTTTTGTTTACCCAACACCTGCGACTCCTAACACCTGCAGCGTTGCTCCAATGAGCTTACTCATTGGCTGGGTTCACAGGTAGCGCCCCACCCGCAAGGGCGTCATATCACGAACTCGGGAGCTATCCAATACGCACCGGGGACTGCACGACTATTCGTGAAGTCTATGCAATCAGTGTTACTTGACGACACGAAGAGAAGGTTTTTTCTTGGGTTTGGGCCGATCATCGTCGCCTTCTTCATCGGAAGCAGTTGACCGAGCATCAGGGACACTTTCCAGTTTTACCCCCTCCTCTTCGACCACTTCCGGCTCAGGGAGTACGGGCTCCTGCCCGAAGGCCATACCAGCACCGGTTTCACGAGAGTAGATCGCCATCAGTGCCTCAATGGGAACCCACACCTCCATTGCTTCACCACTAAAACGTGCATTAAAGCTCACCATCTCATTTTCAATACGAAAATCCCTGACGGCGGTGGGCGCCACATTCAACACAATCTGCCCATTCTGTACGAACTGCGTCGGTACTACGACGTGCTCGATAGTGGCATCAACGACGATATAAGGCGTCTGATCATTATCAAGAAGCCATTCGTAAAGTGCACGGGCGAGATAGGGGCGACTAGAGCGCATAGTGATGAACTCCTGCAATAAACCTGAACAATCAGGACATCAGATCAAAAAGAACTGAAAGGTGACAAGGTTGGCGAAGTAACACACTTCAATCAGCCCGAAAAAGGTTGAGTAGAAAGAGGGCCTTCACACAAATAAGAGAATATTCAGGGGGTTGACCCTAATGCCAACACCCCGAAATTTGCCAGACTTCAGCGACGAAGCTCGCGTTCGGATTCCAGAAGAGAATCACGGAAAGAATCGCGATTAAAGAGGCGATCCATATAGGTAGACAATGGCTTGATTTGCTTTTCAGGCAAATCGACACCCAGACTGGGCAGACGCCAAAGAATTGGGCCTACACAGCAATCCACCAGTGAAAACTCTTCATTCATGAAGAACGGCATATCCTCAAAGATGGGCGCTATACCAATAAAACTTTCACGCAGGCTTTTACGCGCCTGTTCGGTATCTTTCTTGGTCGCAGTACCTGACACAATGGTATCAACCAACGGAGCCCATTCGCGTTCGACACGATACATCCAAAGACGGCTCTGAGCGCGGGCTACCGGATAAACGGGCAACAACGGAGGATGAGGAAAACGCTCATCAAGATACTCCATCATTACCTTGGATTCATATAAAACAAGATCGCGATCAATCAGGGTAGGAACACCGTTATATGGATTCTGATCAATCAGCTCTTCGGGATGATTATCTTCATCCACTTCGATGACATCGACAGACACGCCTTTCTCGGCGAGGACGATACGCACACGATGACTGTAGTGGTCATCACGGCCTGAATAGAAAGTCATCGAAGACCGCTTGGCTACAACTCCCATGGAACACTCCTTGATCTATGCGAGGAAAGATAATACCACGACCATCCACAGCTTGGGTGAGCAAATGGCATAATTTTCATACAGAATTTCGCATGATCCGTAATTCGACAAAAAAATACCCGACCTTTCGTAAAAAGCCGGGTATGGGCAAGGCGCAAGAAAGCGCCCTGCTGCACTGATTCGAAAAGAATCAGCGTTTGGAGAACTGAGGACGGCGACGTGCTTTGCGCAGACCGACCTTTTTACGTTCAACCTTACGAGCATCACGAGTCACATAACCCGCAGCACGTAGAGGAGAACGAAGTTCTTCGTTGTAGCTGATCAGTGCACGGGTAATACCGTGACGGATCGCGCCGGCCTGTGCAGAACCACCACCACCGGAAACAGTGACATTGATGTCAAACTGTTCAGTAGTCTGGGTCAATTCCAGAGGCTGACGAACAACCAGACGTGCTGTAGGACGACCGAAATAGGTGTCCAGCTCACGCTGGTTTACAGTGATTTTACCTGTGCCCGGTTTGATGAATACACGAGCAGTAGAGGTTTTGCGACGACCGGTTCCGTAATACTGTGCCATTAGCTTGTCCCTTGATTAGATATTCAGTTCTTTGGGCTGCTGTGCAGTATGCGGATGCTCTGCGCCAGCATAGACACGAAGCTTCTTGTGCATTGCACGACCCAACGGGCCTTTCGGCAGCATGCCTTTAACAGCAATTTCGATAACGCGCTCAGGCGCATGGTCGATCAATTGCTCAAAAGACATGGAACGCAGACCACCGGGATAACCAGTGTGACGATAGTACTGCTTGTCGGAAGTCTTGTTACCAGTAACACGAACCTTGTCAGCGTTGATGACGACGATGTAGTCACCAGTATCAACGTGAGGAGTGTATTCGGGCTTGTGCTTGCCGCGCAGACGACGAGCGAGTTCAGTGGCAAGACGGCCAAGAGTCTTGTTGGTAGCGTCTACGACGTACCAATCGCGCTGAACGGACTGCGGTTTGGCGCTGAACGTTTTCATGGTAAATACCTTTATTGGGCATGATGACCGGAGTCAGACGATGCCTTCCCTATTTTTCTTGGTTGTTCGCTCTACTCTTTAATGCTGGAATGTTTCGAGCCCGATAACGCCAGAGAGGCATCAGAACAGACACGGCAAATAACGAACATTACAAATACAGTGAACAACAGTTAAGCGAGCGCGTATTGTACAGCAGATCCACAAAATATCAAACGCTCTGTTGCGATAGGCACTCAGAAACAATTAAGCCACACCTATACCCGCCAGCAGGAAACATGTGACAAACCACTATGGGCGATGGGGTAGTGTTAGAAATTCTTTCGATGACATTTCATCCAAACGCGATAATGTACGTTCAAATTCAAAGGCAAGATCATTTCCCTTGTAGAGTTCCGGAAGTGGCGTCGCCATTGTCATGATCAAATTGACTGCCCTGTCATAAAACTCATCTACCAATCCAATGAAGCGTCGCGCCTGATCATCCATTCCTTCCTTGAACTGTGGCACATGGGAAATCAGTACTGTATGGAAGCGGCGTGATAATTCGATGTAGTCGTTCTGGCTGCGAGGGCCATCACAAAGCACCTCAAATTCGAACCAGACCACCCCATCACTGATTTCTTTCGTGGGGAATGTGCGCCCATTAACGTTGACCTGTTGGTTACGCAGCCCTTTTTTACCTGCCATATCAATAAAGATACCCGACAGCGTTTGCTCAGCCTGTTCATTGGCAGGTGTCACAAAGGTGTCAACATGTTCCAGCGTCCGATGCCTGTAATCCACACCCGAATCGACATTGACCACTTCACAGTGACGAGCGATCAGGTCAATGGCTGGGAGGAAGCGCGCCCGTTGCAGACCGTTTTCATACAAATGCTGCGGCTCGATATTGGAGGTGGCTACCAACACCACACCTTCGGCAAACAGAGCTTCAAGCAGATTGGCCAGAATCATGGCATCGGCAATATCCTTGACATAAAACTCGTCAAAGCAGATCACGCGCGCTTCACGAGCAAACAGAGCTGCGACCAGCTTCAAAGGATCTTTCTGCCCCTTGTGATGGTCCAGCTCTTTGTGAACACGTTGCATAAAACGGTTGAAATGAATGCGCAGCTTATCTTCAAAGGGCAATGAGTCATGAAAATTATCGACGAGATAGGTTTTGCCTCGCCCTACTCCTCCCCAGAAATAGAGCCCTCGAACAGTCGGGACACGTGCTGCCAACGGCGTCTCTTCTTCCTTCTTTCGACCAAACAAGCCCTTCAAGCCTTTTTTTTCCGATGCGACCGTGCGGGGCTTGAGTTGTTCACGCGGAGTGGAAACAAGATCATTGTAAAGTCGTTGCAGATGTTTGACCGCCTTTTCCTGCGCTTCATCATGCTGGAAACCTTCTTTTTTCAGGTCCTGCTGATAACGTGCCAGAGGGGATGCGGGGGTGGTGTCGGAAGAAGTAAAGGTACTCACAATTCGGATGCCCGATTCAAATAAGATAAAAAATTACATCAGTGTTTAAAATGACCCATTTTACTTGTTTTCAGCTTAACACTCTGGCGAGTGAACTGACATGATCCTTTATTGTGCTTTATCAATGGCAAGAGTGATAAGGCTCAGATGAAATCCGCTTCATTGAATTCTCCCAACCGCCGCGCTCTTCATTAAATCAAGAGGATTTGTAATCCGATCATTAGGCACGTTCAAGTTGGTGACAGGTACAACCAACAGGCTTTACGCCGTTTTCACAAAGCCAGTATACTTAAAGTGTCCTGGAACTTGAGCTATTCAAACTCGAGGGCTTAGGTAAAGGCGCTGTCGTGCCAACGTCATAACGGGACACTTGCATGAGGAAACGCCCGTAGTGTTGTGGCATATCCCAGTAACGCAGGTTCCATACGACAATTTTGACATGATGATATCCACGCGACGATATCTCTCTGAAGATAACGCCGCGACGTATTTTCACCGGGAGTGACAATGAGCAACAGCATTTGGATCACAGGCCTGATTTGCCTGATTATTGGTCTTATCATCGGCGTAATCGTTGGACGTCTGAAAGCCGCTAAAAACAGTACAGGCAAAACCGGCAAGCCGACGGGGGACCACACCGAGCTGAACCAGCTCCAAGAACAGGTGGAGAATCACTTCGCGCAAATCACCCGCATTGCCAGTGAGCTACAAAGCTGCACAACATCATTAAGCCGCACACTGGAAGAGGATGCAGGGCATCTGATCAAGGATGCAAGCATCAAACGCCGGCTTTCAGTATTGGCAGGATCACGTAGCGAAGAAGATGTCGCGGATGAAGAAGCGGCCTCGTTGAGTGCTCCACGTGACTATGCAGAGGAAAAAGGGACGTTGACAGAAGGCTTTGGCATTCAAAAGAGTGCGGACGCGTCTGAAAACGTGCATGTGAAGGCTGAACGCCCGCGCTATTAGGGGTATCGGTATGGGTATCACTACCCCGCCATAGTGACGAATTTACCCTGAACTGGCCGCATACCAACATATTGCGGCCAGTGTTGTTTGTGGATCAACTCTGGCAATGACTTGTTACTTCACACCAATCGCTTCACCCTCACGCTTTTCCACACGACTTTTCCTCAAACAGGGTTGGGGATATCAACAAAACGATGTTCGATATCGAAGTGTTCTGCCAACCAATCACCCAACGCATGAATGCCATCGCGTTCTGTCGCATGATGCCCCGCCGAGAAATAGCTGATACCCAATTCATGCGCAATATGAGGCGTTCGCTCTGATATTTCTCCTGAAATAAAAGCATCTGCTCCCCCTTTGCAGGCTTCTTCGATCATGTCCTGCGCAGCACCAGTGCACCATGCGATACGTTTCAATGGGCGGTCATGCCCTTGAATCGCCAGCGGCTGCCGATCCAGTTGCGAAGCAATATGTTCGGCAAACGCCTGATGATTCATTGCTTCATCTGCATCTCCAATATAAAGCAACCCCTGCCCCAACGGCGCATCCAACGCTTTATCGACCTTCCATCCCATACGCTTGCCCAGCAATGTATTGTTACCCAGCTCAGTGTGAGCATCCAGCGGCAAATGCCACGCCACCAAATTGATATCGTGCTTCAGCAGGTTAGCGATTCGGCGCTGCTTCATCCCGGTTATTTCCACTGGCTCGTTCTTCCAGAAATAACCATGATGAACCAGTAACATATCAGCACCCCATGCAACAGCCTCCTCAATCAAGGCTTGCGAAGCAGTAACACCCGTCATCACACGGCTAACATTCTGCGAACCTTCCACCTGTAACCCGTTTACGGTGAAATCCTTGAAACGCGATGCATGCAGTTTTTCCGCCATCGCATCAATGAGTACATTACGTTTTTCCATCTTGCCCAACCTGATCTCTTGTATTAACGGGTGGATATGACTAACTTTATCGCGCACGGCGCAGTAATAACAGGCAACAGACCTTCCCCGATGCTCATACACTGACACCGTGTCTTTTAGGTAATCAACAGACTGCCTGTCTTGAATGGTGAGTGAATTCGAACTTCGGTATACATTTTTTGACGTCAATCATACCGGACACCTGCCTTGAGCTGTTACCATGATAGAACTCTATAACATTCAATAACAGAAGGACCCGCAGGGGGCATCAGTATGCGCAAATTATTGGGAGGAATTCTCTGGCCTGTTCTATGTGGCATACTGCTCGCTGTCGTTGTTCTTCAATATTTGCCTCAATTTATTGGCAGGAAAGCAGCCGCCCCCGCTCGCTCAGCTGAACAGAGTGTCGTGAAACGTGATAGCTACGCCGATGCAGTAGCACGCGCCGCACCCGCAGTTGTTACCGTTTCGTCCTTGCGAACCTTCTCAGGGCAAGGGCCGAAATCGCCGTTGAATAATGACCCTATTTACCAACCCAGTCGGAATGACAACAACGGTGGGAATGATCAAAATCAGCTTGCCCCTGCCCAACCGATGAGCAATCAGGTCAGTCGCCAGCAGACTGATAATGTTCAGGCACCTCTTGCACAATGGAATGATAATCAGGCTAACGCCACTCGCACCTCAAATAGCGAGATGAATGATGGACAATCAATAACCGCTCCCCAGCCTCAGGGCAATAGCACCAACAGGTCAAACAGCACAGAAGGCGCCGACAGCGAGCAGCTTATCAATCTTGGCTCGGGTGTCATTGTCTCGCATTCAGGCTACATCCTGACCAACAATCATGTCATCCGTTCGGCTGATCAAATTGTGGTAACACTGGCCGATGGCCGGATGACAGACGCAAAATTGGTAGGGTCCGATAATGAGACTGATCTGGCCGTATTAAAAATCAATCTGAAACATCTCCCCACTGTAAAGTTTGCTGATAATTATGAAGTGCGCCCTGGTGATATCGCCATGGCAATAGGGAACCCTTTCAATATTGGACAGAGCGTTACGATGGGTATTGTCAGCGCGGTGGGACGCGCGCGGTTCGGTGTCAGCCCCTACGAAGACTTTATCCAAACAGATGCCTCAATTAATCCAGGTAACTCAGGCGGTGCATTAATTGATGCCGACGGGCGACTCATTGGTATCAATACCGCCATTTTTTCACGCACAGTGGGTTCGCAGGGGATTGGTTTCGCTATTCCTATCCATATTGCCCGCAGGGTGCTGGACATGATAATTCGTTATGGGCATGTGGAGCGCGGCTATTTAGGTATTGATGCAACCCAGCAAAGCAACCTGTCACTGCCACTGGCTTCCATTCAAGCACCCAATTATCTAGTGGTGGGGAGTGTGGCAGGTCCTGCAGAACAAGCAGGCGTAAAACAGGGAGACGTTATTCTTGCCATCAATGGTGTCCCCCTGCTCAATCCATATGCAGCGTTGAATGAAATCGCCAATTTGCAGCCGGGCAGCATCATTACAATGACCCTTTTACGGGGGCATAAGCACATTCAGGTCAATATCCGTGTCGGTGTCCGCCCCCCTAACCTCACCAGTATTACCCCTACCCCTGTTCCGAGTAATAGGCAAAGCAACGGACAAAACACCGGGCAAGCGCAATCTGGTGACCAACGGACCAGTCACCAGATACAAGGGACGGGCGCATACCCGTCACCTATATTTCAACAACAGGGCGATCCTTCCGTTAATGGCTCGGATACCCCAGAAGACCATACACAGAACTATCCGGGCTTGCACAATTGATGGATGAGCCATTGGGGGAGCCGTACATCTTAAGAGCGTGCGTTGCGACAGATATGATAGATTGAAGAATCAGATTTACATCATAAAAGCAAAAATACAAAAACCGGCACCTTATGAAGGATGCCGGTTTTCATGGCGATTATTCTTTAACCAGACTGAGAAAACCGCTACTTCTTCAGGCGATTCTCGGCTGCACGTGCATGAGCGGTTAACGACTCACCCCGTGCAAGTACAGAGGCTGTCTGACCCAGTGTATGTGCACCTTCAGCCGAGCACTGAATAACCGAAGAGCGCTTCTGGAAATCATAGACACCAAGAGGCGATGAGAAACGTGCCGTACCGGACGTGGGAAGCACATGGTTTGGCCCTGCACAATAGTCGCCCAGCACCTCAGCGGTATAACGCCCCATAAAGATAGCTCCTGCGTTTTGCACCTGTGGCAATAACGTTTCAGGATTCTCAACGGACAGCTCAAGGTGTTCCGGTGCGATACGATTGACGATCGCCAATGCCTCTTCGGCATCCTTGACCTTGATCAACGCACCACGCCGGGAAAGTGATTCGGCAATAATACCGGCGCGCTCCATTGTCGGAAGTTGGCGGCGGATACTCGCTTCAACCGCATCCAAATGATCGTCGTCCCAACTCAACAGAATGGCTTGTGCCTGTTCATCATGTTCTGCCTGTGAGAACAGGTCCATCGCTAACCAATCTACATCGGTCGTGCCGTCAGACACCACCAGAATCTCGGAAGGCCCAGCAATCATGTCGATACCGACCTGTCCAAAGACTGCACGCTTGGCTGTCGCCACATAAATATTGCCCGGCCCAACAATTTTATCAACGCGAGGAATACTTTCCGTACCATATGCCAGTGCAGCGACTGCCTGAGCGCCACCGATAGTGAACATACGGTCAACACCCGCCACATGCGCCGCACCCAATACCATCTGGTTGACTACTCCGCCCGGGGTCGGCACCACGGTGACGATTTCCTTGACGCCGGCGACTCGTGCCGGCATCACATCCATCAATACGGAAGAAGGATAAGCGGCCTTACCACCGGGGACATAAACGCCTACTTTTTCAAGAGGCGTCACTTTCTGACCCAATACCGTGCCATCAGCCTCGGTATATTGCCATGATTCACCCAGCTGATGCTCGTGGTAACTACGAATACGCTCTGCTGCGACCTTAAGGGCCTCTTTTTCTTTCTCCGGCAGAGACACATAAGCTTTTTCGAGCGCAGCAGCATCGAGCGTCAATTCATCGACTGAAGAGACTTTCAGGTGGTCGAAACGCTCGGTATAACGAATAACGGCGGCGTCTTTCTCATGTCGGACAGCATGGATAATGTCATTGACCTGCCCCTGAACATCCTGACTTGAAACACTTTCCCAGGCGAGCAGACCATCCAAACAATCATTAAAATCTGCTGACTCGGTTGATAACCGGGCAATGGAAAAGTTTTCCACTCCGTTTTGGCTCATGATAATTCCCCTGCCGACTCCTGATAATTAACCGCTTCCCTCAAACGTTCAACAATGGGCCGGATCTCCGCATGACGAATGGTCATGGCAGCCTTATTGACCACCAAACGCGTCGTAATCGGTGCAATGAGCTCTCGGGGCTCCATACCATTCGCCCTGAGTGTATTGCCCGTATCGACGATGTCGACGATCTCATCCGCCAGATTCATTAGTGGGGCAAGCTCCATGGCACCATACAATTTGGTGACTTCTGCCTGAATCCCCATAGAGGCATAATACCGTTTGGCGATAGCAGGAAACTTGGTCGCGACTCTACGACGTGCTCGAGTGGGAT
>Ga0157360_1000761_pt1 | contig 12044 bp, 14 predicted proteins | sample AttlaeALBM1_FD_111483 | JGI IMG/M metagenome (GOLD analysis project Ga0157360, IMG submission 111483) | Fungus gardens microbial communities from leaf cutter ant in Ribeirão Preto, State of São Paulo, Brazil - Atta laevigata ALBM1 | ecosystem: Host-associated > Fungi > Mycelium > Unclassified ... | reverse complement strand
TTTAGATGACAAGAGTAGAAAAAAAATGTTGCTGGAAATGTAGAGAACAGAAGGATGCAAATCTGGTGACCTACAAGGCTCTCTGAAAAGATTTTTTAAAAAAGCCTTCCAAAGGTCATTGTGGGTTTATGATTTATAGTTGAACCTTTGTGAACAGAGATCGATGAACGAAGTGCATTCAATAGTAATATTACTACATGTGCACAGCGGTAGAACCATTGAGAGATCATGTCAGTCGTATTCCAAATCTACAAATTACAAAGTATACAGCTTTGCGAGAAAATCACCCTTGCGTCATCACAGTATCCAACGCCAACAGCTTCTTAGATAACATACTGAAAATCAGGGTGCTTGTCACCAAGATCAAACCAGGCTTTGCGATGTGCTCTTCCATTCCGATCGTGTTCGGATCCAGAATCTTCTTCATCCTCGACATCCACATTCTCGAAATAGGGCGCCAGCAGTTCTTGGCGTCTGACTGGATCCTGTTTCTTCTTGTTCCACCAATGGAGCAGGCTACCGTTTAAGATGGCAGTGAAGCCAAGTAATAGAACACTTGTAAAGACAACATCCTGAGCGAAGGAATAATCCAAACAAACCGGGATGGGGAGCTTACAATACCAGATTGAGAATACTCGTGTTTCTATATTTGGGTGCCGCTGATAGAAACAACCAGGTACTGAGAATACCGCCCTGTAAAAAATGAGTTCGTGGTGAGACGAAAAACGCAATCGTGTAATTTGTAAAATTTGTGATTCTGACAAAATTTGTGAACACGGCCGAGAGGGCAATGGCAGTAGCACGACGATAATGAGGTTCATAATTATTTGAAATCCAAGCAGATAAAACAGGAGGAATTGAATAGACGCCAGATGCAGTCAAGAAGAGGGAGCCGTAGAGTGTATATCTATTACTGGCACCTGTAAAACGTGAGGGATATTTTTTATGGACGGGCAGGCATAGCTTACAGAGGTAAATGATGTATCCAGTGGCACTCAGGGCGGAACTGCAGGCGATAGCGATGGTGCGCAATTTGTATCTGTCAGAATGGAGATCCGCACCGACAAAAGCAGCTGCGAACGGTCCAACAGCCAGAAGCTGAGACCTGATAGGCGAAAAACCGAGGGTATTGACAATGGTCGGCATGAAAACGGCAAGACCATACATTGCTGTGCCATTGAAAAAGGAGATCAAGGCCAGCATCATAACACGTGGTGAAGTGAAGGCCCGCCCGACTTCTTTCAAGTGGAAGCGTCCTCCATTAAGAAGTGCAGGGCGATCCTTTTCAATGCGAATTTTTATCTCTCTACATTGTGTTAATGCCATGAAGAAACCCGATCAATAAGAATCAACTTACTCTTTCTCCTCCTCGGTCAAAAATTTTGCTTCTTCAGGAGTCGACGGAATAAGAAAAACCAGAAAACCCAATGATAAATGTTGAAAGACCCTCCTATGTGCAAGGAAAAATGTGTCGGAAATAATGCACAAAGCGAAAAGGCTTACCAAGATAAAAATCCATTGCCATCCCCGCCTTCCTCCAATACCATCCATTCTTGAAATGGCAGCTGCCAGTAGACCAGAAAAAGCACCAGCAAGCTGTGATGTGTTTAATCGCCTTCAACATACCATCCACAATGTCCTTAAGCTCACCGAAATCGCTGTGAAGAATGTTGCAATCCTATGTGAATATATAAGAATCACATTGAGATGTTGTAATTGTAGTCAACAAACTTTATGCTGAGCTCCTGACGGGTGTAGAATGCGGAAAGATAGAAAACAATACTGGGTAGCATGGGTCCTTCAACCATTCCAATGAAAAAACGAGCAGTGAGGAGTCCTGAAAAATTGGTAACAGTGCCTGTGGACATCAAGCATGAATAAATTTCTTGTATAAACCTTGATTCTACCTTGAAGGCAGGTGATAACACCCCATAATGTGAGAATAGTTGGTTAGAGCCAGCGAGGACCAATGTATTTGAGAATAAGATTTGAAGGCATCTCAGAGGAGATAAATGGTACATATAGTGTTGTGACACATATTTGATATTGCTTATCCATTAGACCCAAGTCGCGTTCGAGTCCTGCCACACGGGCATTACCTGTCAATTGAACGTCAGTCATAATTCAGAAGTCGGCTTAATTATTGTTTACCAATATTGGTTCGGTCCTGAGAAGTCAGTCGAGGATTTTTCAGAGTGAAAAAGAGATATATGTACCAGAAAATTAAGGAAGAAGAAAACCGTAAGGACAGGAAGAATGTTCCTGTCCAGTTTCCTGATCACCCGTCTCTCCATCTCTTTTTCCACCCGGCTAGTGTCAGGAACGTCTATTGCGGATGAAGAGGATGAAAGGAGTCAATTGCCTCGGCTTTAAGCACAGTCGCTCAGGAAAAAGTCGATGAACCAAAGTAAAGGAACAAAGCGTTTGGACATGCGTTTATAGCTTGACCGATCTCGACCTAGTGCAATAAGCCAAGAGATAGATCCACTGAAGGCGCCGAAAAAGCAAAGTTGGTTGTGTTGGAATAGCAAACCCGCCTCATGTCACTTCTATTTGATTCTTGAGTTTCATTGAAATGTCTACTAGCTAAAACCATATTTAAGTTTAGTAGTATCATAGTTCTCGCGCCGTTTTCGAGACTGTTTCTTACAGCAGGTCGAATGTGTGATCAAAAGTGTAGATTCTGATACAATGGATGACTTCCCATAGGAATCTGGGAGAATCTGGGAGTGTGACATAAATATTCTACTTGCAAGCTGTGCAATACTTGCCATTATATCATAACATTCAGGCATGTGGTGCTTAATGCCGAAAAATGAACCAGACTACCACTGTCTTTGACCTGCATTATCTTGGCTTCATCATATGGCCTTCGGTAGGTTCATGATAGAGGAGTAAACTAAATTGTAAACCTGTATTTATCTCCATTCCACAGTAGATGCCATCAGGAGAAATCCTGGATATGGTATGTACCTTTGATCCGACTATCTATAAAAGGCTAGAGATACGGTGATTTGGGGTCTAGACTTCCCATGAGCAGTCTGAGAAAATTAAGTCACAGATTTTCTCCATGTCGAGCATGACTTTCAGGGCATCCAGGTACTGTGATCTGAGAAAGACACCAGACCCTCTCCTAGGTACCAATTTTCCTTTCTTAGTTAGAGCTATCAAATATCTTACCATATATAGATATCCTCTCCATTACAGATCAAGGTCATATACTATATACAGGTGTTGTCTCTGATATGGAATGAAGCTGGATTAAACACACTAATTTTTAGAAGGCTGTAGATGTTTAGTTGGATCTTTTGAATTTAGATGACAAGACTAAAGAAAAGTTGTTGGAAATGCAAAGGGCAAAAGGATGCAGGTTTGGTGACCCTTCATGAGACAGGAGAAAACCAAAGCCTTCCAAGGGCTACTGTGAATTTACTATTTGTAGTTGAGCCTTTGTGAAAACATATAGATTTTAGCCAAGGGTATTCAATTAAACTATTACAATATGTGTGCAGTGTTAAAACCAGAAATATTGGACAGAACTTATCTGTTATGACTTGGCAAAATGGCTAAGTTATTATTTATATTTACTTTTCTTTTCTTTTCTTTTTGACTTACTACATAGGGAGGAGTGCAGGAAAGTGTCATGTCACAGGTGTCACAGTCACAGGTGTCACATCACATGATGAGTGTGGGAAGGTAGTGCACAGACCATGTAGTAGTTGTATAAGTAGTGTACAGAAAATAACAAGAACTCTATTGAGTTCTTCTTGTTAACTCAGACTTGGAGGGTGTCCAAGCTATCTTGGGCTAAGTTACTACATTATCAACCCAATGACATTGTCTTTTCTCTTCTTCTTTAATCATATTACAAATCTGAGACACTATTACTAGTATGAGGTTTTTATCTAGGTCTCTAGCCTGGCTTAATCCCTCTACTAATTCTGTGTTTTGAACTTTGTGTTGAAGTCAGTTCACTATGCTTCCTTCCTACAACAGTCTGTGGAGCAGCAGATAGTGTTGTCTATCAGGTCACTATGCTCCCTTTCTTCAACAGTCTATGAGGTTAAAGTTTTGTTTACTTTCTATAATATTGTGTTTTTGAGTTTGTCTTGTAGTCAATCTACTATGCTTCCTTTCTGCAACAGTCTATGGAATAGCAGATAGTGTTGTTTTATCACAAAAGGCCACTTACTATTTGTGATTGGGGTTGAAGGTTGATTTGAAAAGTGCTTATAAGCAAAGTTTAGATAGTGACAAGAGATGTTGTTAAGTCTGAGGTCTAATCCTCAGACTATGAGTCCTTATATACATGTCACAACCCCATGACAACTAGAGGTCACACCAGTCTGTTGCCATCAGAGTTAACTGTACAGTTCTTCAAGTATTAATACCTCTAGCCTTACTATAGTCTTTAGTTTTGTTGTCTCTAAGCAAAAGTCCTAGAAATTCCTACTTCTTTGCTTGTCCATCATTTGAGTCCAGGTTGTGCAGGGAAGAGACTCAATCAACCAACATCAATCTCTAAATTGAGGCTTGATAATACATAATTGTGATAGTTTGTGCACTAGAACAGATTATCACATGCTACTACCTATTGTTCTACATATGGTAGTGCCTTTGTACTGAAAATAGCAATAACTTAACTATATGGAGGCTGTCCTTTGTTCTAATTAAAGGCAGATGACTATATGTGGGTAATTAATTAATGTCTATGTACAAACATTGAGGACTTCATATATTAATTGCCTCGAGGTTGTTCTAGACTCATTCTGAGCATTATAAAGAAGGCTTCTGCTAAGCCTAGAACTGAAGCATTGATTGTGGTGGTTTCTGAGATATTAGCAATTTAATAAACAGTAACATAGTTGTTACCTGTTGATTTGCTTAATATCTTGACCAATATTGATTGCCTTAAGATGTGACTAGCATTGATTGAAAGGTCTTTTTGAGGACTTTCTATAGCTGTTGAGACTATGAGAATAATTGAAGAATTGATAGAGATATGGCTGAATGAAGTTTGTGATATGTTTGAGAGGTTACTATGCTTTCTTTCAACAACAGTCTTGTTGAATATATCCTCTGTGGACTATTATTTCGTCTCTATTTTCTCTCATCATTATCTTCTGATTGATTAGTAAACAAGTATGTCTGCCAGCACAGATTTTTCTTACACCTCAGTTCTGCACACTTCAGACTGAGGTAAAGACCTTTTTTAGACTGTTTCATATATCATGCTGATGTAATTAGACTTTGTGTTCTAATAGGTACATCAATGAATAAGTTCTGCACACTTCAGACTGAGACTTCATGTTCTAATAGGTCGCTTACTCATTCCACTGCAATAATAGGTTATAGGCCCTGTCATCTAAACCATTAACAGAAGAGAAGCACAAGAACTCAAGTTATTTTAAACCTCATGTCAGATCAAGATGAGCTCAAAACCAGACCGCATGTATGACATCCCTCATTTGGATAACACAGGGTCAAACTACCATGATTGGAAGTACAGAGTCTCAACTGTACTGTATCTGAGGGGACTGTCTGGAATTGCTGAAGGAACTGAACAATGTCCACCACAAACAGCCCTTGATCCAAAGGACCAACCTACCACCACTGCTGCTTATGAAAAATGGCAGGCACGTAATTATCAGACAAAAGCAGAAATTACCATGAACTTGTCACAGGAACTGCTCAGTGCTGTTATTCTATACACTTTGGCATTAGAGGTATGGAATTACTTGGAAGAGCGCTATGAAAGAAAGGGACAATATATGATGGTTCAATTACCTGGAGACATCTTCAGGTGTACTTTCCTTGATACTGTTCCAATGGAAAATCAGCTCAGTCAAATATGTCGAAAGGTTCACAGACTCAAGGTTCTCGGACACAATCTAAAGGACTCCTTAATTGCAGCAGTAATGGTCATGTCGCTGCCAGATTCATATGCCTCACTTCGACAACACCTATACATGAAGAAGAAGAGCAAGTTGATAACAGAGTTTGTTACAAAACAAATCTTGATAGAAGAAAATTCTCGTGGTGATGCCTCACATGTCGCATTGATGGGAGATGGCAAGGGAAAGAAGTGTTATTGCTAAGTCTTGACGACTCAAGGATCACTCGAGGTGAGTGTTTAGAAAGAACTTGATAGAGTTCTCCATTGGATTTAACTACCTACTTATACTACTTTTACAAGTGGCTGTGCTCTACTATTACATGATCACATGTCCTTCCAGAATGTTCTATGATCACATGATCTTATTATGTGATATGATTACCTAATTCCCGTGTTGTTTATATCTTGTCTTTGTTATATGATTTGATGTTGAGATCAAATGTTCAAATGTGTGGGAAACTCTTTCCTTTCTGGGGCTCTCATAACATGGCCCCCCCTTCAAGATTCCTTGTCCCAAGGAATTTTTCCATCGACTCCAATTCTCGTCCTATCTCTTCTTTCTTTCCCTTTTATATCTTCTTCGCCCCTAACCGTATAGTAGTTTAGCTATGAACTCCCTTGGTAATTCCTGGCTAAATTCCTTTTCTTCTTCTTCCAGCTCCTATTGCCTAAGTTCTTCTGCCTCTTCCCCATACTCCCTCTCAAACTCTTTGACTAATTCTTTTGCATTTTTCAAATTTTCCCTACTTTCCCATGTATTGCCTTCCGCCGTATACTCTTTCCATTGTACCAAGAACTTCTCTTTCTCCCGTACTACTTGTTTGTTCAGAATTTTTTCCACTTCAAATTCTTCTTCCCCTTCGATAATGACCAGTTTTGGTGGTGTTTTCTTCTGCCCTTTTACCTGTGGTTTGTAGAGTCGTACCCTACTTACATTTACTACAGGATGTATTTTAATGGTCTTAGGTAATTCCAACTCTATTGCATTACTAAAGACGATTCCCTTGATTTTATAGGGCCCTACGAAGCATTCCATCAGTTTTTCTGATCTTCTCTCCTTTATCTGCTATTTCAAGTCCTTTGTACTTAACAGTACTAAGTCCCCTACTCTGTATTCTTCTCCCTTTCCTCGTTTCCTATCTGCGAACTTCTTCATTTCCTCCTATGCCTTTCCTAGTGCTGCTTTTGCCTCCTCCTAGATCTTTCTTATTTTTTCCACAAATTTCCCTGCTGCCTCATACTTTCCTTTCCTTCTGCCTTCAAATCCCATCCTTGGGTCTTGTCTGTAATTTACTTTGAATGGTGAGTTTTTCGTTGCTGCATGGATTTTGTTATTATATGCAAATTCTGCCGTTCCTAGCCAATCTGGCCACTGTTCTTGTCTGTGGTCAATAAAGACTCTTAGGTACTGCTCTAACTCCTGGTTTATTCTTTTCATTTGCCCATCCATTTGTGGGTGATAGGCCATCAAAAGTTTTGTTTGAATTCCCAACAAGTTATTCAACTTCTTCATCATTCCTGCTGCAAACTGTACTCCTCTGTCCAATATGATGCTTTCTGGGAGGCCGTGCAGTGTCAGCATCTAAAGTCCGATGACTGGAATTAAGCCAACTGTCTCTTTGTTTAGAGTTTGACAAAGAGAACTCGATGGAGTTCTCACTCATTTCTTTACTACTTATACACTTTACTACCGTGGCTATGCGCTTACTCTCCCATGGTCCTTATGCTACTTTAGTCATGTGACACACTGTGACTGTGACGTGACCATCCGTCACATTCATTGTGACATTGTGACAAAGTCACGTGATACTTTCCCATGCTCCACCTTGTAGTTGTAAGTCCAATGAAAAGAAAAGAAAAGAAAAGAAAAGGAAAAGAATATAAATAATGACTTAGGTGTTTTCCCAAGTCATAACATGCAGCTTCCATACCTGGTCCCGAAACAGCTTTGCTAGTCCCTCTGCTGACATTTTTTTCATGGTGGCAATAAAATGCGCCATTTTGCTAAATCTATCATATACTACCAAAATTGCGTCGTATCCCTGGGCTAGGGGTAACTTGGTAATGAAGTCTGTTGAAATATGACTCCATGGCTTCTCTGGGATTGCATTGGGCATCAGTTTTCCTGCCGGTGCTTCGCTTCAATTCTTATATCTTTGACAGGCATTGCATCTATTCACATATTTCCCCACTTCTTTCGTTATTTCTGGCCACCAGTAATTTCTGGTAACCAGCTCTGTTGTCTTCCATCTTTCTCTGTGTCCTCCTACCGGGGTGTCGTGGTGCAGTCGTATCACTTTCCCCCTAAGTTCCCCTTCTGGCACGTATATTCTCTCTTCCTTCAGTACTACTCTGTCTTCTATTTCCCACTCCTCGTCTCTCAACGTTTTGACTCCTGCCTTCTTTAGCTCTTCTACTGCTTTTACCACTTTTTCGTCTCTTTCCTGTGCCTTCTTTATTCTTTCCCTTAGGTCTCCTTCTTCTACTATTGTTTCTGCTCCTCTTATCTATTCAGGCTTTATCAGCATCTAATCCTCATTATCTCTTTCCACCTCTTCTTGCCAATCCGGTCTCCTACTTAGTCTGTCTGCCTTCCCCATACTTTTTCCTGGAACATGTTTCAAGGTAAAGTTAAATTGCGAGAGGTACAATGCCTATCACACTTGCCTTCGATTCAACTTCTGGCTCGTCATGAAGTATTGGAGATTTTTATGATCCGTCCAAATTTCAAATTCCAGCTTGGCTCCTTCTAAATAGTGCCTCCATACTTCAAGACACCTAATGACTGCCAACATCTCTTTGTCGTAGATTTCGTAGTTCTGCTCTGTAGTATTTAGCGACTTAGAGATGAAGGCTACTGGTCTCCATTTTCTGTCCTCACATCTTGTCGACAACACTCCTCCTGTCGCATAGTCTGAGGCATCCGCCTCCACTCTCATTTCCTTATCTATGTCCAGAATTGCTAAAACTGGTTCCATAGTGAACACTGCTTTGAGCTTACCAAACGCTTTCTCTTACTCTTTTTCCCACTTCCATCTCTGCTCCTTTCTGACCAGTACGTGTAATGGTGCTGCTATTTTTGTGAAGTCCTTTATAAACCTTCTGTAGTAGTTGGCTAGACCTAAGAACTTCTGTACTTCTTTGACATTTTTGGGTGTTGGCCAGTTTAGTACTCCTTTCACTTTTTCCTTCTGTATTTCCACTTCTCTTGGCCCAATTATTACTCCCAGGAATTCTACCTCTCTTACTTTCCACTTGCATTTTTCTGGTTTCACAAACAGGTCATTTTCTTCCAGCCTTTTCAGTACTTCCTCCACCAACTCGTCATACCCTTCCTCTGTATCTATTGCTACTAGAATGTCATCAATGAAGGTCGCCGTGTCCCCCTGGTTTATAAGGTCCCAGAATAGGTCGTTCATCATTGTTTGGAAAGTAGCAGAGGAGTTTGTTAATCCAAAATACATTACGGTGGGTTCATATGCTCCAATGTGTGTAGTGAATGCCGCTTTCCATTCATCTCCCTCTTTGATTCTGACATTGTTGTAACCCCATCTCAGATCCAACTTCGTAAACACCTTCCTTTTTCCTACTCCGTCCAGTATATCTGCAATAAGTGGTAACGGGTATCTGTTTTTTATTGTCCATTGGTTTATATGGCGATAATCTTGTACCATCCTCCTTTTACCATCCTTTTTTGCCACAAAGTGTACTGGTGACGTTTGCGGTGATTTGGAGGGACGGATGTACCCTTTTTGTAACTGATCTTCCACAAATACTTGCACTTCCTCCCTTTTTTCTTTTGACAATGAATACACTTTTCCTTTCTTTGGTGTAAACCCCTCTTTCAACTCTATTGCATGATCCCAAGCCTTTCACACTAGTATTCTTTCTGACTCTCTTTTCCCAAAGACCTTTTTCCATTTCCAAAATCTCTTGGGTACTAACTTCCTCAGCGTTTCGTCATCTTCGTCCTTTTCTATCTTCTTTACTTCCTTTTTTCTTTCCTCTTGCTTCTTTTTTCCACATATGGGTGGACACCAGTCATTTTTACCTCTCCCTTTCTCCCAATCTATCTCTGGGTTATGGGTCGCCAACCACGGCATTCCTAGTATGACCTCTATCTTCCCTAAGTTGCATACATCCATTCTAACTCTCTCTACGTGTCCTTTGAAGAACATGTTGCACTCGACTTGGTGCGTTATTGCTCCTCCTATGTTCACTGTTCCATCTACGTTTTTAACTAGCAGGAGGTACTTCATCCTCTTCATTTTGAACCCCTTTTCTCTTGCAAAGGTCATATTCATAAATAGACCTGTTGCTCCACTGTCTAGCAAAGCTTTTACTGCTACCTCTTCATGGTTCTCTAGCTTCTCTAGTTCCACTTTCATCCATACTTCTCTTAGCAGCTTTAGTGTACACCACACGTCTCTTACTCAGTGTTTTTGCAGGAATTTAATTTATTGTCCAATTTTTCTGGGCACAATACACTGTATAGATTTGAGGAGGCTAGCTGAGAGCTTACTGACCTCCATTTTCTTTTGCCGACTCTTGCGGCATCTCCACTACTCTCGCTTTATTCCTCTCCCAACAATTTTGGGCCATATGGCCAAATTTCCCGCAGTGATAGCATGTTCTATCCCCTTCCCTTCTCCTATCAACATCCATTGCATTTGGGTCTCTCCGTGGACCCGTTTGATATCCCTCTCTGTTAAATGTATTTTCTCCTCCTCCCTTATTTCCTCCTGTCTGTGGAACTCCTGCCCACCAGGTTATCTGTCCTCCTTTCCCCCCATATGATCCTCCTCCAAAACCTTCCCTTGGCTGCGCATTTCCCCCTGGGCATGCTGCATTCCTCCCCAACATTCTCTCCTCTGTCCTACTCTGCCTCTGATTTCTATCTAACCTCACTGTCCTTTCTTGCCACTCTCCTATGGTGGTCAGGGGCTCTTCTGCCTCTGCCAACTTTCTTCTTATTACTCCACTCAGTCCTCTCTTGAACTCTTCGATGAGGGATTGTCTCTCATAGCTGCTCCCTCTGATGACCTTTTTGAATTCTTGGATGTATTCATCACACATCCTGTTCCCCTGCTCTATCGTCCGCAACTGCTCTATTTTCCTTTCTTCTTCCGATGTTTCCCCAAAGTCATTCCTAATCTTTGTGAACAACTGCTCCACTGATTCCACCTCTGACTCTCCTTTTGCCAACTCATCCATTAAGTTGTCCTTCCACGCCTCTGCTACTCCTCCCTGCACATATGACAACACCCAGGCCACCTAGGTTGTTGCTGCCTCCTCCGTCATCTTCATCCTAATGTATATGCGAGCTGCGTTAATAAATGCACTCACCTCTTCTATTCTCCCATTAAATACTTGAGGCCTTGTGACCTCTACTCGGCTCCCTTGCTGCTGGAGGAGCATGGTGTTGACCTGCTGCTGCAGGGTGGCGATCATGGCGAGGAGTTGCTCCTCTCTAGTTGATGGTGGTGGTTGGCGGGGGACAGACGCCTGGGATGGTTCCCCCTATTGTTGCTGTTGTTGTTGTTGTTGCTACTGAAAGGGGCAAAAGAGATGTTTACTGTGACAAGCAAATAGAAAAGGCAGTGACAGCTCTCAATTGCATGCTAAAGGGTTCGTGGGAAGAAGTAGGAAGTAGGGGTATCAGAAAGAAATTAAAAAGTGAATACGCAGCTTATTTGGAATCTAAATATAGAAGGAATAATGGGAGCTCAATCTAGATCCTATTTGCATGGTATTCCTAAGGTGTCCACCTTTACACACCGTAACAAGCTCACTAGTAGAATAGTCAGTAAACCACTCATGGGCCTTACTACACTCAATCAAGCCCTCATCTGTACCCCTATACCAAACCTTATGGGTGTGATACGATCTGAGTCAATAATTAGCCAGGCTTTTCAGGCCTGCTACTCTATAGAAGGTTGCCTGAGCGACCGCTACGTCTTGTCTCATGAAAGAGTAGGGTATATGATAGAAAACATTTACCAGCTCAACCTCTCACTAAGATCACCCCTTACACACTCAAGAGAATCATATTTACAACCTCAAGAGCTTCTGAGATGAAGGCAAGGGCCAAGAAGGCTCTCCCCATCAATCTCCACTCTGAGAAATATATTAGAATATTACAAATGTT
>Ga0157360_1000758_pt1 | contig 12076 bp, 8 predicted proteins | sample AttlaeALBM1_FD_111483 | JGI IMG/M metagenome (GOLD analysis project Ga0157360, IMG submission 111483) | Fungus gardens microbial communities from leaf cutter ant in Ribeirão Preto, State of São Paulo, Brazil - Atta laevigata ALBM1 | ecosystem: Host-associated > Fungi > Mycelium > Unclassified ... | reverse complement strand
TGAACTTCAACAGGCCACCGAGCAATTCGTCTTCGAAAATATTGATCAGGCACCCGTACCTTCACTACTACGTGGCTTCTCGGCACCGGTTGAGCTTGAGTATGGCTATTCGCCACAACAGCTCGCACTCCTGGTCAAATATGATGAAGATGGTTTTAATCGTTGGGATGCCATGCAGCGTTTGGATGTGCAGGCGATCAATGAGGCCATCTCGGCCATTCAGCAGGGTAAAGCACCTCAATTAAATGCTTTGTTGAAAGAGGTTTACCAGTATCTGCTTGAAACACCTGCGGATGACAAGGCCGTACTGGCGGAGATGCTGACATTACCACGCGTTGCCTTCCTTATTGGCCAACAGGCCAATATTGATATCGAAGCGACTGACCAGGCGGTATCTTTCATCAGAAAGGCATTGGGTGAAGCGCTTTACAAAGACTTTGAGCACGTCTATACGACGAATCAGAGTGATGAGCCTTATGCCCCGGATTTCGAGCAAATTGCGCGCAGACAGCTTAAAAACAGGGCATTGGATTACTTGTGCGCCACTGGTCGTGAAGAGGCCTTGTCTCTTGCACAGGTCCAATACGAAACGGATGCCAATATGACCGATGTTCAGTCAGCATTGATTGCATTGGTGCATAGTGATGACAAGGCGAAAGGGGATGCAGCACTTACTCATTTTGGCAAACGTTGGGCTGATGATGCATTGGTGACGAATAGTTGGTTTAGCATTCAGGCCACGCGGCCCCAATCTGATGTGCTGGATCGTGTGCGCTTCCTGATGCAACATCCCTTGTTTTCCATCAAGAATCCAAACCGCATGCGTTCATTGATTGGTGCCTTTGCTCAGAATCTGGCCAACTTCCACCGTGCAGATGGTGAGGGTTATCGTTTGTTGGCGGATGTTGTCATCCAGCTGAATAAGCTAAATCCGGATATTGCCGCACGTATGGTGATACCGCTGACGCGTTATCAACGTTTTGACGAAGCACGTCAAAAAATGATGCGTGCAGAGCTTGAACGTATCCAGCAAGAGCCATTGGCTCCGAGCCTTTATGAAATGGTTGGTAAAGCACTTGCGTAATTGCTCGTGACTCATTGCTGAAAAACCAGTCGTGATAAATAAAGGCCAGCACTAAAATGCTGGCCTTTTTGCGTTGGGTCTGTTGAGTTTTATAAGTATGGGAACCCCTTCACCTGAGGCTGGACAAATAAAAAAGAGGCAGGTCTTAACCTGCCCCTCCCATGACAAGGCCTAATGGTTCAAAGGCCCGTCGCGATGCCATATCCGCGATTTAGTCGAGTGGAACAGGGTGGTTGAATATGCGTCTCAAAACAAAACTTGAGTGCACACCGGTTACCCCTTCAATACGGGTGATGTGATTGAGCAGGAGGTCATGATAATCATCCATGTTCTTGATGATGACTTTCAACTGATAATCAGCTTCCTGACCAGTGATAAGTAAGGCTTCCGTGACTTGCGGAAGTGACGCAATTTTCTCTTCAAAACGCGCAAAGCGCTCAGGAGTATGCTGATCCATGGAAATCAGCAGTAATGCCATCAGCGTAAGTCCCAATTTTTTGGCATTGACTTCAGCATGATAACCACTAATTAAACCAGAATCTTCGAGAGCACGCACGCGACGCAAACAAGGTGAAGGCGACAGTCCGATTCGATCAGCAAGCTCCTGATTACTGATGCGGCCTTCACGCTGTAAGACTTCCAAAATTTTTCTATCGTAACGATCGAGCTGGTTGCTCGTCTCAACCGAATTCATGCATGACTCCTGGAAAATATCGAATCTTGTCGTTATTAAGCGATAAAGCGCCTAAATATAGCGTCTGTTGTTTACTTTGTAAAAGTATATTATCCATGAAAAGGCAATGAGAAATTTTCGACCTTTTGAATAGGGAGAACCTGACTGTATACTTTTTGTTATCAATTGTTACAATAAATTACAATTTAGATACTGTGCTTGCAAAATTTAATATTATCTTAATTCTTGTCGGCACAAGGTTCCCAGCCGACGTTAGCGGATTGCCGCGGCGGTGACTTTGTCATCTCCGCGGATTTTTTTATATATAAACAGTATTCGGTATCCGTCTCATCCGATATTTCCTGCACGAACTTCCTGCACGAGCATTCAGATGATGAGGAAACTCATCTTCGTGAAGCGTTTTCCACCCAAAAGGTTGACTTTATTTAGTCTGGTCGGTCAATTTTGCCTCTGCAGGCTCAAATCATATAGGAAAAACATGAATCAGCAAACTGTTATACAAAGCGGCTTGCCAGATTATATATGATTTATCAATTATCCAATAGGATGATACTCACCCATTTGCCGCCCGCTTGGGTTTTAATGTCCTGTACGAGTGTCATGTTTCCCTTTTCCGGGATTTCATACAATGAAATCGTTTCTGAAAGTTCTCCTGTGGCGATCAGGAAGTGTTCTGTCACATCGATACCGAATCCCCAGGGTTGTGGCGGGCAGGCCGTTGCTGACACGCATTCGAGCACATGGTCAGCATTTTCCTGATAAGTCAATAACTGGTTGCTTGTGCGTTCCGAGGCAATGATACGTAGAGGATTTTCTGTAATATGGAGATCAGCGGCCCATATCAGGTTTTTAACTGACTCCGGATCCAATTGTTTATTGTCAGAGGCATCGGGACGTGGAAATCCAGCCTTGAGATGAGCGAGCGGGGCAGGAGAGATCGATACGGCGACAGCACCCAATTTTCCAGTTTCAGTATCCCTGCGAAAGGAAGCAATGCGGCCATTCAGTTCACTCAATACGTAGAGTGTTTTTTCATCTTTCGATAGTACCAAGTGACGCGGTCCGAAGCCTGCCTCAAGATCAATGACTTCAATCGGGCTGAGCTGTCCATTTGTGCCTAATGTGTAAACAAGCACTTTGTCACGTTTGAGTGATGTTGCGTAGGCGAACAGACTGTCTTGCGACGTAATAATGGCGTGCGCACGGGGAATATCGTGCACAATGCTCACGGGTTCAGCTTCGTCATGTTGTAGATCTTCAACACGGTATACGACTAAACAGTTCTGCCCATAGGAAGCGGATAAAAGATAGTGTCCGGAAGGCTCGGCAAATAGATATGTCGTTCCCTCATTGACACGCACGGTATGACGCTGATGGAGTGAGCCGTCCTGGCGATCAACCCGGAATGTTTCAATATAGTACGAGGGTAAATCGCTGCGAGCGAGAAAGAGCGTGTTGTTTTTTTCCAGAAAGGATTGTGTAGATACCCTGCTACCCATCGAAATACTACCGGTTGGTGTCAGCGTGGCCTGTTCGGTATCCAGTACAAAGGTAGCTAGCTCGCCATTGCTAGCCTGAGAAATATAAACGGCCTGTTTGGAAGTCATTTAAGCATCCATGGAGAGTGGAGAGTGTGGTCTCTTAAGCTTTACGCCTTTTTCATCACACAGCAATCGGGCTTTAGACGATAATCGTGTTTATTTTCTTTTTGCAAGGTCCTGTTTTTGATCTCGTGTAAACCTGAACGAGCGACCCTGTAGTGACTCCATGTAGCCTCTAGCCGCTACAAATAGGGTATCAGGAGTGATGTATAATCGAGTTGGTCAATGGGTTATACCTAATATTGAATAAAAAAGGACAGGTGTAATGCTGGGCTTGAAGTCTATCGGTTAACTTTACTGTCTAATGGTCTGAAACAAAACAGCAAAAAACGGATGCATGGCTTTTCAGGATATAAAAAGAAAAACCATAAAGAAATCCGGTGGTGAAACAGAAAAAAGTGATAAATCAGAGCGAGGGACACATAACGTCTATCCCTCAGCTGTGAGGTCTTTTGCGGGCCAATTGTATGAGTGAGTTACACTTTTTATGAGTAAGTTACACTCAAGCAGTGGCGAAAGTGGGGTGAGCAATAAACCACGCAAGTGCAAGCATTCCGGCGCAAATACAGTATACGCCGAAGTTGGAAAGCCTTCCCTTTTCCTCAAAAAACTTCATCAAAAAGCGCAGGCTGAACCACGCTGCCAGCCCTGTCAGTACTCCCCCAATAATGGCATTTACCAGTTGTGAGGGTTGGGTAAATAATTTAGGCAGCTCAAGAATACCCGCAGCAAGGATAATGGGGGTTCCCAACAGGAAGGAAAACTCGGCAGCGGCGGTAGAGCTTAAACCGGCAGCACCGCCTGCGATCATGGTAATACCTGAGCGGGAAAAACCGGGAATGAGTGCCAGAATCTGAGCTAAGCCAATCAAAAAACCTTGCTTGAGTGTGATGGTAGATTCACCATTGCGTGGTGTTTTAAGCGTAAAGCGCTCTCCCCACCATAACAAAATACCATTGATAATCAGAGCGATGGCGACAATGCGTAGGTCATGGAAAACTGCTTCGAGTTTTTTCTCCAATACCAGTCCTACCAATCCCGCCGGAACAGTGCCGATAACGAGCATCCACATCAAGTGGCCATCTGTATTTTTGTCTCCCTGACACGAACGACAAAACCCTTTTATCAATTGTATCCAACGGCCCTTGAAATACCAGAGAAGGGCTACAGCAGTGCCTAGATGGAGTGCTACAAGGAAGGGGATAAGCTGGGGGGCGTGTTCATCCAAATGAATACCCAGGATTCCGGGAACCAGAAGTGTATGTCCCAAACTGCTGACAGGGAATAATTCTGTCACCCCCTGAATAATACTGAGAAAAAACAGAAATAGCCCATTCATATCCGGGCTCCTGTTGTGAACAAGCGGGAAGGGTCAAACTTATCTGTGTGTGCCGAGAGCATGAAAATACCGTAAGCCAATCTGAATTTTAAGGTGAATGATGTTTTTATTTTACGGAACCATATGAACATGGGGGTGTATAACCGAGCCCGTGACTGTATGGGCCGAGCGTTATTATTTCAAGCATTCAATTCCGCAGCATGGGAAAGAGTGAAATAAAACGGGTTCACGGCAGCCCCTATTACTACCAAAGAGGACTGGAGCAGGGCATTACCCATGATAATGGTCTTATCGTCTCACACTGAATGTTAACGTTTTGTCATGAGGAGTGGACGATAAAAATTGCCTGGGTGCTCATATCATGGTTAGCCAATGATCCAGCTAAGAAGGGATATGCCGATAACCAGCGCTAAAATACCCATGATAAAGCGTTGGCGGCGCAGATTTCCGATGCCCTTGACCATCAGAATAAGGCCTATCACAACGACGATGATGCCTGTAATGGAGTGATTGACACCCAACGACCCCCCGAGTCCGCTCAGAAACCCGTGAAAAGCACCACCGATTGAACCGATGAATTGATGAAAAAAATCAATGACACTTTTTAAAATATGGCCGACAAACGTGCCTGCCTGCGAGAAAAAATCGTTCATGGAATACGTTATCGTCACCTGTTTCTGTCAGTTGCATATCCTGACAAATTAAAAAGAAAAATGATCCTGATCATAAAATACGTTAGGGCGATATCGGCTCAGCTTACGCTGGCCTGCTCCTTGAGCCAGGCGATTTCGCGGGGCCAGAGGTCCATGTCCACGGTTTCCAGGATCATGGGGATATCGTCAATACGTGGCTCTTGCATCAGGTAGCGAAATCCTTCCAAGCCAATGTTTCCCTTGCCTAGACTGTCATGTCGGTCTACACGACTTCCCAATGTGCTTTTTGCATCATTCAAGTGCATGGCACGCAGATACTTCAGGCCAATGGTGTCATCGAACTCATCCACTACGAGTTTGGTGCTCTCCGCCGTTCTTAGATCATAACCGGCAGCGAAGGCGTGGCAGGTATCAACACAGACACCTACACGGGATTTATCTTCCACCTGATCAATGATTTCGGCCAGTTGTTCGAAAGAGTAGCCAAGGTTTGTGCCTTGTCCAGCCGTATTTTCAATGACAGGAATAACGCCATGGGTTTTGTCATTGGCCTGATTGATAGATTCAGCGATCAAACTCAAGCTTTTGGATGGTGTTATTTTATTCAGGTGACTACCGGGGTGAAAATTGAGAAGAGAGATACCCAATTGCTCACATCGTTGTAGTTCGTCGAGAAATGCCACGCGTGATTTTTCCAGGCCTTCCTTTTCAGGGTGCCCTAAATTAATCAGGTAACTGTCATGAGGAAGAATCTGATGTGGACCAAAGTGATGCTTCCTGCAAGCCGCTTTGAAAGCCTCAATGTTGGCCGACTGCAAAGGTTTGGCTTTCCATTGGCGCTGGTTCTTGGTGAAAAGCGCAAACGCTGTGGCGCCAATATCCACTGCGCGTTGTACTGCATTTTCGACACCTCCGGCAGCACTGACATGAGCCCCGACATATTTCATCTTAAGCACTCCTTCTCTGCGTCCAGGCGCTATTTGGAATAATCAAACTTTAATTATAACTGATAATAGGTATTGAGCAGATGATTAGGCCCCCTTTGTAATATTAAGGAGCGTAAAATGCCCGTTGGAGGATACGATTTGGCGTGGTGCTCTCATTTCTTGTGTCAACAATATGCTACTATTGAAGGCGATGTGGTAAGAGGGGTAAACCGAGGCAATTAATGTATGACTGTGTAACGGTTTGTATGAGGTACATTCGTCTGTGGCAATTTTTTGTTTAAGCTGCTGATAAACCTGTGGCAGTTTGTCATACTTCCAGCATGCAGTTGTGTGTAACAAGTTTCAGAGTATGGTTCAGATCTGAACAGGGTAACGAGATGCTTTGTTTGAAAAGGCTGGTTGGTTAGCTGTTTCCAAAGAGTTTCGAGTCCCGCTCATATGATTCGTAGGGTGGGGTGTCATCGTCTACGTCCAGTGGATAAAAAGAATCATCTGATGAAAGCATGACCGAACAATGAAAGGGCTGGCATCGTCACTATAGTTTTTTGGTGGATGTGTTTATAGCTGGAGATTGGATGCCATGTTTGATTGGCAATCGTCTTGAGCATCATGTGTGTGCCTATGCACACGTTTCTCTGTTCGGTGCCTGTATTGGTTTTACGACCTTGATATTCATCGCGCCCGATTTTGTTGTTTGAATATTTGCTGGATATTTGTATTCCTCAAGAATCAGGTAAAACGCCGATTCTCGGGTTTAATAAGGAGTCTTTCGTGCCTTCGTGCATACTTTCCGTCAAGATCACCCCAGTGAGCTGGAAAAAGTCTGTTGTTGCTGTTTCTCTTGGCCTGGCCGGTATTTTTTCTTCTCAGGTTGTGTTGGCTTTCAATTTTGATGACGTTGCCGATCAGGCTCGTACTCTTTCCCAGCAGGCTTATAAAGCGCCTACCAGCCAACTGCCCGATTCACTGACCAATCTCGATTACAAACACTATTCCGAAATCCAGTTCAAGAGCCAGGATGATTTATGGCGGGGTGATAATCTTCCCTTTGACATCAGCTTTTTCCATCAAGGGATGCGTTACAGTGTGCCGGTCCAGATCAATCAGATCGTGAACGGCAAATCAGAGCCGCTGCAGTACAGTCCGGACCAATTCGATTTTGGTGATAACAAAATCAGCCAGAGTGATCTGCAAAAGGTCAATGGCTATGCTGGCTTTCGTGTTAATTACGCACTCAATGGGCCCAACAAGCAAGAGATGATGGTCTTTTTAGGCGCCAGTTATTTCCGTGCCATTGGTGCTGACCAACGTTATGGCTCATCAGGCCGTGGTTTGGCCATTAATACGGCTCTCTCTTCGGGTGAAGAATTTCCCCGTTTTCGTGAATTCTGGATTGCAAAACCCCAGCCGGATGATCCCTACCTGTTAATTTACGCACTGCTGGATTCACCCAGTGCAACAGGGGCGTATCGTTTTGTTGTCCGCCCTGGCTCAGATACGTTGGTGGATGTTCGGGAACAGCTTTTCCTGCGTCATGGTATTTCCAAAATAGGGATCGCACCGCTGACCAGCATGTATTTGTACAGCCCGTCCGAACCCTCCAGTACAGTGAATTATCGTCCAGCGATTCATGATGCCGATGGTCTGTCCATCGAGTCGACTCAACAGGATGGTAGTGATGCATGGTTGTGGCGCCAATTGGTTAATCCCGAACGTTTGAATATTACTGATATAGACGTACCGAATCTGCGTGGCTTCGGGTTGATGCAGAGAGACCATCATTTTTCCGATTATCAGGATCTGGATGCACGTTATGACCAGCGTCCCAGCGTGTGGATACAACCTACCAGCAATTGGGGCCCAGGGCAGGTCGAGCTGGTAGAGATCCCGACACCCGATGAAACCAACGATAATATCGTCGCCTACTGGCGTCCGAAAAATGCCCCTCAGGTTGGAACGCCTGTCAATTATGAATACCGGATGATTTTCACCCGTGACGAACAGCGTCTACAGAATCCGGATTTAGCCTGGGTATCCCAGACACGCCGTTCAGTGGGTGAGACCTTGCAGGATAATCTAGTGCGCAAGGCGGATGGTTCAACGGCCTATATTATCGACTTCATGGGGCCGAATCTTAAAGACATGTCTTCGGATTCGGGAGTGACAGCTGAAGTCAAGGGTGATCAAAACGGTGATATTGTCAGCAATCAAGTCGTGCGTAATCCTGTGACGGATGGTTTTCGACTTATTCTGAAAGTCCGCCCAAAGGATTCTTCCCAGCCGATCAATCTGAGCGCTTACATCAAGGACGGTACAGGGCATCGTCTGTCTGAAACCTGGAGCACGGTGCAAGAGCCTGATGACTGAAAATAATTCAATCCACAACAAAGATAGTGCTCAGGGGGCATCTTTTTCTTCAGAGGGAGATGGCATGCTGACGCACGGTGACAATCCTCAGGTAAATGAATACCTGGCACGATTGGCTGCATCTACCACATCCGAGGCTGAAAAAGAGAAGCTGTTATCAGAGCAAGACCAGCTTCATCATTTTTCGGCACTTCATCCCTGGCTAGCCCATGGGGAGAAGGAGCCCTCTGATCCAGCGTGCGTTTCAGTTCTCAAGCGTATCGAACTGGCATATGGCCTTGATTCACTAGCGCCTGCTCCTACTTTGAGGCATGACCCTGCCGGGCGTACGCAGTTATTGACATTGCCACCCATCAATCGTCTTCCCATGGGGCCGAAACCCTGGACAACCGGCGTTTTCTCACGTTTGGTCAAGGCGGTACGGCTTCGCCGTGGTAAAACAAGAGAGTGGAAAAGCCGTCGTGAGCCGATTCCCCGACCTGAACGGGGGAATTGGCGCATCATGGGGAGTATTCGTCGTTGGATACTCCTTCTGTTGGTGATTGCGCAGAGCATTCTGGCGGTGAGTTACATGTCAACCATCATGCCTTCGCATGGCAGTACACTGCTTGAATATGCCAATATGGCACTGTTTGCGCTCCTTTTTGCCTGGGTTTCTTCCGGTTTCTGGACAGCCCTGATGGGTTTTTTCCAGCTGCTGACAGGTAAGGACCGTTTCAGTATCAATGCAGATTCGATTGATCCGGCCACGCCTATTTCACCAGAGGCCAAAACCGCGCTGGTGATGCCAATCTTCAATGAAGATGTATCACGTGTATTTGCGGGGCTTAAAGCGACTTATTTGTCACTCAAGGATGCGAATCAACTCGATCACTTTGATATTTATGTGTGTAGTGACTCCGCAGACCCTGATACGTGTGTCGCTGAACAAACGGCCTGGTTGCGCCTGTGTCGTGAAGTGGATGGTTTCGATCACATCTTTTATCGCCGCCGCCGGCGCAGGGTTAAGCGCAAGAGCGGTAACCTCGATGACTGGCTAAGGCGCTACGGTGCGGACTATCGCTATATGGTGGTGCTCGATGCCGATAGTGTGATGACCGGGGCTTGTCTCAAGCGTTTGGTTCAGCTGATGGAAGCCAATCCGAATGCTGGCCTGATTCAAAGTGCCCCAGTGGCTGCGGGTGCCAATAATTTATACGCGCGTTTGCAGCAGTTTGCCACGAAAGTGTATGGGCCTCTATTTACGGCAGGTTTGCACTTCTGGCAGCTGGGTGAATCCCATTATTGGGGGCATAATGCGATTATTCGTGTTGATCCCTTCATGCGCTATTGTTCGCTGGCGCCGTTGTCCGGGAAAGGTTCGCTCTCCGGAGAGATTCTGTCTCACGATTTCGTTGAGGCATCCTTGATGCGTCGTGCTGGCTATGGGGTGTGGATTGCCTATGACTTACCCGGTAGTTATGAAGAACTTCCCCCCAATCTGATAGAAGAGATACAGCGTGACCAACGGTGGTGTCAGGGTAACCTGATGAACATTCGCCTGCTTTTTGTGAAGGGTATGCATCCGGTTCACAGGATGGTCTTTGTGACGGGGGTCATGTCGTATCTGTCGGCGCCGTTATGGTTCCTGTTTCTCATTTTGTCCACTGCGATGCTGGCGGTATCGACATTCGCCGTACCGACCTATTTCACTCAACCAATGCAGCTGTTTCCTACATGGCCTGAGTGGCATCCCTGGCGAGCAGTAGGGCTATTTTCAACCACCATTGTATTACTCTTTCTACCCAAGTTCCTGAGCGTGATATTGATCGCCTGCAAGGGGGCCGCAGGGTATGGGGGGGCGATACGACTTTTTGTCAGTATGGTGATCGAATCGATATTCTCCATGCTGCTTGCACCGGTACGTATGCTGTTCCATACGAAGTTTGTGCTGGGTGCGCTGTTCGGCATCAAGGTGAAGTGGAAATCACCTGATCGCGAAGGTGCGGAAACAAGCTGGGGGGATGCATTCCATCGTCATATCGGACAGACCATTCTGGGTGTTGTATGGATCGCTATCGTGATATGGCTGGATCCACGCTTTCTGATGTGGCTTTCACCGATCGTAGGTGCGTTGGTGCTGTCTATCCCTGTTTCTGTCATATCGAGTAAGGTGAGTCTTGGTATTGGCGCACGCAGGCGGCGTTTATTTCTGACACCGGATGAGTCTCACCCCGCACGTGTGTTACGGCGGACATGGAAATTCAATGCTGAAAGTCGTAAAAAAGGGCTTGGGCCTACGTTTTCAGACAGTGTGGTATCGCCTGTGGCCAATGCCGTGGCATGTGCGATGGGATTTGCTCGACATGGTAAATCCGAATTGCTGGAAGCACGGCGTAACGAGCTGGTGCGTCAGGCATTGGTTGTCGGGCCCAGGAATCTGGCCGGGCCGGTTAAAGTCGCCTTGCTGGATGATCCAGTGATGCTGTCACGCTTACACTATGCTGTGTGGGAGTCATATGACAAGTTCCCCTCCTGGGTAGACTCGGTAAGTCGTGAGGATAACCTGCAAAAACCCTGATCAAGTGTCCGTCGCCTTTTCCTTGATGGAAAAAGGTGAATGAGAAAAGCCCCCACACTCATCGCATTGGAGTGTGGGGGCTTTTTTATTCCCAGCCAAGCGCGCAGGCCGCGCCCTTGCAGGTTACTCTTATTTGCTTTCTGGATGCTTCAACGTTGTTGCAGTATCAAGACGCGAATGAGTATCGGTGAAGGCTTTGTGAACGTCAGGCAATTTGTCCAGGTCCTGAATGCTGTAGGTCATCGCGTAGATGGCAGCGAGCAAGTCCTTGAAATTTCCTGTTTCCGAGATGGTGTGCATATTACGCACGGGGAAGCCAACGGATGTAGCGGCACTGTCGATAGAAGCGAGCACACCTGCCATACCATCAGTGCCAGTGTCACGACCGTTCACATCAAGCTGGACCGGGATACCATGTTCCTTGGCCGCTTTCTGGATCACGGTGTTGAGTTGTGTACTGGCAATGGCGCCCACAGCAAGTGTGAAGCCTTTACCCATTTCAAGTGGTTGAACGCGGCGATCACCAATACCAGGTGCTGCAACGTAATCGTGGTTGACATCAACGCCAATGATGGCATCCGGTTTGAGTTCGCCCGCCAGAGTACGGCTGCCAAATCGGCCAATCTCTTCATGTGTCGCAATCGCGAATAAGACGCGTACTTTTTCTGTGCCACCTGCTTCAGCAATATGGCGAGCCACTTCTGCAGTGACATAACATCCAAGGCCATTATCCAGATAAGCACCATAGAAAGTGTCTGGACTAAAGCCGCGGCGGATAGGGCGATTGAAGATTATGGAATCACCGGGGCGTACACCCAGATCCAATACCTG
>Ga0157360_1000757_pt1 | contig 12079 bp, 8 predicted proteins | sample AttlaeALBM1_FD_111483 | JGI IMG/M metagenome (GOLD analysis project Ga0157360, IMG submission 111483) | Fungus gardens microbial communities from leaf cutter ant in Ribeirão Preto, State of São Paulo, Brazil - Atta laevigata ALBM1 | ecosystem: Host-associated > Fungi > Mycelium > Unclassified ... | reverse complement strand
AGATATTCGAGGAATTCCCAGGCGGTCTTCCGATCGGCTTTCTCAACCAGTTGTGTGACAGCGAATTTGCTGGTCCGATCGATGGCGACGAAGAGATACAGCTTGCCTTCAGCAGTTTGGACCTCGGCAATATCGATGTGAAAAAAAGCCGATGGGAGTGCGTTTGAAACGTTGTCGTCTGGGCTTGTCTCCCTCAATATCCGGAAGCCGGGATATCCCGTGGCGCTGAAGGCAGCGATGCAGGGCCGAACGTGTCAGATGAGGAATGCTGGCCTGCAGGGCATAAAGGCAGTCATCCAGCGGCAGCAACGTATGCCGGCGAAACGCCACGATCATTGCTTCGTCCGTCTCGGACAGAACCGTGGATCGCGGCTCTTTGGGACCTGTCTTTTGATCCTCAACCGTTTGACGCTTCCGCCATTTTGCAACTGTTTTCGGGTTGATCCCGAACTCCTCGCTCAGCGTCGCGAGCGAAGCCTGCGATCGCTGTATTGCTGCTCGCACGGCGTGCGTGGTCGTGGCGCTGCCATGACGTATCTGTCCCATAAGGCTTCCTTCCACTCGCGTGAAAATAATACCCCATCAAACCACGGGACTAAACACCTTATGTGTTTCCAGCCCATGACTCTGCGTTAGAAGAGGTCAAGCACCACAGCCAGGTAAACCCAGCCTTCACGTGTCCAGATGTATGTGATGTCTGCTGTCCATTTCCAGTTAAGCGCTGGTGCTGAAAAGTCCTGACCCAGAAGGTTGGGTTCAATATTGTGCTTGTGCGAACTGTTCGTGGTGACCTTGAAGCGTCGTGTCCTGACAACACGAATGTCATACTCGCGCATCAAACGTCCAACGCGACGATGCCCGACAGACAGACCAGCAGCCCTGAGTTCTTCTGTCATACGGGGACGTCCGTAACTTTGCCTGCTCTGCGCGTGAATGGCGCGGATATGGACCATCAGGATGTCATCCTGTCTTCTGAGGGCACAGACCTGGCGTCGTCGCCAGGCCCTGAAACCCCGGTCGCTGACACCAAACAGACGGCAAACCCGTTCGCGTGAAAGTGGCCCATGATAGCGAGCAATAAAGGCAAACCTCACGACCTTTAGCTCGCGAAGAACTGTGTCGCCTTTTTTAACAGCTCCCTTTCCTCCTTCAACAGAGGGTTCTCACGGCGTAATCTTTCATTCTCACGCAATAACGCTGCATGATCCGTTGCATCAGCAACCACAGTGTCGTGCTGCTGCGCATCGCGGATCCATTTCTTCAACGTCGAACACCCAATACCCAGATCCTGGGCAATACGCTCACGCGACAGACCGTTGCTCAGAGCTAAACGCACCGCCTCGTGCCTGAACTCTACCTTGTAAACTCGTCCCATTCCACGTCTCCTTCATGACCGTCTTCAGCCTTAAAGATCCGGAACTAAACCGTGACACGTCCAATCCTCATGGTGGCCCGGGTGATACCGACAGTTCGGATCAGCAGTCCCGTCTGTGATTTCTGATCGGCAAAGACATGCTCGACACGAGATCGGATCACAGACTTTCCTGCATTGGACCGCTGGATATGGCGGGGCATGGGCTTGAGGTGCAGCTTTTTTCTGTGAACCTTTGAGACAAAGCCCTCTTTGTCCATGAAGTCTTCGTTGGCTTTGGAGCGGTACACCGTGTCGCCCACCGCCATTATCCCATCAATGCTAAGCATTGACGGGAGCCTGAATGGCTTCGCCCAGACGCTTGAGGCCGTATTGGTTTTATCCAGCAGCCCTTCTCTCAATCGCGCACCATCACTGGCGGCGGCATCCGTTGTCTTCCATTTCCGGATGAACCGGAATTTCCGGTCGATGGAGACGTGGGATGTGTAGCCAAAGAAAGGAATGGCAAGATCCGTTGACGGGATCGTCCCATCATCCTGCCGCTTCGCTTTCGTGAACTTCAGTGTCCAGCGCGCATGACGATCCTTGTGCGACAGCTTTGACGGCTTGTCCTGCCAGTCTTCTGGAATACGTCCTGCCCGGAGGTCGGCTTTCTCAACGTTCGTATTGCGCTGCTTCGGAGCCGCTACAAGCGTGGCATCCAGGATCTGGCCGGACATCGGCAGATACTCATCGTTCCGCAGGGTCGCGTCAAACCGGCCAAACAGTCTTTCAATGGCCCCTGCCTGTGTCAGGCGTTCACGGAACAGCCAGACCGTTTTGGCATCAGGAACACGATCTGAAAGTCTCAGACCAAGGAAGCGCATGAACGACAGGCGGTCGTTGATCAGATACTCTGTCCACTCATCAGACAAATTGTTTAGGGTCTGGATCACCAGGATCTTGAACATCAACACCGGATCAAATGGCGGTCGACCGCCTTTACTCCCATCTGAATAGGCCAGGGCCTTCTCCAGTTCCGGGCGGAAAACCTCCAAATCCACAGTCCGGGAAAACGCTTCGAGCTGATCACCAAGCCCGCTCAGCCGAGCAAGCCGCTCTTCAACGTCAAAAAATCCCGCCTGCTTCATGATCCATACTCCAATCAATGCAAGGAAAATGGAATCACAGAGCAGAACTTAAAACCAGAGGGTTTTTCGAACCCTCCATCTGCCTGATTTCCGGCTTTTGGCGCTCTCTTTCTCTCTCGAGCCTGTCATGCCAGACGTAATTTACGACATGACAGGCATCCGCTCCAAAAATCAGAAAGAAGTAGAAATGGTTCCAGTCATGCTAAACCGTGGAACGAGATAGAACTGAGCACCAGTTCCTGTAGCAGAGAGGTTACCATTCATAAGTCGAACTGCGTTTATATTGGTGCCTACGCCTTCAGCACCACTGCGGACAATAGAGCCTGTGAGGTTCGTAAAATTCAGTCGAATTGTGGGTGTTTTGGCAAAACCCATAGGTTTGAAGTGATACCCTAACGTCAGAGAATTAGTGATGTAACCTGGAATTCTCTGGTCACCCGCCAGCGTCACAGATTGTGGGCCTGTATAATGAAGCGTGGCATTGGAGAAAAAGCCTTTGTAGGTATAGGTCACACCGAGATTTGCCATGACGTGCGGTGCCATGGGGGCCTGACGCCCTTTAGTGCGGAAGGCGGTAAGGTTGCCGTAAACGTCAGATGCCGCGATGTTCATGTCCATGCGAGCATTGAGGTACTCAAAGGAAACATAAGGGCTGATGCCATGATAGGACTGAGCAGCCAGCATGATATCAAAACCACGGATGGTCTGATTGCCTGCATTGACGACGCCGCTTTCGCCGTTACCGAGATAGGTAGAGAGCAGGCGATTGGTGATGTTGTAATTGAACAGATCTAGGTCAAGATTGATATACTTATCGTTGTAGCGATATCCCAGTTCTTCTTTGATCGAATACTGGTTTTTGGGCATCGTTCCAGACGAAGCACCAACAGAAAGAGCAGATGCGCTAGGCTGACGGAAGTCCCCTTCGGCATTAATATAGATCTGGTGATGACTATTGAAATGATAGCTAATCGAAAAATGTGGCAGAGGGGCTGTGATGTTCTCTCCATGGGCGTTGCTATGAGTAGCAGCGGACATTGTCCAGATATTCGACATCACAAATTTGAAGCCCCCATCAATCTGGAGCTTGTCATTGAGGTACTTTGCTGTGTTTTGAATAAAAAGAGCGTGAGTTTCTGATCCGGAATTACTGCCATAGTTGCTACGTACACCATCGGAATACACAGCATAATTTAAGTTGTCAGGATACGGATTGACGCCATTAGCCTTGGTCACACTGACTGGGAAATAAGCAATAGAGTTAGAATTCTGATACCAGTAGCCGAACGTTAAGTGGTTATGGCGGTCGATATCATAGTTACCCTGTGCAGTGACACCGACATTCATCGACAGAGTCTGGTTGTAGTAGCTGGTCAGAGGGGTTCCCGCTGCAATAGCCGTACCATCCCTATAAGTATATTCCCCTGCGCTGGCTGTACCATTGGGGCCACCATCCCAGCCACGTCCCCAGTTATAATAAGGCTTAAGATCAAAGCTCAACTTGTCATTAACAACAGCGTGTATGGGGGCAGTGAGGAATATTTCGTTCCAGATATCGAGGTTGTTCTTCCAGTAGTCATTGTTCTTGGCATCGAATCCTGCAGTATGCCCATAACTTTGACCGGTATGCTTAAAGGTATAAAATTGCGAAGCTGTGGGGTAGTTATTAACAACGGAATCTTCATTGTTCCAGCTTAGGAAGAAGCGAGCAAAAGATCCATTTTGCCAATCTTTACGCATTCCGAAATCAAGGTGACGACGGTTGTTGATGCCCGCCCCTACCCAAGTCCGGGCATGGGTATTAGAAAAAGAAAGAAAGCTACGTACACCGGTATTACCGATATCTCCGCTCTCAAGACGCAGGAACTCGCGCGACAAGTTGTTAGTTCCGTAAGAGAAATCCGTCATGCCGCCAAATTTGTGCGACGGGTCATGTGTTACCTCGTTCATCACGCCTCCGGCTGCTGCAGTCGCTGGCACGTCAACGGGAGTGGATCCAGGCAGAATACTAACGCTATCGAGGTTTTCGGAATCAATATCTTCGGTCAAATATGTAGCATTCTGAGCAGGTGCGCCGTCAATCAGGAGACCCATATCACTATCGGTCAAGCCACGGTTTTGAATTTGCCCCCCTTGGATCCCCGAAGTATCTGTAGTCGAGACACTGATGCTCGGTAGATTTTGAATATAATCAAGGGCAGTGCCGGTTGGGCTCTTCATCTCAATATACTGTTTGGTCACGGTCTGAACGGCGTAGGGCGCGGTCTCCACGCGCATCATACCGCCACCACGTGAATGGTGTGCAGAAACGCTGACGCTCTCATCAGAAGTCGCCGAAATGGCTGTGACAGGCTGCTTGCGAACAATTGCCTTAGAGCTGTTTATAGGCGTTTGGATCTTGGATGCCACACTATGTCCCTGCATTATGCGGGGATGTGTCTGGTGTTTATGAACGGCTCTGGCCTCCGCATATCCAACGCCAGAAAGACAGGTCATAAGAACAAGAGCATTCCTTGTCGCGAAAATCTTCGTCAACAGTCTGTACCTCGCTATTGAATTCGTTCCACCGAAATAATCAATGGCATCTATCGCGCGAGGCAATAATTGTCACCATTACCAAGCCGAATTATGGAAATTAAAATTTATTTTAAATCCAGCGAGTTACATTTTATAATTAAAGAAATCGAAGGACTGTTGAAGCTGTATCATTTTAATTCAGCGGGCTCTTGTGTAATCTGGCGCCGTCTCTGGCTGCCTCATCCGTCGTCCCTAATCAACTCAGAAAAATGGAATCAAAAATCTTTCCATAAAAACCGAAGTATTTAATACTATCTGACCGATTATATTTATCCTTGGTTCCGCATTCTGTCGCAGAATGGGAACCATTAATAATAAAATACATTATCTAATTCATCAGGATTTTACGATTATTCCCCACGCGCTCCTCCTCCTGCATGTCTACGATCATAGCCACCATAAAACTGGCCGTCTGATTTAGTACCCAACCTCGGACCACCCTTCAGCACAGCTTCGACAGACCCCCAAGGTTGGCGCACAATGAACTGATAGCCTTTGGTTTCCAGTTCTTCGATAGTTGAAACATTGAGAGCCGCAGGCTCGATTTCAACCGGTTCAGGTTGCCATTGTTCATGAATACGCGGTAGATCAACAGCGTCCTGAATCGTCTTTCCGTAATCAATAACCCCCAGAATAGCCGTCAAAGTGATTGTCGGGATTCTAGATCCTCCTGGGCTCCCCACTGCCATAACGGCGACACCGTCTTTCGAAACAATCGTTGGAGACATGGAAGACAGTGGTGTCTTCCCCGGAGCAATCGCATTAGCCCGGCTCCCAACCAGTCCAAACATATTGGCCACACCCGGTTTAGAAGAGAAATCATCCATTTCATCGTTCATGAAGAAACCTGCATGTCCAGCCATGACCTGCCCTCCGAACCAGCCGTTCAGGGTATAGGTGACAGACACTGCATATCCAGACTGATCCATGATCGAGTACTGAGTTGTTTCATGCTTTTCTGGCTCAGCCTGCCCAGGAGAAAGAGTCGAAGATGGAATAGCCTGTTCTTCTGGAATATTTTTACGGATTTCTGCCGCGTACTGCGGATCGACCAGATGATCTACAGGGTTCTTCACAAAATCCGGATCCCCAAGATCCTGGCGATCAGAATACGTATGGCGCATGGCCTCTACTTCCTGATGTACCGCCAGTGGACTATAAAATCCTTCTTTTCCAAGGTCATATCCAGAGAGGATATTGAGCATTTCACAGAGTGCAACACCGCCGCCACTTGGCGGCGGTGCCGTATCGATATGATATCCGCGATATTCGCAAGTGATGGGTTTTAAAAGTCTTGGTTTGTACGCGAGAAAATCTTCTTTTTTCAGAATACCGCCACGTTCATTACTGACCCGAACGACCTCGTCAGCAATGCTACCCTTATAGAACACATCAGGGCCGGATTCCGCAATCAGCTTGAATGTTGCCGCCAGTTCGGGCTGACGAAAGCGGTCCCCCACCTGAAAAGGCTTACCATCAGCCCGCAAGAAAATCTTGGACGCATAAGGGTCATTCACAAATGCTTTTGTAGACGTATTCAGCAAATGAACGTCATTTTCTTCCAGTAAATAGCCCTCTCCTGCCAGAGCAATTGCGGGGGCCATCACCTGAGCGCGCGTCATTGTTCCCCACTTCTTGAGAGCAAGGTCCAAGCCGGCAACAGTTCCCGGAACACCTGCTGACTTCCATCCACGTGTGGACAGGCCATGAACAACGTTTCCGTTTGTATCCTGATACATGGTTTCCGTTGCTGCTAGCGGAGCATGTTCACGGAAATCAAGGAAGAAAGCTTCTCCTTTCGGGGTTCGAAGCGTCATGAAGCCGCCGCCGCCGATATTGCCTGCAGCAGGATAAACAACAGCCAATGCATATCCAACAGCTACAGCAGCATCGACAGCGTTTCCTCCTTCCTTCAGAATTTTTGCTCCGACGTCAGACGCAAGATGCTGTGCAGAGACAACCATGCCGTGTGCACCATGTGCTGAGGGAATAGGGGCCAGCCGAATGCGTGCTCCGGAAAAATCCAGCGCATTGCCTTTTCCACCTTCTGGCGCAGCAGAAGCAACACTGGAAACCAGCATCGACGTTGCCAGCAGAATTGAAGCGGCCCGACAGCTTTTAGGAGTCAAAACAGAACCGAAAGAGAGTGTCATCAGAAGAAACTTCCAGCAGATTTACGGATGTAAAGGCGCAAATAGCGCGACGGAATTATTGGTTCTATCGACATCTGGAATAGCATGATCCGGATCGATAGTGACTGATGAAGCATCCTGAGGTGCCGGGATCTCAAGAACGTCCTTATTGCCTTTGCTCCAGACTTCCGTCGGAACATGTACAGACGTTTTGGACCCATCTTTCCACGTTACATCAACCTTAACGGGCAGAGGCAGCCAGCCTTTATTGAGGAGAGTAACCTGCAGCTTTGGCCCGGAATTATCTCGAACGGAATGAACATCACCTAAGGCATAGTCTGGATACCAGGTATTGAAATACCATCCCCGCCAGAACCAGGAGAGGTCTTCGCCCGCGTCGCTATTCATCAAACGGAAAAAATCGGACGGTGTTGGATGACGATAAGCCCAAACCGTAATGTAGTGACGAAAAGCGCGGTCAAACCGCTCTGGACCAAGAATCTGGTTTCTCAGGAGTTCAAGCCCATATGCCGCTTTGAAGTAGGAAATAGCATGACGGTCCCCTCTCCCACCAAGATTGGACGACGTCATGATCGGCTCATAGATCGGGTCAAGGAGAACCTTCACGATATCATCGGCAGGCTTGCCCGTATCCGGGGCATATTCGCCATCGTGTTTAGGCGCAAACTCCCCCTTGTTGAAGCGCATGGACGCCAGAGAGTCGATGAAAGTATTAAAGCCTTCATCCATAAAACCATGCCGGCGCTCATTACTGCCGACAATCATCGGGAACCATGTATGCCCGAGTTCGTGCGTCGTAATCCAGAAGAGTTTGGCGTCCTGGTCTTTCATGCCGTCAAACACGATACCGGGATATTCCATTGCAGCACCGTGACCACCTACATTCACGGCATTCGGCCAAGGATAAGCGTACCAATCACGAGAAAAGTACTCAATTGTGTGTTTGACATATTCGGTCGAGCGATCCCAAGCCTGCGCTCCTACCCCTTCGGCCGGGTAGACAGACATTGCCAATCTTGGTTCGGCCGGATATCCGGGGGCCGGTGAAATTGCAGGCAGATCAAGCTTTGCTGCATCCCACATCAAAGCGGGAGACGTTACAAAGGCAATATCGCGTGTATTTTGCATCGCAAAATGCCACGTCTTACTCTTGGTACTAGGCTGCCTCGATATGGCCTCCACATCAGCCTGAGTACGAATAAGAACCCGTTTCTCACTGTTTCGCGCCGCTGCCAGACGCTGCTGTTCAACAGATGAGAGGACCTCCTTTGGGTTGAGCAGTGCACCTGATCCAGCAACGATGAAATTTTCAGGGACGGTCACCGAATAGTCGATATTGCCGTAATCAAGATAGAATTCTCCCCCTAAATAAGGAAGGGTGTCCCAGCCTCGAATATCATCAAAAACGGCCATTCGTGGGTAAAACTGGGCAACCTCGTATATCTCGCCGTTTTTACTGTTGCTGACGGCAGTACGGCCTCCCCATGCTCCAGGAATGGTATAGTGCCATTTGATCCGAAAACGAACAGAAGAATGAGACGACAGCCCGGACGGAAGCACAATTTGCATCCGCGTATCTGAAATCAGAAATTCGACAGGCTCTGCGTGGCCGTTCGCTCCAACAAGTGCAACGCTTTCAATCTCCATTCCCCGAGTATGAGCCGGAAAATGCCACTGAGAAGCATACGCAGCTCGTGATTCAGATTTATACATATTCTGATCAAGCTGAACCCACAGAACAGGCAAAGAACTCGGGCTGTTGTTCTGATACCGGATCTCTTCATCGCCGCTCAGACTATGAGTCTGGGAAATGATTTGAACATGAATCTTATAATCAGCCTGATTCTTCCATGCCATTGGTCCAGGCGTACCGTCCCCTGAACGATAAGCATTTGGGAGATCAGGCATGATCAAAGGGGCAAAAATCTGGGTAGGATCCGGAACCTGTGTCTTTGGGGGAGACGCTAAGGATGTACCGCCCATAAGATTTAGAAATGTCGGCAGCACCGCTAAAAAAGTAATTTTCTTCAAAATATCTGGATCCACTTGCTGCATGAGAGGTTTCTACTGTGCATTTTCTAGAGTTATATTTAAAAAATATGGACATTTCGAGAAATGAAATGTCCGTTTTCAAAACGGTTAGAAATTCGCATCAACACGTGCAAAGTAATAACCACCAGTCATGGCAAGAGCAGAACCGGAATCATAGATTTTGGGGCCCAGATAATTCGTTAGAGGACTGACAACACGTGGTCGCATATTGAAGATATTGTTAGCCCCTAAAGTCTCACGCCAACGACTATTGAAACGATACCCGACCTGAAGATCTGTAGTCCAAACGGGTGTATTTTCAAATGAAAGCCATGTCGTATTTGAATACCGCACACTCTTGGGTGCCAGATCTTCATAGGTCATCAGACTTTTGGATGAGCCATAACGTGTTTCTCGTATATTGAAATCCCAACTTCCGAGATTCCAATGAGCATTCAGAACAATTTTTGATCTCGGATAACCTTGAATGCTAGAAACAGTCTGAGCATTAGCCATAGGATTATTGAAAATATTTGTATTAACGTGACTAACAACCGTTCTATTGAGGTTTAGCAGCATCGATAGGTCAACTGTCCCATAACGATGAAGTGGTAAATGATAATCGCCTTGAATATCTATCCCCTGCGTTCGCGTGCTAGCAGCATTTGCGTAATAACTTGCACTGATATTTTGCAGGTCCAGCCCGGTAGGATCGATAGAAACACCGGCATTCGAAATGGCCTCAAGAGCGGTCTGCCCACGTATGCTTGAAGCACTGAGAATTCTGTCACGGATGTTAATCTGATAGACATCGGCAGAAATGTGGAACCGGTCAACAGGCTCCAGAATGATGCCGCCTTCCGCGCTGGTTGAGCGTTCTGGCTTGAGGTTACTTGCTCCAATGGTCCGCGCCGCCGCGCTATTTGCTCCCAGCGTGCCGGATGCGCCTGTAGGGGATACACTCAACGCGCTATAATGCTCTTCAGCTAGTGTTGGAGCACGGAAACCATTACTGATTGTTCCCCGGATCGCAATTCTCTTTGTGAAGTCATAGCGCGTAGTCACTTTACCTGTCTCGGTATTCCCCGCATCTGTGTAGTGTTCAAAGCGACCAGCGAAGTCCAGATCCCACTTCTTTAACGGGTGAAAATCACCATCGATGTAGCCCGCCCAAACATTCCGCTGCCACGATCCTGCGCTGACGGGTGAAATACCAGCATATCCGGACGTACCACCATAAAGATAGGAAGGTTCATTACCTGCACGAATATGATACATCTCTAGGCGATGTTCGCCGCCGAAGGCCAACGTCATCGGAACAAGATTTGCGATATTGAAATTACGTCGAAGGTCCAGATTACTGGTCCATTGCGACATTCTGTAGGTCTCGGCACGAACGGTCGTCGGAGACCAACCATAAACTTTAGCATAACTTGCATTATAGGTATTTTTAACGCCGATATCGTCGTCATCTTCGCCATACAGGGTGCTGAGATCCCAGTTGAAGCCAAGAAAATTCCCACCTTTCAAGCCTAGATTAGCTTGGAAATTATTTTGTTCGATTGTTTCAAGGGGAGAAAATCCATACGGATAAACGGTTGGAACCGTGCTGGGTGTTCGGTAATTTTCATAGGCTTCCGCATGACGGTGAGCATACGTAATAAGACCATATGTCTGGATATTTTCCGAGATCCCTTTGCCCCATTCAATGGCCAGGTTTTCACGCGTTTCCTCAGGTGTGCTCTCAATCTTATTGGAGTTGGGAGACCAGGTGTCTCCAGCACTCCAGCGATGATCATAAGTCTTGCGGTTGGCCACGACAGAATGATCTGTATGATAAACCTGACCAGTAACATGGAGGAAACCGTCGTTACCCCATTTTACCCCGCCATCAGCCCCAACCTGATACTGCCAACCATCACCATTATAAGCATTGGCTCCTGTCTGGGCATAAGTGTGAATGCCGTGAGCGGATTTTTTTGTAATGATATTGATAACGCCTGCAATCGCGTCAGAGCCATACATAGCTGCCGCCCCATCACGCAGAACCTCAATATGATCAATGGCATTTGCCGGGATCATATTAAGGTCAACCGGTGTTGATCCCCCTGCCATATTACCCGTAATGTTTCTTCGCTTTCCGTCTACCAATACCAGTACCTCATTGGGCGCCAGCCCTCTCATGCGGATAGAAGAGGTCAAAGCTGCAGTATCATTCCCCAGCGCAGAGACTGTAATGGAAGGATCGACACGTGCCAGCGCGCTTGCAAGATTTAACTCGCCTGTATTACGCAGCTGCTGGGCTGAAAAAACAGTGATTGGTGACGAACTGTCTCGGGCTCTACGATTTGTCGCATGGGTTCCTGTGACGATGACAGCTTCACCAGATCCAGAAGCCTCTCGCTCATGTACGACTGAACGCGCCGCAAGCCCCTTTTTATTAACTGAGGGTCTGTAATCGCTTGGATGCGCTGTTTTATTTTTAACAATGGTTTTGTCGGCCGAGTAGGCATTCATACTTAGCAGAGGAATCATTGAAACTGATGCGATAAGCCAGCGTGCAATGTTCTTCTGGGACATAAATGTTACCTTGATTTCGATGCGTAAAACCATATTCCGCCTCCGGAACATAGATATTAAAACATAATATTTCTATTATGCAATGACCTCTTTGAATGAGAGATTTTCCCGATGGTTTAGGCTCAGGACCCATTGATTTGATTGTGGAAATCTGATTCAGGCTCTGCGAGGAGACTGGCAATGAGCGACCTGTTTTGGCTGACGGATGAACAGATGGATCGTCTGCGGCCCTTTTT
>Ga0157360_1000756_pt1 | contig 12084 bp, 7 predicted proteins | sample AttlaeALBM1_FD_111483 | JGI IMG/M metagenome (GOLD analysis project Ga0157360, IMG submission 111483) | Fungus gardens microbial communities from leaf cutter ant in Ribeirão Preto, State of São Paulo, Brazil - Atta laevigata ALBM1 | ecosystem: Host-associated > Fungi > Mycelium > Unclassified ... | reverse complement strand
CTATCACAGGCAAGAGACACTATCAGTATCAAAGAAGAAATCTAACCTAAGAGGAGAGAGAACTAAATACAGGTTGCTCGTAACCAACCTTCGAATAACGCGTCCAAGTCAAAAGACCTATCAAGCCTAGAATACAGAGTCAAATGAAACTGAGAGAGATGAGACTGAGAAACTATCTATAGCACACAGAAAAGAGAGACCAAGTGAGACACTCATGAAGGCTCAGGGGGCTCGACAGGTGGGTGATCCTGAGACGGGAAGGCAAAGGCACTAGGGTGCTCCTTCAGGAACTTGACAAAGTCCTTGACAGTTGGCACTAGGTTAGTCAAGGGAAAGTGGGCAAACCAGCAGCAGTTAGCAAAGATATATCGATGTGTTTCCACCTAGCAATGGCCACACGGACACTGGGTGCACTCTGCAGGGAAAAAGCGCTGTCTGAACTCCCTAATGGGAGCATGGTTAAGAATGGCTCGAGTCACCCTGGCACACAAGGTGACTGACTCGCCAATAAATGGAAGCCAGCCCCCACCTTTAGCATAGGAGGGCTGGAGAAGATTCTTGATACCACCTTTGAGAGGGAGGAAGTGATGACCCTGAGAAGAAGGATGAGCGAAGGATGTTCTCCATGCATCGAGGCAGGCAGCGGCACTCTTGGATCGAAGAGCGTCAAGCGAAGTAGCTGGATAGCGTCTAGCAGCACTTTGTAATGGAACAAGAATAGTGGTGTTGAATATTAGAAGAAAGGTGCTCCAGTATAGGATTATTAGCAAGAACAAGAGATTTAGAGGCAAGGTGATATTGATTCCAAGGATTAGGTTATCACCTAATGCAGAGACATTGCCTGTGCCACTTAAAAGACTTCAATTTCCAGTTAGGCTGGCCTTTGCTATGACCATCAACAAGTCTCAAGAACAGTCAGTAGAGCATGTGGGGATTAATTTGCAGACATCAATATTCTCTCATGGACAACTTTATGTGGCCTTTTTAAGATGTACTTCACCTCTGAACATCTTAGTACTTCTTCCAGAGCAGAGCCAAGAGAGTAGAAGGATACTCAATGTAGTATATAAAGAAGTATTCAATAGCATTAGATTATAGATTGTATTTGTATCTAACAATGGACTTGAGATTAATTTTTAATGATTTGAGAGATAAAAAGCAGACTGCTATTGGAAGAAAGCATAGCAATCTTTCAGGCTATACTATCTACTATTCTATAGACTATTGTAAAAAAGAAATATAGTAGATTGACTATAACACAAACTCAATAACATAATATTATAGAAATTAAACAAACTTTAATCTTACAGACTGTTGTAGGAAGGGAGTGTAGTGAACTGACTTCAACATAAACTTCACTAAAGGCCTGGATGAAAACCTTGTCTAGTCTAGTATATATGCTGCATCGCATATGAGAATGATGGTATTGACACATAGTTCAACTTTTCACATGCCCTCTCTTTTCACTCAAAAACTCAATAAAGTTCAGAATAAATTCAAATAAATTAGGATAAATTGGAATAAAATTGGAACAGGCAGTGAGCAAAGCAACCTGATAGACAATACTACTTACTGTCACACAGACTGTTGTAGAAAGGGAACATAGCAAACTGACTTCAGCATAAACTTAATAACACAGAATTAGTAAAGGGTTCAAGAAGGACCAAAGGCCCAGATGAAAACCTTGTCTAGTTGTCATGTATCCCTTTAATATTAAAAGCACCACTATAAGACCTACTGATACTGCTGTCAACATATAGTACAGATGGCCTATGTCCTGAGTAAGCATAGGGGGTCCAAGATGTTAGATGTACTCTGAACAGTCTCTCAGTAATATCTTGGTGATTGATTATTTAGTAGATCACCTAACTTGATATACAATTTTCTGTGGACTTGAAGTTGGTACTCTATCACTTACAGTTGTCCACAAGTAATAGTTAGCTATTATCTTTTTCAATAAAGTCACTTACAGTTGTCCACAGTGTTACTAAGTTGCTAGGACCTCACAGCCATCACTACTGCCCAAGTTCTAACACAAGAAGTCCCTCTCTCTTTTCTATTAACTCTTCCCTCCCTTTGAGATAGATTATGCAGAGCAAGTCACCATACAGAACAGTATGGATATTAAGATAAACATTCCCTCCACTTTTCCAGATTAAGGTATCCAAACTTCAACTTTATTCCCCTAGCACCTCAACACATATATGCTAACAACATAGAAGTACCTAATTCCTCATTATTCTTGGAATATAAAATCTCCATAGAACTTTCTCTCCCAACTATCGTCCCATATAGCACCAATGTTCTGATCAATCTAAATCTCTGGGATGATAACTTTGTAGTCATTTCTTTATTTGAAACCAACAAATTCCTCTAGAGCAATATGCATAACATAGCCTGCTTACTTCAATAAATGGTGTCCTTTCTCAAGCAGAGAAATCTCAAAGGACATAATAGAAATAGCATACCTCAACTCAATTACTTTGGAGAGTCTACCTGGTTATTTATTTCAGTTATTTTTGAGTTAGAATAGGATCAATTGAATGTATCAGAAGAAACCTTATTCTGTGACAAGGTGATAATACAGTTTGTCAAGAGAAAAGTCTCCTGGAATAATCTAATAAATCCTAAGGACTTCTCTATAAAAAAGGTCCTCCTTCTAATTCCCTCACATCTCACTGAGAACTAATTCAAGAGTATAAAAAGATATTAGGCCAGATATACCTTCAAAGATAACATCAACACCCCATCTAAATCATTTGCACAAGTCACAGCGACTATAGCAAATATTCTAAAAATAAAGGAAGTATTTCCTACTCTACCAAATAGAAAAATTATTAAGATCCATAATATAGCAGTTACTAAACTGGCTAGCAAAGAAAGAAAAATCTAGACAACAACCAAGGGTTTCTTTAGAAAGCAGGCCATTGTCCCTCTCCCTAATAAACACATAAAAAGCATCATGGAAGAAGCCAGCTCTCATGTCTACTACATTAACAATCTTCTTAAGAACATTAAATCAACCTTATATGCCAAATTTATCAGGCCCTATACTAGAGGTATATCTATTACAACTAATAACATTCCTACTCCCAGTAACCTTTTCACTATAGAGCAATACTTTAAATTAATAGAAGGAATTAACCACAATGAGGTCTCAACTCTGTGCTTTCCTCAATCAAAGTCCTATCTTAAAATTATAGACATCCTCTACTTTCGACCCATCAGTAGCAATTTTACTAGCAAGGATATTACTAACTTCATAAGTCAGGTTGGCCTCTTTGAATCAATTTCTCTAGCTTCAAGACCAAGGGTCATCAAAGCCTTTCCCAAGTCAGATATAGTTATTGTATGACTAGATATATAGGACTCCCAAAATGGGTCAAAGGCCAAGCTTCTCATTAATTACTCATTTAACTATGGGCAATATATAGCTATTGTTAGAGACACCAATATGAACCCTGGTATCCCATAGTACTGTAACTACTGGAAATAGGACTATTTAACCTTCTCATGCAAAGCTTATGAATCAAAATATCAAAAATACAGTGGTTTTCACAAGCTTGGACATCACAGAGACATAATATAGTGTTATAAAGCCAACCCAAAAACTAACCCCCTAAGACTAAAGATCAAATAAGGCAAACTGTGCCCATATACATTCAAGTGTATCAACTACAAGTGCAATTATATAGCTGATCATACTAAGTGTCCATTTGGTAGTAGTTCTCAAAGATATGTCAATGTATTTCCACTTGCCAATAGTCACATAGACACTAAAAACACCAGTTCAATTATGAATAACACACAAAGAAAGCCTAAGAAATTAGAGCTAACTTAACTCACCTAGCTGTGAGTAGCAACAACCAATAAATAAGCACAATCTTTGAATATTTTCATAGAATGTTAGGAAAAACAAGATTTTAACTGATACTATCCTAGAAACCCAAAAAAAATACATTTTTTTTGTTCAAAAATTTATAACGCAGTGTCCAATTGGAGTCCACAGTAGACTATCTACAACAAGTAGTCTATATAGGCCTTAAGAATACAATTGTCCTATTATAGGCAAGAGATACTATCAGTATTAACAAAGAAATTTAATCTAAGAAAGAAAAAAGAACTAAATATAGATTGCTCAAAAAAAAAAATCTGACATAATATTTATCTAGGAGCCCTCTTATATGATATAAGGTTTTTATCTAGACCTCTGGCTCTTCTTGAATCCTCTACTAATTCTGTGTTATTAAGTTTATGCTGAAGTCAGTTTGCTATGTTCTCTTTCTACAACAGTCTGTGTGACAGTAAGTAGTATTGTCTATCAGGTTGCTTTGCTCCCTTCCAACAATGGTCTATGCAACTACAGATAGTGTTGTTAATCAGGTTGCTTTGCTCTCTTCTAACAATGGTCTATGTCACAGTAAACAATATTATATGGCAGGTTGCTCTGCTTCCTTCCTACAATAGTAAGGCCATAGTCAGCTTGCTTTGCTCACTGCCTGTTCCGATTTTAGTCCAATTTATCCTGATTTATTTGAATTTATTCTGAACTTTATTGAGTTTTTGAGTGAAAAGAGAGGGCATGTGAAAAGTTAAACTATGTGTTAGTACCATCATTCCCACATGTGATGCAGCATATGTTTTAGATATTTGGGTTTATGGAATTTGGGTCTGCTACACTATGCTTGGGCACTACCATCAATGATAGAAGAGTATAAGAAGCATTGAGCCTTTTATATATTGCTATAGTTGATAGGAATGATAAACTAATTATGTAATAAACTAAATATTACTCTCTCTTGCTCAAAGTACATGCAAGTGAAAAATCATGCATAAAGCAGTGTTCTAGTCATGGACCATTTTAAGTTGGTCTCTAAACTTGCAAATTTTCACTAAGCCAAGATTTTTAGTGAAAAGATCAGCTAGGTTTTTGCTCCCTTCTATATAAAAGAGTTTGACTTTGCCTTAAGCCATGAAATCACAAATAGCATAAAAGCACATGTCAATGTACTTATTTTGTGATTCAGTAACTGGGTTATTTGACATGAAAAATAGAATCTTGGTTATTACCATTGATATAGATAGGACTGAATTTGTACTCCATTTCTAGTAGAATAGATCTAATCCAAACATACTGTTAACTGCAGTCTAAAAGAGCCATATATTTGGCCTTGGTTGAGGAGAGTGCTATTGTTCTTTGGGCTCTTAATGTTTAGCTGAATACACCATCTACAATTGTAAGGAAATATCCAGTTTGTGTTAGAACCTGGGCAGTGGTGACAGCTATGAGGTCCTAACAACTCAGTAATACTGTAAACAACTGTAAATAACTTTATTGAAAGAGATAAAGAACTAATTATCACCTATGGACAACTGTAAATAACAAAGTACCAACTTCAAGTCCACAGGGAATTACACATCAAGTCAGGTGACCTACTAAATAATTAATTACCTAAATATTACTGAAGGACTGTCTAGAGCATATCTAACATTAACAATACCAAGTCAAATAGCAAACAACTCTGCATCTAGAGCTATGGCTCATCCAGCAGGTACCTTAGATAATGACACCTGTTCTCCTAGCCTTTAGAAATAGGCAACTGAAATAGCCTCCATGTTCCTGGGAAAAATAACACTTGTATCAGTAGCAACTACAAGTGTTAATAGATCAGAGGAGGCCTCATGACAGAGACGGTCAAGGGCATCAAACTAGAGTTTGCAAGTATATCTATTAGAGCAGTCACAGGGATAGAAAGAGACATGATCAAAAAAGTTGTCCAATAGCCTACATTCTGGGCATATTTCAGGGTGAAGTGAATCAAAGTATTTTGTAAGGTTAAGAAGTAATACTTCAGTATCAAGAAGAGGGCTCCTCAACCGAGTACTTTGTGCATCAGTGAGAAGAGCAAGAGACTGTAGATGGAATTGAGTACCCTTGGAGTTATGAGCACTAAGAAGAGAGAGTAGTGCATGCTGAGAAGGAAGTATAGCAGCCCTAAGACAGGATTATTTGGCCAACTTCTTAAGATGGAGATGAATAGGAATAAGACCTGCCAGAGCCTCAATTCTACCAGTTAGAGAAGTGTGAAATACACCTAGAATCCAGAGAGCAGTCTTGCATTGCATAGTTGCCAAAAGAGAAACCTGTGCCTTGGTAGGTGCTTTAGAGAAGTACCAGAAACAAAAGCTACAAGTGGCAATAGGAACAACACAGAACTAATAGAGAAGTTGCTTTTGTAAAGAAAGGAGATCTTAGGAGGGGTTGCCAAGCATGCCTATTGCTTTAACAGTAGTTAGTGTTTTGGTAGAATAGAACCGAACATATTCCTTGAAAGAGAGCTATTAATCAAAATAAAAGCCCAAGTATCACCAGTATATCTTGGGTTTAAGAATAGGAGTATCAATTGCTGAGAGATCCAGCTCGGGGTTAGAGTCATTATGTGTTCTAGAGAAGTAAAAGATCTCTGACTTGTTATGCTCCATGACCAAGCTAAAGAACGCTATCAAGTCTGAAACTATCTAGTCTAATATATATGCTGTACTAAACGTAGGAGTGATGCTTGCTTATCCAATACTTAGCCAATGCTTTACAAGCATTGGTTAGTATTCTCTCTCTTTTCAATCAAAAATTCAAATAAATTCAACAAAATTTAGAAAAAACTCAAAAAATTTGGAATAAAATTGAAGCAGATATTGATCATTATAGCCAGCTAATATCTGGAACACAATTAACTGCCCTGAAGGCCACATGCCTTTTTCTTTTCATAATTTAATCCAAATTGACGTGTAAAAGGAATATAACATATATAAATAATGCCAGCTCATCATTAAGTTTGCTTTTTCAAATCATAACCACTATTCCCTACTCTTCTCTACTCTTCTCTTTGCTCTTTTATACCTCTCTACTCTCTATATACCTTGACTAGAAGCCAGGCCCTAGGTATAAAGGGAACAGTACTTTGCAACTGTAGTGTAGAGCTTGGAGTATGTGACTAAGCTTAAGTTTCCTTTTTTAAAAGACCTATTTCCTTGAGCGGTGCTATAGTAGTATACCTGTAAACTCTTTTATTATAAACCCAGTGCTAGGGGTCCATTATAATCCATATATGCACAGGATTGACAACTGCTCATTAAGAGAGGGGTCTAGAGTAGGGGTCTCCTTCTTAGGGGCAATAGTATACCTTTTATTAGAGTAGCTATAAGTAAACAGTAAGACAATTGTCAAAGATAGATTCTGTTAAAAAAGAATGCTAGGCTAGGAGAGCTAAAGATAGGGCTCAACATTATATTGATAACCCAAATTATCATTATTATTTTTATCCTTTACTTTAGAACATTTCTCTTGCTCTTGTTTGGAATAGAGAAAGAGGAGGAAGACATTATATCACTCCTTTATATGTTCCTACAAACCTAGATGAAACTATAGCTAATTTGCATAGACAACAACAAGTAAATCAAGTACAAGTAGAACTAATGGCTCAAATCAATAAAATGGTGATTGAATGGAGAAATAAGGGACATAATGCTCTGGATTATAATAAACAGCAAGCAATCTCTTCTTTCTCTTTAATCACCACTATGGTTAAATTGAATAATCAGAATAAATTGTATGCTACCAATGCTCGTTCCTCTGGTCCCCAGGCTACCTCTACCAGTGTTGGTGAGTCTCCAGACTTACTTAATCTTATTTCTCATGCTAGCTCTAGAGCTGATAAACATATTCATCCTAGAAAACGCTCTCGTACTCGTTTCACTGTCAGATGCTCCTCCAGGAGTGTCTTAGCTACTGAGGTCTCTAGAAATGCATCCCCTGAGCTCTTTTCTTTCTCTGAGGAGGAGGAAAGTGAGAAGGAGGAGGTTAGTTCTAGTCCCAGGACACCTATTATCTCTAGGATCATTACAGGCAAGCTCTCTCATAGAATTGTCCTTCTCTAGCTCCCTGCTGCTCTCTCTCCCTCTGCTTCTGAAGGGAAAATACATTTTATGAGTTGGGATAACCAAGTTTCTGCTGAAGAGAGCAGAGGCCTTGCCTCTAGGGTGATTTCTGTTCTCTAGGCCCTTTTGTCAACTAGTTTGATGCCTTATGGCCCAAACCATAGAACAGCTGAGTCATTCTCCCAAGTGGAAGGTAGCAATGCAGTGCCAGGCACCTGTGACATGACAGGTAACAGTGATACATTAGTCATCTGTGACTATGACAGCCTACCTCAGGCATCACAACCTATGATAAGTGACATTGTCACATATGATGTTACACATAATTGTGACTTGTGGGATAATGAATACTATATCATATCTTTATCTAGTCACTTTGGTTATTTAGAGAATGATGTCAAAGTTTGCACTTCGTCTGTATTGCATTTCACATGCTTCATTCAGAAGCATCCTATTGGAAGCTGTCCCTTTGAGCAGTTTTCTCCTATTTTGGAAGCAGGTTCCATTATATGGCATCTGTTCCAAACTGTGTCTATAGCAGGATGGGATCATTTTAAGGTCTCATCTCAGCCTAATTCTCCTTCACTCGTGGAGGCAATGAGGACTCTCTATGGTTCTAACTTACCCCAGGAGCTGTCTTCAGATACTAAGATAGCATTTGATCAACTAGCAGTGGAGGAAGCTCTCTTTACTACTATTACTAACAAAAAGAGCAAGGGTAAGGGCAAAGTCCCTCCCTCTATTTGTTCTAATGTCTTTGCTCCAGGCCCTGATCATATCACTTGGCATTACCTCAAGAGTATCCTAGCTGATAACATCTATGTCTCTGGTATTATTTCTCTTGCTAACTCTTGTATCACTCTGCGACACTGGCCTCGACACTTCAAGGAGTCAATCTCTGTTATTATTCCTAAGCCTAGTAAACCAGCCTACAACACTCCCAAGGTCTTTTGACCCATCGTCCTGCTCAACACTCTTGGCAAGCTCATTGATGATTGCTAGGCAACTCCAGTTTGATGCTGTCAAGCACAGTGTCCTTCATCCCAACCAACTCGATGGTATTGCTCAGAGGTCTACTGAAGATGCTGGTTGCTTTCTTACTCACTTGGTTTGCTCTGGCTGGGCCAAGGGCCTCAAGACTAGTGTGGTTGCCTTTGACATTGCACAGTTCTTTCCTTTCCTCAATCACAGTATGCTTACTGTGATCCTTTGACACTTTGGCTTTGTAGACTACTTAGTAGATTTCTTTTCTGACTATCTAGTAGGTAGATCAACCCAGTATGCCTGGAATTTCTTTTTCTCTCATGCCTGTGATGCAGATGTTGGTGTAGGGCAAGGCTCTGCTCTCTCTCCTATTCTCTCAGTGCTCTATATTGCGTCTCTCCTTCACCTCTTTGAATGTCAAGCTCAGGCTCTCAACTTAGATACTTCTACTCTTTCTTATGTAGACGATGGTCTTTTGGTCTCCCAGGGGAGAACATATAACAAAACCCTGCCGGAGCTTACTAGTAGTTATAGTATAGTTTCAGACTTGATGGTGTCCTTTGACTTGGTCATAGAGCATGACAAGTCAGAGATTTTTCACTTTTCTAGAGCACATAACAACTCCAACCCTAAGCTGGATCTCTTAGCAATTAGCGCTCCTATTCTCAAGCCCAAGACTTACTGGCGATACTTGGGCTTTTATTTCGATTGACAGCTCTCCTTCAAGGAACATGTTCGGTTCTATTCTACCAAGGTACTAACTACTGTCAAGGCAATGGGCATGCTTGGCAACTCTACTTGAGGTCTCCTTCCTCTACAAAAGTGACTTCTCTACCAGTCCTGTGTTGTTTCTATTGCCACTTATGGCTTTCGACTCTGGTACTTCTCTGGAGTAAGGTACAGGTCTCTCTTCTGGCAACCATGCAATGCAAGGCTGCTCTCTGAATTCTAGGTGCATTTACACTTCTCTAACTGGTGGAATTGAGGCTCTGGCAGGTCTTATTCCTATTCATCTTCATCTCAAGCAGCTGGTCAAGTAATTTTTTTTTTTTTTTGTTCAAAAATTTATAACACGGTGCTCAATCGCAGTCCGCGGCAGACTATCTACAACAAGTAGCCTACATGGGCCTCAAGGACCAAATTGTCCTATCACAGGCAAGAGACACTATCAGTATCAAAGAAGAAATCTAACCTAAGAGGAGAGAGAACTAAATACAGGTTACTCGTAACCAACCTTCGAATAATGCATCCAAGTCAAAAGACCTATCATGCCCAGAATACAGAGTCAAATGAGACTAAGAGAGATGAGACTGAGAAACTATCTACAGCACACAGAAAAAGGGAACCAAGTGAGACACTCATGGAGGCTCAGGGGGCTTGACAGGTGGGCGATCCTGAGAAGGGAAGGCAAAGACACCAGGGTGCTTCTTCAGGAACTTGACAAAGTTCTTGACAGTTAGCACTAGGTCAGTCAAGGGAAAGTGGGCAAACCGGCGGCAGTTGGCAAAGATATGTCAACGTGTTTCCACCTGGCAATGGCCACACAGACAGTGGGTGCACTCTGCAGGGAAAAAGCGCTGTCTGAACTCCCCAATGGGAGCATGGTTAAGAATGGCTCGAGTTGCCCTGGCACACAAGGTGACTGACTCGCCAATAAATGGAAGCCAGCCCCCACCTTTAGCATAGGAGGGAGCTGGTCAAGTAATCCTGTCTTAAGGCTATTATACTTTCTTCTCAGTACACTTTTCTCTCTTCTTAGTGCTCACAACTCTAAGGGTGCTCATTCCCATCCACAGTCCCTTGCTCTTCTCACTGATGCACAGAGTGCTTGGCTGAGGAGCTCTCTTCTTGATACTGAAACATCATTTCTTAATCTTATAGAATACTTCGATTCACTCCACCCTGAGATATGCCCAGGATGTAGGTTGTTGGACAACTTTCCTGACCATGTCTCTTTCCATCCCTGTAACTGCTCCAATGGGTGCACTCACAAACTCCAGTTCAATGCCCTTGACCATCTTTGTCATGAGGCCTCCTCTGATCCATCAACACTTGTAGTTGCTATAGATGCAAGTGTCATTCCTCCCAGGAACATGCAGGCTGTTTCAGTTGCCCATTTCTGGAGACTTGGAGAACAGGTGTTATCATTCAAGGCACCTGTAGGACAAGCTACAGCTCTAGATACAGAGTTGTTTGCTATTCGACTTGGTATTGTTAAGGCCACTTCCTTTGATGTCAAGCACATTGTTATCATCACTGATTCTCTTACTGCAGCTAGGAGAGCAGTTGATGCTTCTGTTCACTCAGGCCAGGCCTATTCCCTTACCATTGTCCAAGCTCTTAGGAGTTTCTTCACCAATTACCCTGATCGCTCCATTCACTTCTGGGACTGCCCTAGCAAGGCACAGTGGTCCTTTCACTTCTTAGCACATGAAGACATTACCAGTACCAAGATTGCTACTGGACGCCATTCAGCCACTTCGCTTGACACTCTTCGATCCAAGAGTGCTACTACCTGTCTCGATGCATGGAGAACTTCCTTTGCTTGTCCTTCCTTCATCGCAAGGTCATCACTTCCTCCCTCTCAAAGGTGGTATTAAGAACCTTTTCCAGCCCTCCTATGCTAAAGATGGGGACTAGCTTTTATTTATTAGTGAGTTGGTCATCTTATGTGCCAGGGTAACTCAAGCTATTCTTAATCATGCTCCTATTGGGGAGTTCAGACAGTGCTTTTTCCCTGCAGAGTGTACCCATTGTCCATGTGGCCATTGCCAGGTAGAAACACGTTAACATATCTTTGCCAACTGCTGCCGGTTTGCCCACTTTCCCTTGACTGACCTAGTGCCAACGGTCAAGGACTTTGTCAAGTTCCTAAAGGAGCACTCTAGTGCCTTTGCCTTCCCCTCTCAGGATTGTCTATCCTCTGAGCCCCCTGAGCCTCCATGAGTGTCTCACTTGGTTTCTCTTTTCTTTGTGCTGTAGATAGTCTCTCAGTCTCATTTCTCAGTTTCATTTGACTCTGTATTCTAGGCATAATAGGTCTGTTGACTTGGACATGTTATTTGAAGGTTGGTTACGAGTAACCTGTATTTAGTTCTCTCTCCTCTTAGGTTAGATTTCTTCTTTGATACTGATAGTGTCTCTTGCCTGTGATAGGACAATCTG
>Ga0157360_1000755_pt1 | contig 12091 bp, 8 predicted proteins | sample AttlaeALBM1_FD_111483 | JGI IMG/M metagenome (GOLD analysis project Ga0157360, IMG submission 111483) | Fungus gardens microbial communities from leaf cutter ant in Ribeirão Preto, State of São Paulo, Brazil - Atta laevigata ALBM1 | ecosystem: Host-associated > Fungi > Mycelium > Unclassified ... | reverse complement strand
TGGTGGATATGGCGGCATGGGAAGCGTGGCAGGCGGAGCAGGACGAACTGTCTCCTCAGGAGAGGCAGCGTCGTGAAGAAGTGAACATCAACGTTCACCGGGCACCTGAAAAGGATCTTGAACCCGGAGACAACATCTGATGATGAGCATCGTAATATAAATTTGCGCTCGATCTATATGAACAGAGCGCGGATTACTTTTTGTGGATTATGACGTTGGGTGAAGTTCTGTTTATCCATAGCAAATTTTCATATTCATAAAATGTAGCGCTGTTAAGTTGTTCGCTTTAATTAAAAATATAATTGCAAAGGTGAGTGTATGCGTATTCTTAAATATGTCTGGCTGGTTTTTGTCTGTTGTCTGACTTACCTGGTGACTTTTCTGGCCTTAAATAATTTTCAGTCAGAGGGGACAAGTTTTAAAACCTGTGTGCTGATGGCAATGCCGTTATTTATATGGATGGTTTACCAGAGAATTAGTGTAATAAGTGAAAAATTGCGTGTCAGTGAAAATTATAAAGTTACCATCAGAAGGATGCAGGAACAGATAACGTTTTACGATGAGATGACGCGTATGGTCGGTGGCTCACGTCTTATGAAGGGTATTCATGAGTGTCGTGAGGTGGCACAGGCATTAATGCGTCCGGGGGCGGAAGATACATCGCTGACGCTGCACCGTCTTGCGTATATTGAGCGATTGATGAATGACATGGTGCCTGGGATATGCAGGAGGATGTCTGACCGTGAGCGTCAGATGTGGGCGCGGGTAATCAATGAATTTCCGGCTATCCCGGTGCACGGAGCGGCGTCTGCTGATAACCTGGAGACAACATCTGATGATGAGCATCGCAACGGTTAAATCCGCCGGCAGCGCGGGCAATTATTACACCGACAATGACAACTACTACGTTATCGGCAGTATGGGCGAGCGCTGGGCCGGAAAAGGGGCTGAAGCGCTGGGGCTCAGCGGCGGGGTGGACCAGAAGGTCTTTACGAAGGTTCTGGAGGGACGCCTGCCGGACGGCAGCGACCTCAGCCGGACTCAGGACGGGGCGAACAAACACCGTCCGGGCTACGACTTCACCTTCTCTGCGCCCAAAAGTGTCTCCGTGATGGCCATGCTCGGTGGCGATAAACGTCTGATTGAGGCCCATAACCGCGCGGTGGAGACCGCCATTAAGCAGATAGAGGCGATGGCCTCCACGCGGGTTATGACGGAGGGCAGGAGCGAGACGCAGCTGACCGGCAACCTGGTGATGGCGCTGTTTAACCACGATACCAGCCGCGACCAGGAGCCGCAGCTGCACACCCACGCCGTGGTGGCCAATGCCACCCGGCATGGCGATGAGTGGCGCACGCTCAGCAGCGACAGGGTGGGTAAAACCGGGTTTATTGAGAATATCTACGCCAACCAGATTGCCTTTGGCCGCCTGTATCGTGCCGCGCTGAAGGATGACGTCGCGGCGATGGGCTATGACACTGAAACGGTCGGCAAACACGGCATGTGGGAGCTGAAGGGCGTACCGACGGAGCCGTATTCCAGCCGCAGCAGGACCATCAGCGAGGCGGTCGGGGATGACGCGTCCCTGAAGTCCCGCGACGTGGCGGCGCTCGATACCCGCCAGTCGAAGCAGAAGGTTGACCCCGAACAGCGCATGGCCGAGTGGATGCAGACCCTGAAAGAGACGGGGTTTGACATTAAAGCCTACCGCGAGGCGGCAGACCTGCGGGTTGCGCAGGGGAATATTCCCGTCACGGCGCCTGAAGCCATTGATATTAACAGCAGTGTCGGACAGTCCATTGCGATGCTGAGTGACCGGCGGGCGCGGTTCACGTATTCCGAACTGCTGGCCACCACCCTCGGGCAGCTGCCCGCGCGGCCGGGCATGGTGGAGATGGCGCGTGACGGCATTGATGCGGCGATAAAAAATGAGCAGCTCATCCCGCTGGATAAAGAGAAGGGGCTGTTTACCTCGAACATCCACGTGCTGGATGAGCTGTCGGTGTCGGCGATGACCCGCGATTTACAGCGGACGGGGCAGGCTGACATTTTTCCGGATAAAAGCGTGCCCCGCAGCCGGTCATACAGCGATGCCGTGAGCGTCCTGGCCCAGGACCGTCCGCCGGTGGCCATTATTTCGGGTCAGGGCGGGGCGGCCGGCCAGCGTGAGCGCGTGGCGGAACTGACGATGATGGCGCGCGAACAGGGGCGTGACGTGCAGATTATCGCCGCCGACAGGCGTTCGCGCAGCGCCCTTATGCAGGATGAGCGCCTCAGCGGCGAGCATATCACCGACAGGCGGGGGCTGACGGAGGGTATGGCCTTTACGCCCGGCAGCACGCTGATTGTTGACCAGGGGGAGAAGCTGACCCTGAAAGAAACGCTCACGCTGCTCGACGGTGCGCTGCGCCATAACGTCCAGCTGCTGATAGCCGACAGCGGCCAGCGCACCGGGACCGGCAGCGCCCTCACCGTCATGAAGGAAGCGGGAGTGAGCACGCTCGCATGGCAGGGCGGTGAGAAGACGCAGGTCTCGGTTATCAGCGAGCCTGACCGGCGGCAGCGGTATGACCGCCTGGCCGCTGGCTTTGCCCGAAGCGTCCGCGCAGGTGAACACAGCGTGGCGCAGGTCTCAGGTCCGCGCGAGCAGGCCGTGCTGGCAGGCGCTGTCCGCGAGGCGCTTAAGGCGGAAAAGGTGCTGGGCGAGCGGGAGGTCAGTATCACCACGCTGGAGCCGGTCTGGCTCGACAGCCGCCATCAGCAGGTGCGCGACTACTACCGGGAGGGGATGGTCATGGAGCGCTGGAATGCCGAAGAGCGTAGCCGGGAACGCTTTGTCATTGACCGTGTGACGGGCCGCAACAACAGCCTGACGCTGCGCAACGCCCAGGGGGAGACGCGGGTGACCCGCCTGTCTGAACTCAACAGCAGCTGGTCGCTGTACCGCACCGGCACGCTGCGGGTGGCTGAAGGAGACCGCCTGGCGGTGCTGGGTCAGGCGCAGGGGGCGCGGCTGAAGGGGGGCGATACGGTGACCGTTAAGAGGCTCGGGGAGGCGGGGCTCGTCGTCAGCCTGCCAGGGCGTAAGGCGGACCTGGTCCTGCCCGCCGGCGACAGCCCGTTTACCGCCGCGAAAGTGGGGCAGGGCTGGGTGGAGTCACCGGGCCGCACGGTGAGCGACAGCGCGACGGTCTTTGCCTCGCTGTCGCAGCGCGAGCTGGATAACACCACTCTGAACAAACTGGCGCTCAGCGGCCGGGCGGTGCAGCTCTATTCCGCGCAGACGGCGCAGAAAACGACGGAGAAGCTGTCGCGTCAGTCTGCCTGGAGCGTCGTGTCTGAACAGATTAAGGATGCGGCGGGGCATGACAGGCTCGATGATGCCCTGGCGCACCAGAAAGCCGGGCTGCACACGCCGGAGCAGCAGGCTATCCATCTGGCCATTCCGGTACTGGAGGGGAACGGCCTGGCGTTCACGAAGCCGCAGCTGATGGCCGCCGCGAAAGAATTTGAGCAGGACAGCCTCAGCCTGCAGACCATCGAAAAGGAGGCGGACCGGCAGATACGCAGCGGCGCCCTGCTGTCGGTACCGGTATCGCCGGGAAACGGCCTGCAGCTGCTGGTCTCACGCCAGTCGTACAATGCGGAGAAAAGTATCCTCCGCCACGTTCTGGAGGGAAAGGAGGCCGTCACCCCGCTGATGGATAAGGTTCCGGACGCGCAGCTGGCGGGGCTGACGGACGGGCAACGGAACGCCACGCGCATGATACTGGGATCCCCCGACCGCTTTACCCTGGTACAGGGTTACGCCGGCGTGGGTAAGACCACTCAGTTCCGGGCGGTCATGTCGGCCATCGGCACGCTGCCGGAACGGGAGCAGCCGCGGGTTATCGGCGTGGCCCCCACCCACCGGGCGGTGAGCGAGATGCGCGACGCGGGTGTGCCCGAAACGCAGACGCTGGCGGCCTTTATTCACGACACGCAGCAGCAGCTGCGCGGCGGCGAACGACCGGACTTCAGCAACGTCCTGTTTCTCGTGGATGAAAGCTCGATGGTCGGTAACGCCGACATGGCGAAGGCGTACAGCCTGATTGCCGGGGGCGGGGGACGCGCGGTCTCCAGCGGCGATACCGACCAGCTGCAGTCCATTGCCCCGGGCCAGCCCTTCCGCCTGCTGCAGAAGCGCAGCGCCATTGACGTGGCGGTGATGCAGGAGATTGTCCGCCAGACGCCGGAGCTTAAACCTGCCGTCTACAGCCTAATTAACCGCGATATCGGCAGCGCCCTGACGACCATTGAGCGCGTGGCACCGGCACAGGTGCCGCGCAGGGCGGATGCCTGGCAGCCGGACAGCTCTGTCATGGAGTTCAGCCTCGAAAGGGAGGGGACCATCGCGAAAGCCGTGGCGGCTGGCGACCTGATGCCCGGCGGGCAGCCCGCGACGCTGCTGGAAGCCATCGTGAAGGACTACACTGGGCGCACGCCAGAGGCGCAGGCGCAGACCATCGTTATCACCACCCTGAACGCCGACCGCCGCCAGGTGAACGCCATGATTCATGACGCCCGTCAGGGTGCCGGCGAGGTGGGCGAAAAAGAGGTCACGCTGCCGGTCCTTACGCCAGCCAATATCCGCGACGGGGAGCTGAGGCGCATGGCAACATGGGAGGCATCCCGCGACAGCCTGGTCCTGCTGGACAGCACGTATTACAGCATTGAGGCGCTGGACGGGGAGGCTCACCTGGTGACGCTGAAGGATGCGCAGGGCAACACCCGCAGCCTGTCGCCCGCGCAGGCGGCGACAGAGGGCGTCACGCTCTACCGTCAGGACACCATCACCGTGTCGGAAGGCGACCGGATGCGCTTTTCGAAAAGCGACAACGAGCGGGGCTTCGTGGCCAACAGCGTCTGGTCGGTCAGTGAGATAAAAGGTGACAGCGTCACGCTGTCGAACGGGAAACAGACCCGTACGCTCACGCCGTCAGCCGAGCAGGCAGAGCAGCACATCGACCTGGCCTATGCCGTTACCGTTGAAGGCTCACAGGGGGCGAGCGAACCCTTCTCCATCTCCCTGCAGGGTACGGACGGCGGACGTAAGCGGATGGTGAGCTTCGAGTCAGCCTACGTGGCGCTGAGCCGCATGAAGCAGCACGCGCAGGTCTATACCGACAACCGGGATAAGTGGGTGGCCGCCATGGAAAAATCGCAGGCGAAAAGTACGGCGCATGACATTCTCGAGCCGCGCGGCGACCGCGCCATCGCGAATGCTGCCCGCCTGACGGCGACGGCAAAAGCGCTGGGTGAGGTGCCTGCCGGTCGTGCTGCGCTGCGCCAGGCCGGGCTGCAGCCCGGGGGCTCGATGGCGAAATTTATCTCGCCGGGGCGGAAATACCCGCAGCCGCACGTGGCGCTGCCTGCTTTTGACCGCAACGGCAGGCAGGCGGGCGTCTGGCTGAGCGCCCTGACCTCCGGAGACGGGCAGCTTAAGGGGCTGGGCGGTGAAGGCCGGGTGATGGGCAGCGGGGACGCGGCGTTTGTGGGTCTTCAGGCCAGCCGTAACGGCGAGTCGCTGCTGGCGCGGGATATGGAAGAGGGCGTGCGACTCGCGCGGGAGAATCCGCAGAGCGGCGTGGTGGTACGGCTCGCAGGTGAGGCGAGGCCGTGGAACCCCGGCGCCATTACCGGCGGCCGGGTCTGGGCCGACCGCCTGCCCGACAGCACCGGTACGCAGCCCGGAGAGACGCTTCCGCCGGAGGTGCTGGCGCAGCAGGCCCGGGAGGCTGAGGTGCAGCGGGAGCTGGATAAGCGTGCTGAAGAGGCGGTCCGTGAGATGGCCCGCAGTGGCGACGCTCCGGCCGGAGGGGCTGACGTCGCCGTCCGGGATGTGGTGCGGGATATGGAGCGGATAAAAGAAACGCCGGCAGCTCCCCTCACGCTGCCGGATGCGCCGGAAGCGCGCCGCCGGGATGAGGCGGTGTCTCAGGTGGTGCGCGAGAACGTGCAGCGGGACCGCCTGCAGCAGATGGAGCGTGAGGTGGTCCGCGTCCCTGAACGTGAAAAGACCCTGGGAGGCGACTGATATGCGCGCTGAAAACCATCCGCTGTTCCCTCTTGTGGTGGTGGCCGACTGCTGGCTGCAGCGTCTGCTTGTGTGGACGCCGGGCCAGACCGACCTTATCAAGACCGCGGCGCTGCTCCTGATGGTGGCCGACCACATCAGCATGCTGTCAGGGCTGGATAATGACTGGCTACGTCTTGCCGGCCGGGGAGCGTTTCCGCTCTTTGGCCTGGTCTGGGCCATGAACCTCGCCCGCCATCCGCAGATCCAGCAGCGCGCCCTGAACCGGCTCTGGATATGGGCGGGTGTGGCGCAGGGCGGCTGGATACTGGCCGGGCTGCGCCCGGACCTGGGCAATATCCTGTTTGCCTTTGCGGTCAGCGGACAGGCGCTGGCGCTGATGCAGCGGCACGGGCCGCGCACGTGGCCGCTCTCCCTGATGCTGGTTCTGGCCTGGCTGCCGTTTTCAGAGGGAAGCTACGGGCTGGCAGGGGTAGTCATGCTGATGCTGGCCTGCGGCGTCTGTATGACGGGCCGGCGCACCACGCGCACGGGGCTGGCGCTGTGTCTGGCGCTGGCCGTACTCGCGCTGAATGCCGCGGACAGCGCCGCCTTTGTCGTTGCGGGACTGGTAATACCCGGAATAACCCTGTCGGTGCTGAGCCGGACCTGCAGTCTTGTGCCGCGCTTCTGGCCACGGGAGTTTTTCCCGCTGTTCTACGCGGTGCACCTTGCAGTGCTGGGACTGATTGCGATGTAATCTGGAGTATGAGAGGGATTAAGGGATCGGATATGACAGAACAACGCCCTAAGTTGACGCTGCGGCGAAAACCAGTGTCGGATGTGAATGAAAACAGCATGCCACAGGCAGGCAGTGCGGGTGAGCCGCTCAGAACCGTGACGCGTAAAAAGACCGTGGTGGTGAACACGACGCCTGCCTGGAAGGTCAGGAAGCAGGCGGTGGATGAGAGCGCAAAAAAGGCGCAGACGGACGAGAAGGCTGCCCGAAAAGCCGAAAAAGCCCGGCTGTGGGCTGAGCGACAGGCGCAGGAGCGGGAGGCCATGCGGGCGGCCAGATGCAAACCTGCCCCGGAGCCGGTGTACCGGAAGGTCATGCCGCTTGCGGACGCGCTCGCGCTCCTGGAGCGGTGCTGGCCAGCCCTGGTGACGGACGGCCAGCCGCAGCTCCTGGCGGTCAACATCCGGGAGGCGATGGTCAATGACATTCGCCGGCGCGGGCTGGAGGTTTCCGTGAAGACGCTGAAACGCTGCCTTGCCGCAGTGATCCGCTCGGATGCGTATCTGGGCGCTATGACGGTAGGCGCGTGGCGTAAAAACCTTGCCGGTGAACCGGTCGCAGCGGTGAGTGAGAAGGAGGCGGCGTATGCCGTGGCGCGCAGGGCTCAGGAGCACGCTAAACGACAGCGCAGGGCGGCACCCGCGCCCGCACACGATACGAACTGATAACAACAGAGAAGAGAAAAACACAGGATGAACATGAATAAAACCCTTTCAGTCATGCTTGCCGCAGGCCTTCTGGTCTCCGGCGTGGCGGGGGCAGCAGAGAAACCTGCCGCTGCCTTTACCCCGGAGCAGGAAGCACGCATTGGTGAAATCGCGAAAGACTACCTGCTGGCTCATCCGGAAGTGCTGGTTGAGGTCAGCCAGAAGCTGCAGGCTCAACAACAGGAGAAGCAGCAGCAGGCGATGATGGCCGCCGTGATTCAGCATCAGGCGGCGCTGCTGAACGATAAAGGCACGCCGTCATATGGTCCGGCCGACGCAAAAGTCACAGTCGTCGAGTTTTTCGATTACCAGTGCATCTACTGTGCCCGCCTGGCACCGGAGCTGGAGAAGGTGATAAAAGCCAACCCGGACGTGCGCTTTGTGTTCAAGGCATTCCCGATATTTGGCCAGCGCTGGCCGGCGTCGCTCAGTGCGGCGAAAACCGGGCTTCAGGTCTGGAAGCAGAAGGGGGCCGATGCTTACCTTCACTATCACAACGCGATTTACGCCACCGGCCACAACGAGGGCAAGCTGACCGGTGCTGATATCAGCGCGGCCGCAAAAGCCGTGAAGTTCGATGCGAAGACGGCCCCCGACGTTCAGGGAACCCTGGATGGCATAAACACACTTGCGCAGCAGCTGGGCTTCAGCGGTACCCCGGCCCTGGTGGTTCTCCCGTCAGCCGGCGCCAGCGCTGATAACGTGACGGTTATCCCTGGATACACCAGCGCGGAGGCCCTGCAGCAGGCCATCAGTCATGCTGCCGGCGATACCAAAAAATAACCAGGCGTCCGCCACCTGATCCCGCTAAAAAAGACTGACGCCTTCGCCGTGCTCAGTTGTCCAACCCCGGAGAAGGGTAAAAGCAAGTTTTCCCCGTCTCCGGCGTTTCTGGTTAACACATCCGGCGAGTATTTCTGAGGTTATTTAATGCGTAAGTTCACCTTTCGCCAGCTGGCCGTGTCCGGTCTGGTATGCCTTTCGCTGAGCTGTATTCAGCCCGCAGCAGCTGCTTCCTCCGTTCAGGTCGGCTTTTCACCTGAAGGCAGCGCGTTGCAGCTGGTCCTTAAGACGATTGAGTCAGCACAGCAGGAAATTCGGCTGATGGGCTATTCATTTACGTCTCCGGAGGTGGTTAGTGCGCTTGTCAGGGCAAAACGCCGTGGTGTGGACGTAAGAATAGTGCTCGATGAAAAGGGTAACCGGAGCAAAGCCAGCCAGGCGGCGATGAACATCGTGGTAAACGCGGGAATTCCGCTGCGCACCAACGGTCGCTACGCCATCATGCATGACAAAGTCATCATTGTTGATAATCATACAGTTGAGGCTGGTAGCTTTAACTACACTCGCTCTGCTGCATCGAGGAATAGCGAGAATGTGCTGGTTATTAATGAGGTGCCGGAAGTGGCACAAACCTACCTTCAGCACTGGCAGTCGCGCTGGGACGGAGGAACTGAGAGGCATTCTTCATACTAAGTCGCATCGTCATTTGATCCGCAATCTACATCTATCCTGGTGAACCATGCGCCAACATGCCTCACACTTACGCGTAAAGTTAAGTCGCTGATTTCAGATATCTGTAGTATTCTCTGCATACGATCCAAGTTTGATCCTTGAGGAGGCAGAGATGTCGCAGATCGAAAATGCAGTAACTTCCTCATCGAAACGCATTTACAGAAAGGGTAATCCTTTATCTTCCGCTGAGAAGAAGAGATTATCTATTTCGCGAAAAAAGACGACGCATAAAGAGCTGAATGTTTTCATTCAAAACGTGCATAAAGAAAGCTTACAGCAGCTTTGTGAAGAGACTGGAACTACTCAGGCTCAAATGATTGAGTTACTAATTGAACGGGAAATGGCCAAGAGAACCTGAGATAAGAAGGTGAATGAGTAACTTTCTTGATCGTCTCGTCAGTGAGTGCTAGATTGCTGATCGTCTAAAGAATTTTGATGGCTGGCCACGCCGTAAGGTGGCAGGGAACTGGTTCTGATGAGGTGTCTACCCGGGACCAGAAAAGCAAAAACCCCGATAATCTTTCTATTCTTGGCGGGACAGAAGATTACCGGGGCCTACTTAAACTGTATAGAAGCTGTTGCTCTATGCAGGGAGTATAGTTTTATGCTCAGAAAAGTTCAATACCTGTTTCTGTGCCTTTTGCTCCTTCCGTGCAACATAAGTGCGGGAAGGTGTGACTGACGCTCAGACCCTGTTCTCCCATTATCGTCAGGTCAAAAACCCGAATCCGGTATTCACGCCGCGAGAAGGGAAAAAGACCCTGCCGTTCTGTCGTAAGCTGATGGCGAAAGCTGAGGGCTTCACGTCCCGTTTTGACTTTTCCGTCCATGTGGCGTTTGTACGTTCGCTGGGTAAACGTCACCGGATGCCGCCTCTGCTGCGTCGTCGTGCCATTGATGCACTGCTCCAGGGGTTATGCTTCCACTATGACCCGCTGGCCAATCGTGTACAGCGCTCCATCACCAATCTGGCCATCGAGTGCGGTCTGGCCACCGAGTCAAAAAGTGGCAATCTGTCCATCACCCGTGCCACGCGGGCGCTGAAGTTCATAGCGGAACTGGGGCTGATTACCTACCAGACCGAGTATGACCCGCAGATTGGCTGCAACATCCCGACCGATATCACCTTCACGCCGGCACTGTTCTCCGCGCTCGACGTCTCTGACGTTGCTGTTGTGGCCGCACGCCGCAGCCGCGTCGAATGGGAAAATCAGCAGCGTAAGAAGCAGAACCTGAAGCCACTGGAGATGGACGAGCTGATAGCGAAGGCCTGGCGCTTTGTGCGCGAACGCTTCCGCAGCTACCAGTCCGAACGTAAACAACATGGCCTGAAACGCGCCCGCGCACGGCGCGATGCGGACAGAACCCGTAAGGACATTGTAACCCTGGTGAAACAGCAACTGACGCGGGAATACGCCAGCGGGCGATTCACCGGCGGTCTTGATGCCATGAAGCGGGAGCTGGAGCGCCGCGTGAAAGAGCGCATGCTAATGTCGCGTGGCAACAACTACACGCGGCTGGCCACCGTCCCCATATAACCTACCTGACTGAAAAATCCGGCTGGCGCCGGAGGGTTTCGCACGTCTGCAGTCCATCGTTGACGGTTTTCTGCACGAAATGACGCCCGTCCTTCCTGACATTCATCCCATTCCGCCATCAGAATGGCCAGAAATTGCATCAGAGTGGCCACATCTCATCGCCAGATTCAGTTACCCACAAATAACTGCAAGGGACTTTTCCATAAGGTTACAACCGTTATGCTTACAGAGCGCCAGCCGACCTGATTTCAAAGTGCGTGGTTTCCTTTAAAAACCTGCTCAGTACTTCTTTTAAATATCTTTTATTTCATTCATATAAATATATAACCTGTTCGTCGCCTGACCTGTGGGCAGGCTCCTGAGAATGCCCGCCCTTGCAGCGGACTGTGTCCGCGCCGGTTCGGCAACTACCTTAAGTAGCTCCCGGCGCTACGCGACGGGCCCCGGCACAGCGCATATAGTTACAACATTCAAAAAGCTCACACAAAAGCAGGAACAGTGCCTGCCTGAACCCTCACAGCCCCTCCCCACCACTGAAAAGCGAGGCCGCCCCGGCCCGAAGGGCCGGAGTGGTTTCGCTTTTAATGATGGATGTTGTAACTAGCTTTTGAGTTGCTGTAAGTAGTGTCGCTGAAAGTATTGAGTAACACGCCCGTAAGCGGCCCTCACGGCCCGCTAACGCGGAGATACGCCCCGACTACGGCTTCGCCTTGTCGTGACCACTCCGACAGCGCACATATACTTCTACATCGCGATTAGCAGATTGAGGTTTTGCAGGGAAGGGGGGTTAATAGCGATCATCTATTGATCAACCGGCTGCGCCGGGCTACGGCGCCACTAACCATCACAGCCATATTCAGCTTCAGCTGGCGCCTTCATGCGCCTGCGGCGCATTTTCACTAACGCTGGCCGTATACGGGTTGTTCTGTTTGTATGAATGATTTCACCGATCGAATTCAGGAAACTGATCTGTTTAAACAATTTGTTTTGAAGCCACATATTTTTTAAGGTTATTTCTGAACCAACATCAGGATGATTATCAAAATAGCCTGACCTTATTAACCGGCCATGATGGCCGGTTTTTTTTATGCCGTCAGGCATGGGAGGCGTTTTACGCCGGAAGCCCCGCAGCGAAGCGAGGACTCAGAAAGCGTTATGGCGTCAGCTTGCGCAGACAGACACGAAAAACGGCAATGGGGCACTGTTGCAAAGTTAGCGATGAGGTAGCCTTTTGTCTTATTGAAAGGCCTTACATTTCAAAAACTCTGCTGACCAGACGCATCTCGTCCAGGGGATCACCATAATAAAATGCTGAAGCCTGGCCTTTGCGTAATGCGCGCATTACCTCAATACCTTTAATTGTGGCGTAAGCCGTCTTCATGGATTTAAATCCCAGCGTGGCACCGATTATCCTTTTCAGCTTGCCATGATCGCATTCAATGACGTTATTCCGGTACTTAATCTGTCGGTGTTCAAC
>Ga0157360_1000753_pt1 | contig 12105 bp, 9 predicted proteins | sample AttlaeALBM1_FD_111483 | JGI IMG/M metagenome (GOLD analysis project Ga0157360, IMG submission 111483) | Fungus gardens microbial communities from leaf cutter ant in Ribeirão Preto, State of São Paulo, Brazil - Atta laevigata ALBM1 | ecosystem: Host-associated > Fungi > Mycelium > Unclassified ... | reverse complement strand
TGGCTTCCTTGAACAAACGGCGGATCATGGTCTCGGTAATCGACATGATCTCCTCTTCGTCAATAAAAGAGGCCTCGATGTCAATCTGGGTAAACTCAGGCTGACGATCTGCACGCAGGTCTTCATCACGGAAGCATTTGGCAACCTGATAATAGCGATCAATACCACCTACCATCAGCAACTGCTTGAACAACTGTGGCGACTGAGGCAAGGCATAAAAGCTGCCCGGATACACGCGACTGGGGACCAGGTAGTCACGCGCACCTTCAGGGGTTGCACGAGTCAGAATCGGCGTTTCAATATCAAGAAAGCCGTTTTCTTCAAGATAAGCACGAATGCTGTGACTGATTTTGGAACGCAAGCGCAGGCGATCAATCATTTCCGGACGGCGCAAATCGATATAACGATACTTGAGACGAACGTCTTCACCGACCTTGCCATGATCGTCCAGCTGGAACGGCGGCGTTTTGGAGGTATTCAGTACTTCAACCTCTTTCGCCAGCACTTCGATCATGCCAGTAGGCTTGTCCGGGTTCTGAGTGCCTTCAGGACGAGGCCGTACTTTACCGGTGATTTTCAATACAAATTCATTACGCGCACGGTCAGCATTGGCAAAAGCATCCGGCGTATCCGGATCAACAACAACCTGAGCGATCCCGGTGCGATCACGCAAATCGAGAAAAATAACACCGCCGTGATCACGGCGACGATGGACCCAACCACATAGGGTCACTTGCTGACCGACCAGTTCTTCGTTTAGCTGGCCGCTATAATGACTTCGCATGTTAATTCCCGTTACCAATGGTATGTCTTGTATTCAATTCAGTAGTGCTGTACATAACGCGATAAAGTGACATGGAAAGGTACCACTTTCACGCATTGACAGGCATCAGTTATTACTTGATCCGCCGCTATCGCCCGCCAGATTGTGCTTGTCAGACTTTTTGAAGTCTGTCTCATACCAACCATCCCCTGCCAGTCGAAAACCGGCTGCCGAGATCAGTCGGTGCAATGCTTCCCGGTGACAGAAAGGACACATGGTCAAGGGGGCTGCGTTCATACGTTGCAGTTTTTCTAGATGCTTTCCGCATTCGCGGCATTCATATTCATAAATCGGCATGGAAGCTTCCACCCAAAATAAACAATCGGAAATTGCTATATACCTTTACAACCAACACACTTTTTCCTGCAAGTGCCACAGCGCCAGGAAGGATATTTGCAAGGAACAGTATTGCCTTGCTATTGGGACGAGAAATCCGTACAGAATGGCGCTGTAAAGGACACATACTGGCTACAGGTTGAATATGGGGATGATTTTGAAAAATCATAGCCTTTGAACAGGCGATATCAAACTAGCGTTGAGCCCGACATTATTCAACACTCTATAGCGCAGCGCGCCCTGGTTCAGCCTCAATAATTCAATCCCGACACACTGCATACTATCTTATGTAGAGATTCTATCAGAAGCTTTTGATGAAAAGGGCAAACTCTCATCCTTTCCCTCGGAAAGCGCAGCATTTATGACATAGCCAAACACTATACCACAGCGAAGGAGTACTGGGCATATTTCCATAAAATACAAATGCTTTTCGATTGGGAGAAATTTTTGTACGACAAATCAAAAAAATTGGTGTCAAAACATTCAATTCGCTGGTGATCCGAGCTACTCTTGCCCGTTTGAATATGCAATAACATATAAGGCAAGATGGGTGGGTATAGCCTATTATCATGTATACCTCATAGAGCCCTCTTCCTGCTTTATGTGATATGAATTAAGCCGATATCATACCCACAATAGTAACTTGCTTCTGCATCAGGCAGCGTACTTCACAATTTGAAAGAATGCATGGATGATCCGCCTCATGGACGCGTTGAATTATGATTGGTTCCGCTTTGTGAACGCCAATACACTGACACCGGATTGGTTAATGTGGTTAGCCTATATTTTGGCCGTTTATGCCATCATGATTATCCCGGCTATCCTACTACTCGGCTGGATCAGGCAATACAAACAACAACAACCCATGCTAAGAGCTTTGGTGAGCTGCGGCTGCGCTTTATTGATCAATGCCATGATCGCTCATTTCTGGTTCTCTCCACGCCCATTCATGATCCCGATAGGCCATACATTCCTTCATCATCGCCCGGATGCATCATTTCCCAGTGACCACATGACTATCATCATGACGGTAGCCTTTAGCCTGATCTACCAAAGAGAAACACGAAAGTGGGGTATGGGTATTGCTTTACTCGGCCTAATGGTGGGTTGGTCACGTGTATTCCTGGGCGTACATTTCCCCATGGATATGGTGGGTGGGACAGGGGTGGCCCTCATTGGCTCTGCCCTTGCCTATTGGCTCAACGGACTCTATATGCCTGTGCTTTACCAATGTGCAAGCAGGCTATATCAGGTACTCTTTGCCCCTTTGATCAAACGGGGCTGGATTTCCCGCTGATGACCGGTAAGAAAGTCGCAAAAGAGAGAAGCTTGGCCCCGGGGACTGCCACGCTTGTCAGATGAGTAACAGGGGCCGGTTTCCGACTTTTCTTTATGCTGGACTATAACGGCGCCCCGTTTAAAACAGACAATGTCTAACGAATGATTTATAACTGATGATTTATAATTACGGTTCCATCAACATCGATAACGTTTATCGCGTTCCGCATTTGGTACGACCCGGTGAAACACTGGCAAGTACAGGCTTTAACCGTGTACTGGGCGGAAAAGGCTCAAATCAGAGTCTCGCGATTGCCCGGGCCGGGCAACGTATCACCCATTTGGGTGCCTTGGGCGACGAGGATCAATGGGTGATCGATTATTTGAAAGAGTCACGAGTAGTCACCAATCATATCGCTATGCTGGACGATACGCCTAGCGGGCACACCTTCATTCAGGTTGATGACGCAGCAGAAAATGCCATTGTGCTATTCCCCGGGGCCAACCATGCCATACCGCAGAGTACCATCAAAACAGTATTGAATTCAGCGACTGGGCAAGACTGGCTACTGGCACAAAACGAATGTTCATATCTGGATGACGTCATACATCATGCCTTGACACAAGGACTGAAGGTAGCGCTCAATCCTGCCCCAATGGACTCCCGGGTCGCACAGCTTCCGCTGAATAAGCTCGCTCTATTGTTTCTTAATGAAGGAGAAGCATGGCAACTTCTGGAAGCTGTTCAGGATCCTATCACGACGTCAAAAGAGCTCGGAGATACCACCGCAGAAGCTTTGGCAAAGCGACTGACGCACCACTTCCCTCTCCCGGAAATTATTCTGACACTGGGTAGCGCCGGCGTATTGTACGCTCAGGGTGAAAAACGTGTTCAGCAGGCAGCGTTCAAGGTCAATGCAAAGGATACTACTGGAGCGGGAGATACCTTCGTAGGTTATTTCCTCGCTGCACGGGATGCAGGAGAAACGATCGAAGACGCTCTTACACTGGCACGCGCCGCTTCTGCATTATGTGTTCAAAATGAAGGCGCAGCCCCCAGTATTCCCGAAAGGGCTGCGGTTGATGCGTTTATCAAGACTCATCCCTGATCACCACCACCGACTAAATCATTCATTAGCCAAAACTTCATTAGCCAAAACTTCATTAACCAAAACAACAGGAGCCATTCATGTCCACTCCCATTATTTTTGACACTGATCCGGGGGTTGATGATTCACAGGCCATTGCGCTCATCATGGCAGATCCTGACATTGAGGTGGTGGGCTTGACGACGTCCTTCGGAAACGTCCATGTAGAGACCGCCACACGCAATGCGCTCTTGCTTTCACAACTGGCGGGGCAGTCCATCCCTGTCGCACAAGGAGCTGCTGCACCGTTGGTTAAACGCCCTTTTCCCGTACCCGACTGGATACATGGCAAGGACGGATTGGGCAATCAATCATTACCGGAAGTGACCACAACGCCTGTCGATCAAACAGCGGCTGAATTTATTGTTGAAGAGACACGCAAACGCCCCGGTGAAATCACGCTGGTTGCGGTTGGACCCTTGGGCAATTTGGCGACTGCCCTTCAAATCGACCCCAGCGTCAAGGATCGCATTAAGCGCGTCGTCGTCATGGGCGGCTCAATTCATCAGGGTGGGAACGTTACCCCTGCTGCGGAAGCCAACATCTTTTCAGATCCACATGCTGCAAAACGTGTGCTGACCGCTGGCTGGCCTATTACATTGGTCGGGCTGGATGTGACGCATAAAACGCTGATTTCACCTGAACGAATGAAGCGTATTGCAAAAGCACAAGGTGCATTGGGAGAAATACTGCAAAAAGGCTTCGACTTCTACGCCGAGTTTTACCGGGGTGCATTGGGCATTGATGGATGCTGCCCGCATGACAGCGTTGCCGTTGCATGGCTACAGAAACCAGAGCTCTTTACCTCTCGCCGAGGTTATTTGAGCGTCGTGACCGAAGGTCCTGCAGAGGGGCTGACACTGTTTGCCGAGGAAGCTCGCGATTACCCGGATGATCGCTGGAAGCAAAGCGGGATCATCGAAGTATGCTTTGATGTTCAAGCGGAAGCAGCGGTGGATTGGATGGAGTCCATTCTCACCGCCTGATTGTTTTTGAGAAAGGGAGTATCCCAGGAAAAAAGGGCGAACGGGGACGCGATCGCCCTTTTTACGACAGCCCTTCAAACGTCTATACGCTCTCCCTGAAATACTGCACCCGGGATAGCGTACTGCTCGGATCATGGAAGACCAGGCGAATAATACGGCCCTTATTGCGTGCAATCCGGATAATCCATTTAACAGCGAACGTTACTTTTTAAAATGGTTTTCCAGATTGACGACGGCCTGATAAATCAATTCAGGCGTTGTTTCGTAGAAAGATACTTTCAACAGATCATCTTCCTGAGCAGCTTGCGCCATTTGTCGCAACTGTGCTTCATTCAGGTAGTCCAGATTCATGTCAGAGAGTTTTTTAGGTAACTGCAATGACTCATAGAAAGGAGTCAGCCTGTCGATCTCATCCCAATGATGTTCATAGGCCAGGTTGACCATGACACCATATGCCACTTTGGTGCCATGCAGGAAATCATGCGTCTCGGGAAAGGCCGTGATTGCATCATGAATAGCATGCGCCAGTGTGGCACGGGCATAGGCATCACCAAAGCCCCCTACCAGACCACTGATCGCAATAATGATTTCAGCCACTTCAACGAACGTCTCGGTGACCTCTTGAGCATCACGATCTGCAACGGCCTGATCCCCCTTTTCAACCATGGTTTGCTTACATACGAAGGCTTGCGCGCGTGCTGCTTTCAGGAATGCGCTGGCCTGCGTTTCCTGCTGAGCCAAAATCTTTTCGGATTCATACCATTTGGCAATCGTATCGCCGATACCTGCCACCAGATATTTCTTGGGGGCAGTAATCACAATACGAGGATCAACCAGCAAGAGGCCCACCTCCTTCTTCAGCCAATCCACCTTTTCAAACACGCCTTCACTGCTGTACATCACGCTTAAGGGAGCCCAGGGTGCGCAGTTGCTAGCCAGAGTAGGCACCAGCACAGAGTACAATGGTGGGATATCTTCGGCGACATGTTTCACGACGTCAACCAGCTTGCCAGAGCCCACCCCGATGACGGCCTGCGCAGAGGTCTCATTGACCAATGCTTTGACACGATCAACCTCAGCATACGTGGATTCTCCACAAAACGTATGCAGCGTGATATCGATATCACTTTCGAAGAGTGCGGACAGGAAAGGTTTGGCATTTTCCCATGACACATGACCATGCACCAATACTACACGCGTGACGCCATGGGCCTTGAGGCGTTTAGGCAATGTATCCAGAACACCAACACGGCATTCATATTCCTGTGGGCCAGGCCGAACGATAAAAGGTGCCAAAGACATGAAGATGCTCCTACACATAAGTAAATATGAGCATCATCATACTCTTCGTCACAGGGATGGGGGTAGAGAAGTAAAAAGGACGATTTCAAAACACTATTTTAATGCGGTATTGAAGGGCAAACAGAATAAAATTGCGATTGAGCACAATTACAAACACGAGGATTTCCCCTGAAGCACCGCTACCCGTCAATGAGCCTTTGCCATAGGCATATCAGCACATGGCATACTTAAATAGGAGCTTGTTGGAATATAAATGCCAGCGCTGTACTCATTCACTCACTGTCTAAAGTGGGTATGACACTATTCCTGATGAACTTTTGTTGCCATAAAGCTGGCACTTATGCCTTGAGCTTGTCGCGGGGCAACTTCTGCAAGCGTTTCCATAACTGATCGACCCCGGGTTTATGTACCAGGGTGCAACGATAAAGTCGGATCTCAAGAGGGATGTCCCACTGTTCGCTCCCTGCACGGGCCAGTTTCCCTGAGGCCAATTCATCCCTGACCGAAAAATTCGGTATCCACGACAAACCGGCCCCTTGAAGCGTCATGGCCTTAAGCCCTTCCGCCATCGCCGTTTCATAGACTGTCCGCAGGCGATGTCGTACAGGTTTATCCTTGAGAAGTGCACGAATGCTTTTACCCAGCATGGCATCAGACGTGTAGGCAAGATAAGGGAGTCGAGGCTCTGTTTCATCATCAAGGTTATACACGGGTGCACCGAGGTCATCTGCTGCTGAAACAGGAATCAACTTGACTTGCCCTATCGAAAAAGAGGGAAATACACTGTTATCCAAACCACGATCAGCGCCTTCGTCATGATAAGCCAACATCAAATCGCAGTTTCCCTCCCGCAGCATGTGGATGGCATCACCTACATTCATGGCCAATAAACGGGTAGGAAGTTCTCCCACACCCTTTTGCAGCTGAGATATCCAGCGCGGATAAAACGCAAAAGCCAACGAATGCGCAGCAGCCACATCGAGTTTTTCATCCCGCGCTTCCAGTCCACGCAGATGATCTACACACTCGTTCAGGTGCTCCACCAGATGGCGTGCCGTAATCAGGAAAAGCTCCCCTTGCGTAGTCAGGCTGACAGGCGTGGTTGAACGATCGATCAGCTCGGCCCCAACGGCCTGCTCCAATGAGCGGATACGGCGACTAAAGGCAGGCTGCGTAACAAAACGTTGGCGTGCAGCACGCGAAAAACTCCGCGCAGCTGACAAGGCAACGAAGTCCTCAAGCCATTTTGTTTCCAGATTCATTCAGTGTGACCTGTTCCTTGTCTGTCCCCACATTCACATGTGCAGGACTGTATTCATTACATGCAAATGTTTTTACTGAACGGGTGCCAGTAAATACGCTGCACGAGACACCAGTTTGCGCCATATTGGCCGATGCGTGATTTCACTCAACCCCACTTGGCGGCAGTGGGCAAAATCATTCTCCAACATCATTTCTACATCATGCGCGAAATCATCATCGATGACATAGCCGGTAATTTCGAAATTGAGCCGAAAAGAACGATTATCCAGATTGACGGTGCCTACTGCTGCCGTATGGTCATCGACCAGCATCACTTTCTGGTGAAGAAAACCCGGCTGATAACGATAAATATTAACGCCAGCACGAATCATCTCCCCCAGGAAGGAGAATGCGGACAAATACACCAATAGATGATCCGGCCGTTCCGGCATCATGATACGAACATCCACACCCCGTAATGCAGCCAGTTTGAGTGCATCCTGCACGCTTTGGTCGGGAACGAAATAGGGCGTCGTAATCCAAAGCCGCCTGGTCGCCGCATTAATGGCATTCTGAATCATGAGACTGGCTGTGTCGATGCGATCTGCCGGACCCGACGGGACAATCAGTACGTTCTGATTCTGCGCGGATGCCGCACGCGGCCGCCAATCAAGAGCCAGCACATTACCGGTTGCCCAGTACCAGTCTTCCCAGAATGCCGCTTGCAGACCCAATACCGCAGGCCCACGCAATGTCATATGAGTATCACGCCATGGCCCTACCCGGCGCTTCTCGCCAAGGTACTCAACACCAACATTAAAGCCACCTACCCACCCCATTCGACCGTCCACAATCATGACTTTTCGATGATTACGGAAATTGACCTGAAACCGGTGTCGCCAACCACGCGAAGAACCAAAGGGTGTAACCTCTACACCTGCTTCGTTCAGTTCATTCAGGTAGCGATCACTTAGCTGGTGACTACCGATTTCATCATAAATGAAGCAAATTCTAACGCCTCGTTCGGAACAGGCTATCAGCTTTTCTTTCAGCTTTTTACCCAAGCGATCATTGCGGACGATGAAAAACTGAATCAGTACATAATCGGTGGCCTGCTCCAACCCTTTAAACAAGCTGTCAAAGGTAGCCTGACCATCAATCAGCAACTCGGCATGATTATGTGTCGTCAGCGGCATCATTGCCAGCTGCTCTACCGCCGTCACACGCCCGTCATTACTGAGTGAATGGTTGAGATAAGGCACCAACCGTTCATCAATCGACACCAACCCCTGACGCAACTCGCTTTCACGCTCTTCTCGAGCGCTCACATAGCCATAAAACCGAGGTCTACCGAGTATCCAGAAAGCCGGCACAGCAATATACGGAAAAGTAATCAGCGAAATAATCCACGCAATCGCTCCCTGAGAGGTTCGACTGGAAAGAAGTGCCATCACTGCTGATGTCACACCCAATAGATGGATGATAACAATCAGCGTTCCGCCAATCATTGCTGTCATCAGTTTCCTCGGTTGAATTAAACAATGGGCTGCCTTAATTGCTTGAAGGCGCGACACCCTCACTCATCAATTGTTCACCAATCTGATGAAGTTGATCACGCAGTTGGGCGGCCCGTTCAAATTCAAGCTGTTGTGCGGCCTGCTTCATCTCGGACTCAAGGCGGGTACGCTCGCGCTCGAGTTCCACAGGCGACATGGTATCAAGCGGCTTGGTGAAACCTGCAGGTTCACTGGCATTACGCTCACCCTTGCGTTTACTTCGCCGTGTACCCGGCGCCTGTGCACCTTCCATGATATCTGCGACACTTTTCGTCACGGTTTGAGGCACGATGCCATGCTCTTCGTTGAAAGCAATCTGTTTGTCGCGACGACGCTGAGTTTCATCCATGGCAATGCGCATGGAATCAGTCACCCGATCACCATAGAGAATGACTTTCCCGTGCGCATTACGGGCCGCTCGACCAATGGTCTGAATCAAAGATCGAACGGAACGGAGAAAGCCCTCTTTGTCCGCATCCAAAATGGCGACAAGAGATACTTCAGGAATATCCAATCCTTCCCGTAGCAGGTTGATTCCGACCAGAACATCGAACTTGCCCAAGCGCAGATCACGTATAATTTCGATACGTTCGACCGTATCAATATCGGAGTGTAGATAACGCACACGGATATCATGTTCATCCAGATACTCGGTCAAATCCTCTGCCATTCGCTTGGTCAACGTAGTGACCAATACACGCTCACCCGCGTCGATGCGTTTACGTGCTTCCGACAGTAAATCATCCACCTGCGTAGTAGCCGGACGCACTTCGATTTCCGGGTCCAGCAACCCCGTAGGCCGGACGACCTGTTCGACAACCTGACCTGCATGTTCTTCTTCATAGGGACCGGGCGTTGCGGAAACGAATACCGTCTGTGGAACAATACGCTCCCACTCTTCAAACTTCATCGGGCGGTTATCGAGGGCTGATGGTAGCCTGAAGCCGTATTCGACCAGGGTTTCCTTGCGTGAACGGTCACCACGGTACATACCACCGACCTGTGGAACACTCACGTGAGATTCATCAATAAAGAGCAATGCATCCGGTGGCAAATAGTCGAAAAATGTGGGCGGCGCATTTCCAGGATCACGCCCGGACAGGTAGCGGGAGTAGTTTTCAATCCCATTGCAATAACCGAGTTCCAACATCATCTCGATATCATAGAGGGTCCGCTGCTCCAGGCGTTGGGCTTCAACCAACTGGTTGTTTTCGCGCAACTGCTCCAGACGCGTCTTGAGCTCCGCCTTGATACTATCCACGGCCCCCAGAATGGTATTACGGGGTGTCACATAGTGCGTTTTGGGATAGATGGTCATACGAGGGATCTTCGCATGAACTTCCCCCGTCAGAGGGTCAAAGAGGCTGATACCGTCAATTTCATCATCGAACAGCTCTACACGCACCGCTTCGGCTTCGGCATCAGCAGGAAAGATATCAATGACATCCCCTCTGACGCGGTAGGTACCTCGGCGGAAGTCCATATCGTTTCGAGTATACTGTAGCTCAGCCAAACGGCGCAGAAAGGTGCGCTGATCAATGATTTCGCCCCGATTGAAGTGCATACGCATCTGCATGTACTGTTCGGGATCACCCAAACCATAGATAGCCGAGACTGACACCACAATCAGCGCATCACGCCGTTCAAGCAACGCCTTGGTCGCCGAAAGGCGCATTTGCTCGATATGATCGTTAACCGACGCATCCTTTTCGATAAACGTATCAGAAGAAGGCACATAGGCTTCAGGCTGGTAGTAATCATAATAAGAGACAAAGTATTCGACTGCATTGTCAGGAAAGAATGACTTGAACTCCCCGTACAACTGAGCTGCCAGCGTTTTGTTGGGTGCCAGCACGATGGTGGGACGTTGCAACTTTTGCACGATATTTGCCATGGTGAAGGTCTTGCCCGAACCGGTTACCCCGAGCAACGTCTGATGAGTCAGGCCGGCTTCGATCCCGTTGACCAACGCCTCGATCGCCGCAGGCTGGTCCCCTGCCGGCTGATAACGTGAGTCAATCTTGAAGGGTTTACTCATGACACGAACCTCCTCTTATAGCGAATTTCGACGACACATAACGCACTCATCCACCAATATCCAACGCTTGGCCCTGGAAATATGGATATCCATCACCGAGCCTGTTGGCTACGGATTAACGTGATGCTGGCATCAACATTAACCTTTGGCTTTAAACCCCAGTTTTTCGATAGTCTTGATGACAATACTGCGAGACACTTGCCCTTCCACTTCGACGGAATGCCGTGATACTTCAACATTCGTCACGCCATCCAACTCAATCAAGGCAGCCGTCAACCGATTAACCTCATCCAGGGTATTTACCCCGCCGACATTCAAGGAAATAGTCATAAAAACTCCTGATGGACTTGCCTCATCACCAATAAAATTGAAAACATGCAATTTTAACCCAAGAAGCGACCTGTATGCGATTGAAATAAAGTGCGTTACTATCATTTGACAGTTAAAGCACTTTCTTCACTCTACGCCGCCAATGAGGTGTGTCTGATAAAACGGTGGAAAGGTAGTTATCCGTAGCGATTGGACAATAGCTGCCGAAGGCGAATAGTGTCGAAAATGTGTGCTTGACAACATGTTCCACTCAATTTGGAAGTTGCTTCACTATGCCCGCAGGTGATTCGGATACTACATCCTTTACCGTTCAGCCTCTCACTACCTTTGGTGCCATTCAGGTCAGTGGAAAGGATGCTGAACGTTTTCTACAAGGACAAATCAGCGCTAACGTCGCGCATGCTACTGCCCAATTTGCGCCGTATGGGGTGTTCTGTACCCCCAAGGGGCGAGTATTGGCCAATGTTCAATTGGTCAAACGACAGCAAGATACTTACTGGTTACTCAGCCCGCTCTCAACGCAAGCACTGTTACTTGAACACTTGAAGAAATATGGTGTTTTCTTCAAGGCGACATTGGAAATAATCGATCTCCATGTCTATGGCCTCACCGGCAATACGAACGCAATTGCCGATTTTTTGAATCAAAAGGTTCTGCCTGACCTGTCAAACGAGGTGTTATCGAGTGATCAAGGCGTGATCATTCGCGCCCCGGGTAAAGATCGCTGGTTAGTGGTTCAGCAAGAAGCATTTCCAGCAACCACAGTGCCTTTCTCTGATACACAGTGGTGGCAGCAGGAAATTCAACAGGGTGTTGCCTGGCTGGATGAATCACAGAGTGATAAATGGCTGCCTCAAATGCTGAACTGGGAAGCGTTGGGTGGCATCAGCTTCAAAAAAGGATGTTATACAGGCCAAGAGGTGGTGGCTCGCGCTCATTACCGTGGACAAGTCAAAAAACGGTTAGCTTTCTTCACGGCTCCTATTGACAGTGATATCCACATTGGAGACACAGTCCAGGTAAAAGAGAGTGAAAAAACAGTGGGTACCATCATTAATGCACAGGC
>Ga0157360_1000751_pt1 | contig 12112 bp, 12 predicted proteins | sample AttlaeALBM1_FD_111483 | JGI IMG/M metagenome (GOLD analysis project Ga0157360, IMG submission 111483) | Fungus gardens microbial communities from leaf cutter ant in Ribeirão Preto, State of São Paulo, Brazil - Atta laevigata ALBM1 | ecosystem: Host-associated > Fungi > Mycelium > Unclassified ... | reverse complement strand
GTCACATGATGAGTCACATGATAGGCATGGGAAAATAGTGCACAGACCATGTAGTAGTTGTATAAGTAGTGTAGAAAATCTAACGGGAACTCTATCGAGTTCTCCTTGTCAAACGCTGATAAAAAAGCAGTTGGCTTAATTCCGGCTTTGAAGTTAGCTAGTCTGACAATTAACATCACACTCACAGCCTTGACTGCACAGTTACAGCAGCTTACACAGCTAGTGGCTAATCCCCTCTCTCCACCTGTACCAAACACACCTCTCCTGTCTGTACCATCTCCTCTAGTATCTCCGCCCCCTGCTCCAACAGTGAAATGAACACATCCTAAGCTTTTCTGTCCTCTGGACTTCTGTGGAAAATGTCACAACAGCTGTGCATTTTTGAACTTTTGCTCTTTCTACATCTGCCTGGCCCTGGAATAGTTCCACAACAAACAAGAGAAAATCCTCTGGGCCCTCACATTCTTCAAAGGTGGTCGCACTGCCAAGTGGTCTGAAAACATGTTCTATCAGGAAGTGAACACCGGCATTTTCCCCATCCAAACCTGGGGGGACTTTGAACAACAGTTCTGGGTCCACTTCTTTCCTGTTAATGCAGAAGCAGATGCGATCAATGCTCTGGAAGGAGCCTCCTACTACTAAGGAGGTTAGACAGTGAACAACTATCTAGACAACTTCTAGGTCCTGGTCTCCAACGCAAGTTACACAGATCTCCAGACACTAGTGGTGAAATTTCGATGAAGTCTCAGGTTAGGCATTCAGAACCAGATCACCACCATGCCATACAGACGACCTGCCAACACTGACCCTGACGCGTAGTATAAAGCAGCACGGAGGATTGACCAGATGCTGTTACACCACAAGTGAATTTTCTCTGGAAGATAATATTTGATACGCTTTATACCAACGAATTCTTAATTAGAGTTCGCTCTAGAACCCTTTCTATATCCTCAGAATGTACTACCATATAATAAAGACATTGAGCAAGGGAGAACCAAACTAGAAGCTCATGTTGATATCTTGGGAGGCAAGCAGGATGAGCTGGCATCAGGTTTAGGAAGAAAGTCATAGAAGGACTATGCTCTAGATCCATTATAGGATGGAACCAACTTAGAGATATGGTGGACCGGGACTCTAGAACCAGTAGTGTTTGGACGACGGACTTAGATAAATAGACTCTGATTGCAATTCAGTATTGATGGTATCAGATCAATTATATTTAGATAAATGAGCCTTAGGACGCGACTCAAAGATACTCGATATTGAGTGGGGCTTACTGATGACTTAACAGGTAACCAAAGGAGGCCCTTTTACAAAACAACATCAAAGGGAGTGATGGAAGATCAGGAAGAATATTCTAGAGAGAAGCAACAATGAAGATGACGCATCTTCATCGTTGCTTCTCTCTAGAATATTCTTTCTAATCTCCTATCACTCCCTTTGATGCTGCTTCGTAAGAAGGACCTCATGGATTACCTATTAAGTAGTCAGTAAACCCTGCTTAATGTCTAGTATCTCCGAGTCGCGTCCTAGGGCTTATTTATCTAAATATAATTGATCTGATGCCATCAATGCTTAATTGCAACCAGAGTCTATTTATCTAAGTCTGTCATCCAGACACTACTGGTTTTAGAGTCCCGCTCCACCATGTCTCTAAGTTGGTTCCATTCTATAATGGATCTAGAGCATAGTCCTTTTATGACTTTCTTCCTAGACCAGATGCTAGCTCATCCTATTTGCTTCCCAAGGTATCAACATGAGCTCTGGGTTGGTTCTCCCTTACTCAATGTCTTTATTATATAGTAGTATGTTCTGAGGGTATAGAAAGGGCTCTAGAGCGAACTCTAATTAAGAATTTGTTGGTATAAAGCGTATCAAATGTTATCTTCCACAGAAAATTCATTTGCGGTATAACACCACAAGGAATTCCAGTTGCAGGAAGACTATGTTTTCATTGTCCGAGGTTCCATTTTCATGATCAGCTCTCCTCGACAGTGTGTCCGGTTTGCCCATGGTATGTTCAGAACAGTGGTGAAGCAGGAAGTTGAACCTAGCCAAATGCAAGGACTAACAGGCTTGATGACGGTTAAGTTTCTTGACTGTCATGAAATACTCGAGGTTCTTGTGGTTGGTCCAGATCTCTACTGAATGGGTCATTCCTTCTAGGAAGTGCCTCCACTCTTCTAATGCATGGATAATGGCTAACATTTCTTTGTTATGGATTTCGTAGTTCCGTTCCATGGAGAATAGGGATTTGCTGTAGAACACCACGGGGTGCCATTTTCCGTCTGTTGTCGACTGCTGAAACAAGACTACTCCTGTGGCGAAGTCCGAGCTATTTGCTTTAACCCAGAAAGGCTCTGAGTCCTGAGGGGATATCAACACCAGAGCAGTGGTCACTGCTGTTTTAAGGTCCTTAAAGGCTGTCTGTTCCTTTCCACTCCATGTTCAGACTTGTTTGGAGCGTGTTAAGTCAAAGAGAGGTCGAGCTTTGGCAGAGAAGTCCTGGATGAACCTTCAGTAGAAGTTCACAAAGCCTAGGAAAGCCTGGACATCTGTCTTGTTTTCTGGAGTAGGCCACTCTCAAACTCCTGCAACCTCGACCGGATCTATGGAAACTTCATTCTCCAAGATGACTAGTCCTAAGTACTCAATTCACTTCTTGCAGAACTCACATTTCTCCAGACAAAGGAAAAGTTTGTTTTCCTGTAAGACCTGTAGTACCTATCTAATAGCCTTTGCGTGCTCCTCTTCCGTCTTGGTAAAGATCAGGATGTTGTCCAGGTAGACCACCATAATACCTTCTGCTATGAGGTCTCAGAAGATGTTGTTCATTATAGTTTGGAAGGTAGCTGGGCTGTTGGTCATTCCAAAGAACATTACCAAAGGTTCAAACAGGCCTCGATTGGTCCGGAAGGCCACCTTCCACTCGTCTCTGGGCTTAATATAGACGTTGTTAAAACCCCAACAAACATCTAGCTTGGTAAAGTATCTGGCTCTGCAGAGTTGCAATACGAGTTCAGAGATCAGTGGGAGAGGGTACTTATTCTTGACCATCATGAAATTGAGTGCTCGGTAGTCCTAGACCAACTGAAGTGAGCCATTCTTCTTCTTTTCTTGATGAAAAATACCAGGGCTGCTATGGAAGATTTGGAAGGGCGAATTCATCTAGTATGTAGGTTCTCCTCTAGGAAGAAGTCCAACTCCTTTTGTTCCACTGGAAACAGGGGGTAGACTTTCGATGACTTAGGTTCTGAGCCCGGAATGAGCTTAATAGTGTGGTCCCACTGCCTGTGCTCTGGGAGGATGTCAATGTCTTCCTTTGCAAACACCAATTCGAATCCTTTAGCACAGTCAGGTAAGGTGAGAAGTCCCTTCTGTGTTTCTGAGACTTGACAGGCTTCTTCCGTAAGTTTCTGGGAGATCGTAAAGGTAGCACAAAGGTCTTCTGCAGCGGGCTCTGGGAGAATTCTCGTCATGAAAAGTCTGTCCCCTGTTTTGTATTCAACCTCGCAAATCTGGAGAAGAGTCTCGTCTCTCTCCAAGTCTTCCATATACTCTGGAGAGAGTCTGGATCAACAGATGTTAACAGCTCTAGCCTCCACTTTCTTCTGCAACGCTCGTTCCTTTCGTATTACATGGCATCCTTCACATCGAGGGGGACATTGGTTTACCTGTACTTCTCCAGTTTGCCAATTGACCTCTGGATTATGGTCCTTGAGCTAGGTGTAGCTCTACCACTTCAGAGATTTGTCCTGCTTCGTTAGGGGAACCGTCCATGTTGAACACCAGTATGGGGCAAGAGATGTTCCAGGTGCTAATACCCTTTGTACGGACGAAGTCTTTATCTATGAAGTTGCCCATAGCTCCAGAGTCCAAAAGCGCTTTAACGGAATGTACTTCGCTAGTGTCAGTGGTACCGATCTCTATAGGAAGGATGATAGACATTCCACGGGCGTCGAGAGTGTTGGTGGAGAGTCGTCTAGGTAGTCTCTTTTCCCATTTCGGCCTCTGAGACAGAGCTTTCCTATCCAGAGCAGAGAGGAGGGGTGCGTCTATAGGCTCATGGACATCTGTATTGACTTCTTCTACGTTTAATACAACGAACCTATTTACTAACAGCGACTGGAGCGTACTTTTCGCCGGTCACACTAAACAAAATCCTCCTCTGGGGCAGAGCCAACTTCCTCTTCCTCCACTGCATTCTTCAAGGCTATCAAATCTTTGATCAATTCTTCCTGTTACTCTACAGTTAGCTTCTGGACGTCTAAGTGATGGGGGCAGTCTCTTATGAGGTGGTTGGCCTCTCTGCACTGATAGCACCCTTGTGGAGGTAGAGAGCATGTCTTCTGGACTGCGTCTACATCCATAGGTATTCTTCTGGATGGTACAGATGGAGCGGGTCTCAGAGGCGGAGCGACTGTTGGAGTGGGAGTGGTCATGAGTTGAGTGAGTTGTTGTAGTTGGGCTGTCAGGCCTATGAGGGTAACGTTGATAGTGTGTTCTAAAGCGTTCTGTCGTTTGGTCAACTCTTGGAGATGGTGCTACAGGTAGCCCAAGGCGTTAGCAACAGCTGGGAAGGTGTCTGCAGAGAGTGACATCTCTTTTAGAGCGGAGTAATCAGAGGGCCAGAGTTTGTTAGTGGAGGGCGACTGAAGGGCGGCTGTCTACTGAGAATTTCTGGGGTTCTGACAATGAGATCTAATTCTGCTATAAGGGCGACTAGAGCGGTACACTCTAGGAGATTTCTCAGTTAATTATAGTTTATGAAATATTGTTACAATCTACCTCCAGGAGATTTCTCAGAGAATTAAATGAGGCTCCTGGAGGGAATAATCTATATTATATACTACAGTGTCCTTGTGTCCCTGCATCGGTAACCAGGGTCTGAACAAGGAAAGTGTGCTAGAAGGCAACAGAGTGCTCTTGGAATGATGAGAGTAAGACCCAATATTACATAGTAATATTGGATCGGCTATAGGGTCACTCCGGAGAACTAGAACGGGCTCTGGAGTCGCATGTTAGGGGTCCCCTTACAGCCAATTAATAATCTTATAGCCTAATAGTATAATACACAAGACACAAATGTAAAAGAATGAACCAAAAGACTAGCAGAAAACCTAAAGTGCTACTATGCACCACTGACTCTTTTAACAGAGCCAAACAGAATACTCTTAACACAAGAACTAGAGGATGCAGCCACAGCTTTCACTGAGGCAATATTAACAACTAATGAACAAGTAGCAAGAGTTCAAAAACCCTCAGAAATAGCCAAATCATAGTGAAATGCTGAACTGTTCAAAATAACAGAAGAAATACAAAAGCTACAGGAGCTACAACTACTCTACCTTGAGAAACACTAAATACAGGACTAAGATATTATACTAGAAATCAAAAAACTATACAACTTCTTTAAATGCTCTTGCCAATTTTCCAAAGCTGAATGGACTAACACTACTCTAGTCAAAGCCCAACCAAATAAGGTCTAGGGCTTTTGTAAATGAATATTAGGCATCCTATCAAGGATAGAAAGGCAAAGGACAGAAAAACAGAGTAATAGATAGAAAATACTCTGGAATGGTGTACTATACTACTTCAGAGAATAGATAGTATTTAATAATGATGGAGAAACCCAAAAGAAGACTCCGGCAGAAGGAAATGATGTCGGAGCAAAGTATGACTTGATAAACAATCTTGGCTTTAACTTATGTATTACACCCCAGTCTCTGATCGTGATGTTGGTCATATATTTCAGAGTGGAGGGAAGTCATCAGAGAAGAAGTCCTAAGGAAATAGAATAGGAATACAAAATAGACAGAGAGAGTATTAGGACCAAATGATGTTAATTTACAAACTGAAATAATATACTGTAACTACTCAGTACTTATAGGAAGTCTGGAATAGGAGGAGAGTAGTCTACTATACTATTCTACTATTATTAATTTTAGGAGAATTATTAGGAGCCATAAATTACATAATTATTATATTTCCAGAATATAACATCTTGGACCAGCTGGAGCGAACCATCTTTCTTTTTAATGAAAAACACAGGGGCTGCTATAGGGAATTTGGAAGGTTAGATTTATCTAGTATGCAAGTTTTTCTCTAGGAAGGCATCCAACTCAGCCTGTTCCAATGAGGACAGGGGATAGACCTTTGATGACTTAGGCTCCGCTCCGGGGATCAGTTTGATAGCATGATCCCACTTGTGGTACTCTGGCAGTATATCAAAGTCCTCTTTGGTAAACACGAATTAGAACTCCACAATGTAAGTAGACAGCAGAGTGGCAGTGATGTGTGTCTCTTTACTGTGCCTGGCTCCTTCTACGAGATACTAGGAGGTCATAGCTGTGGTTTGGAGATCGGCCTAAGTGAGCTCTAGGAAAACACATATAAGGAACAGTCAGTCTCTAAGCTCCCAATCAGGACAGTATGTTTGCAGAGGTATGTTTTCAAGCTCTAGTTCTTCTTGGAACAGAAGTATGGGTCTGTCGCGACACAATTGGAGGGCTCGAAGTTCAGTCCTCTTTTGGTAAGTCTGTTCCTTCTACAAGGTGTATTCTTCTTCATACCAGAGTGGACAATGGGTCATTTCGACTTCTCCCTTTTCCCAGTCAATCCTGGAATTGTGGTCCTTGAGCCAGTCATAGCCTAGGATTAGACTCTGCTTCCCAAGTTCAGAGACGGCCAGAAGCATCCTTTTGGAGTGAATCTTGTAGCAAAGAACTACATCCACAACTTCAGAAATCTGTCCTGCTTCGTTAGGGGAACTGTCAACATTAAAGACTGGGATGTTACGCGAAAGGGTCCAAGTGTTCGTCCCTTTCGAACAGACGAAATCTCTGTTGATGAAGCTTCTGGTTGCTCCGTAGTCCAGAAGGGCCTTGACGGAGTGGAGTTCGCTTGTGTCCATAGTTCCAATTTCTACTAGCAGGAGTAGGGAAGTCTCTCACGCATCCAAGGCGCTAATTGAGAAGAGCTTGGACAGCCTCTTCTCCCACTTGGGTCTACAGAGCGGAACAGCAACTAGGGGGTTAGGGGGTGGTGCGTCTACTAGTTTACTGTAAGGGGACCCCTCACACATGACTCCAGAGCCCGTTGCCTCCCAACATAATTTCATTGTGCCACCCCTAGTTACCAAAGAATGGAATGCAAGGATATTTTAGTATATATATTGTAGATTATTCCCTCCAGGAGCCTCATCTAATTCTCTGAGGAATCTCCTGGAGGTGAGTTGTAACATGTTCTACAGCATAATTTAATCTGAGGAATCTCCTGGAGTCTTCCACTCCGGTCGCCCTTACAGCAGAATTAGATCTTATTGTCAGAGCCCCAGAATTTCTCAGTGGACAGCCACCCTCCAGTCGTCTTCCGCTGACAAACTCCAGCCCCCTGATTACTCTACTCCAAAGAGATGTTGCTCCCTGCGGACACCCCCCCAGCCATCGCCGATGCCTTGGGCTACCTGCAGCACCATCTCCAGGAGTTGACCGAGCATCAGAACGCTTCGGAACACGTTATTAACAACACCCTCACGGGCCTAACAGCCCAAATACAACAGCTCACTCAACTGATAACCAGCCCTGCCCCTGCTCCAATAATCGCTCCGCCTCCGGTAACAACGTCTCCCCCTCCTGTCAACCCTCCTTCCCCAGTCCCGTCCGCCCTGACTAAATAGCGGACGAGGCCAAAACTCCCTTCTCTGCCCGGCTTCTCCGGTGAACGGACCTCTGGTCGAGCCTTTTTAAACTCCTGTACGTTATATCTGCGCCTGGCTCCAGAGCAGTTCAGCTGCAACGAGGAGAAAATCTTTTGGACCCTTGCCTTTTTCAAAGATGGACGTGCCGCGAGGTAGTCTGAGAACCTCTTTTGCTAGGAGGTGGACACTGGCGTTTTTCCTATCCAATCTTTGGCCAACTTCGAACAACAGTTCCAGAGTCAATTCCTTCCGGTCAACACAGAAGCGGATGCTGTTTACGCTCTGGAAGGCTCCGCGTACTACTAAAGAAACCAGACGGTGGACAATTACCTGGACAGTTTCCTAACCTTGGTCTCCGACGCCGGATACACTGACCCCTGGACTCTTGTGGTGAAGTTCTGCCGAGGCCTCAGGACAAACATTCAGAGCCAAATCACCACCATGCCCTTCGGACGACCCGCTGATGCCGATCTAGAGGCCTGGTACACAACTGCCCGGAGGATCGACCAAGCGCGGCTGACCAATGAGGCTTTTCAATCTACACTCTGGTCAACGACTATGGCCCCTATGCGCTCTGCCCTTCCACAGCCTACCTCTCTCTCAACGTTCCGCCTTCTTTAGTCCGCTCTGCTCCCCGTTCTCCCGAGACCCACTCCGCCTGTACCGTCCAGAGGAGTACCTATGGACGTGGACACCGTCCGGAGGAGTACCTATGGATGTGGACACCGTCCGGAAGACGCGCCCTGTACCTCAGCGAGGATGTTATTGATGCGGAGAGCCCAACCATCTTGTAAAGGACTGTCCTCACCATCTAGACGTCCGGAGGTTAACCGTGGAGCAACGGGAAGAATTGATCGAAGATTTGATGGCCTTGAAAGATACAGTAGCAGAAGAGGAAGTTGGCTCCTCCCCAGAGGAGGATTTTGTTTAGCGCGGCCGGCGAAAAGTGCGCCCCGGTCGCCACTAGTTAATAGGTTTGCTGTATTAGACATAGAAGAAGTCAATACAGAAATTCGTGAACCTATAGACACACCCCCTATCTCCCCCTCCCCTCTAGTCAGAACACCTCTGCCTCGGAGGCCCAAATGGGAAAAAAGACTCCCCAGACGACTCTCCGCCAACATCCTCGACACCCACGGAACGTCTATTGTCCTACCTATCGAGATCGGTACCACCGACACCAGCGAGGTGCATTCCGTCAAAGCGCTTTTAGACTCCAGAGCCACCGGCAACTTCATAGACAAAGATTTTGTTCGTATGAAAGATATCAGTACCTGGAGCATCTCTCGTCCCATACCGGTGTTCAACGTGGATGGCTCCCCTAACGAAGCAGAACAAATCTCCGAAGTGGCAGACGTAGTCCTCCGTTATAAGACTCACTCCAAAAGAACACTCCTAGCTGTCTCTAACCTCGGGAAGCAAAGCATAATCCTCGGCTACACCTGGCTCAAGGACCATAATCCGGAGGTCAATTGGCAAACCGGAGAAGTGCAGATGAATAGGTGCCCTCCTCGATGTGAAGGATACCGCATGATATGAAAAGAACAGATGTCGCGGAAGAAAATAGAGGTCAGGGCCGTCAACGTCTGTCGATCTGGACCTATCCTGGAGTATACAGAAGACTCAGAAGAAGACGAGACCCCCCTCCAGATAGGCGAGGATGAATACAAGCAAGGGAACAGACTCTTCATAACGAGGATCCTCTCGGAACCCGCTGTGGAAGACCTTTGTGTCACCTCTACGATCTCCCAGAAGCTTGCGGAAAGAGCCCGTCGAGCCTCAGAAATACAGAAGAGACTTCTCACCCTACCCAACTGTGTTAAAGGATTCGAATTGGTGTTCGCAAAGGAAGACTTCGACATCCTCCCGGAGCACAGGCAATGGGACCACGCTATCGAGCTCATTCTGGGCTTGGAGCCTAAGTCATCGAAGGTCTATCCCCTGTCTCCGGTGGAACAAAAGGAGTTGGACTCTTTCCTGGAAGAAAACCTGTGTACCGGACGGATTCGCCCTTCCAAATCTCCTATGGCAGCCCTGGTATTCTTCATCAAGAAAAAGGACGGCTCACTCCAGTTGGTTCAGGACTACCGAGCACTCAATTCCATGACGGTTAAGAATAAGTATCCTCTCCCACTCATCTCTGAACTCGTATCGCAACTCCGCGGAGCCAGATATTTCACTAAGCTGGACGTTCGTTGGGGTTTCAACAACGTCCACATCAAGCCCGGAGACGAGTGGAAGGCAGCCTTCCAGACCAATCAAGGCCTGTTTGAACTCCTGGTAATGTTCTTTAGCATGACTAACAGCCCGGCTACCTTCCAAACTATGATGAACAACATTTTCCGGGACCTCATAGCAGAAGGTATCATGGTGGTCTACCTGGACGACATCCTAATCTTTACTAAGACAAAAGAGGAGCACGCGAAGGCTATCAGACAGGTACTACAGGTCCTACAGGAACGCAAACTTTTCCTTTGCCTGGAGAAATGTGAGTTCTGCAAGGAGCAGATCGAGTACTTAGGACTAGTCATCTCGGAGAACGAAATTTCCATGGATCCAGTCAAGGTCACGGGAGTCTGAGAGTGGCCTACTCCGGAAAACAAGACGGACGTCCAGGCTTTCCTAGGCTTCGTCAACTTCTACCGAAGGTTCATCCAGGATTTCTCTGCCAAAGCTTGACCCTTCTTCGACTTAACGCGCTCCGAACAGGTCTGGATGTGGAATGGAAAGGAACAGACGGCCTTTGAGGACCTCAAAATGGCGGTGACTACTGCTCTGGTGTTGATGTCCCCGTAGGACTCGGAGCCCTTCTGGGTTGAAGCGGATAGCTTGGACTTCGCCACAGGAGCAGTCTTGTCTCAGCAGTCAATGATGGACGGAAAATGGCACCCTATAGCGTTCTATAGTAAGTCCTTGTCCTCCGTGGAACAGAATTACGAGATCCACGACAAGGAAATGCTGGCCATTATCCGTGCGTTAGAGGAATGGAGGCACTTTCTGGAAGGAGCGACTCATCTGGTAGAAATCTGGACTAACCACAAGAACCTTGAGTATTTCATGATGGCCAAGAAACTTAACCGTCGTCAAGCTCGCTGGTCCTTGCATCTGGCTAGGTTTGACTTCTTGCTTTATCACCACCCCGGACGTACAATAGGCAAACCGGACGTACTGTCGAGGAGAGCTGATCATGGAAACGGAGCCTCTGACAATGAGAACGTTGTCCTCCTTCGACTGGAGTTCCTTGCGGTACGTGCCCTGGAAGGAGTGGAACTGACAGGTGTAGAACAGAAAATCCTGTCTGACATACGCAAGGGGAACCGAAACAGAGACCAAGAGAAACCCATCGCTAAGGCAGCACGAGAGCTCTGACGCTCCGCTAATGGGACAGTGCACTCCTCAGAGTGGTCAAACATAGATGGCTTACTCTGGTTCCGAGGGAAGATATACATACCTCAAAGTCCAGACTTGCACAGACAGATTGTAGCCCTTTGCCACAACACGCACATCGCAGATCACCCCAGATGCTGGAAGACACTAGAACTGGTGTCTCAGAACTACTGGTGGCCTCAGATGTCTAGGTATATCGGCCAGTATGTAAGTACCTGCGATCTATGCTTCCAGACAAAACCTTGGCGACACTCTCCAGTTGGCGAGCTCCAACCGCTCTCTGTTCTGGACGCACAGTGGGATACCCTCAGTGTTGATTTCGTGGTCGAACTCCCGGAGTCTTCTGGACATGATGGCGTCATGACCGTCGTGGATTCCGTCTCCAAGAGAGTACACTTCGTTCCGACGCACATAACAGTTATAGCGGAAGGAGCAGCCAGACTCTTTCTTCATCATGTCTGGAAGCTCCACGGCCTCCCGAAACGTGTTGTCTCCGACCGCGGACCCCAATTCGTAGCTTCATTCACTAAGGAATTGTACAGGCTACTAGGCATACAACTATCCTTCTCTACAGCTTGGTACCCCCAGACGGACAGACAAATGGAACGCGTCAACTAAGAGCTCGACCAGTTCCTCTGCTTATTCGTCAACGAATGGCAGAATGACTGGTACGACCTCCTACCGATCGTGGAGTTCCAGCACAACAACCATGTCCACTCTGCGACGCTGTTACGCCGCTGGAGAATTTTCTGTGGAAATGTAACATGGGATACAATTTATACCCCTGGATTTCATTATTGGAATTCACTCTAGAGACTTCCTACAAGCTCCAGACATAATCTAGACCCAAGATTGGGTACTTCTATTAGGTAGTTAGTAAGCTACCATATGCTAGAATAGCACATACCTCGGGAGGCAAGACTGATGAGCTAGCATCAGGTTTCTCAGATACAGACTATCAATGTTGATACTCTAGAACTCAGAGGTTAAAGGATACCTCTGGAATGCGATATAATTTCAATCTAG
>Ga0157360_1000749_pt1 | contig 12140 bp, 15 predicted proteins | sample AttlaeALBM1_FD_111483 | JGI IMG/M metagenome (GOLD analysis project Ga0157360, IMG submission 111483) | Fungus gardens microbial communities from leaf cutter ant in Ribeirão Preto, State of São Paulo, Brazil - Atta laevigata ALBM1 | ecosystem: Host-associated > Fungi > Mycelium > Unclassified ... | reverse complement strand
TGTGCTCCCTTCCTTCACTGGTAATTTGCACTGTTGTAAGTCAGGTCGCTATGCTCCCTTCCTACAACAGTAAGGCCACAGTTAGTCCACAAATTGTACGTCAGGTTGCTGTGCTCCCTTCCTCCAACAGTAAGGCCACAGCCAGCTTGCTTTGCTCACTGCCTGTTCCAGTTTTATTCCAATTTATCCTAATTTATTTGAATTTATTTGAATTTTGTAGAATTTTTGAGTGAAAAGCAAGGTCATGTGACAAAGTTGCTTGGTCAGTTCTGAGTCAGCAGCCATCTTCCCACATCAGTCTCACATACATACTAGATATTGCCATTCATGGGCCATATCTTCTATATTCTGCCTATACAATTAGGCACAATGCTTGTTCATTTCTGCGTGAGTAGTCTTTCCTGCAGTTCATTCTGATATATATATATATATATCTGGCATATCTCGTTTCTTTTTGATTCTGTAGTCCCATGTCTACTGCTGCCAAGTATGATCGACTGCTTTCACAGCAAGACAAACTTTATCAACATATTGGTAGGTTGTTCGAAGATCCTCCCAGCAAACAGCATGACGCTCTGGTGTCTTATCTCTCTGGGGAACTCCAGCACATCTCTCGCTTGTGCCAGGATTCTTTCTTTTCTAAAATCGCAGCAGTTCCTGCCTTTGTTCCTATTGATACAGCCGCTATCCTTCCAGGTTCTCCGGCTGCATCTTCCCCTTCTGTGTCTGCTTCTGTTCCTGCCAACCAATTTATCTCTGATGAGACTGCTATGGCAGCTGCTATTCGGGCTGAAGCCTCTCTAAGTTCTCCAGGTATGCCTCTTTCCTTTTTATAGTCTCATGTTTTCTGAGCTCAGACCTTGCTATGGTCTCCATTATAGCTGTTACCACTCCAATCATGCCCTCTGGTCTCGTCTCTATCAACACTTTCGAGGAGCTTCCTCCTCTTTCTAATGACATTCTGGTTCCACAGTCTTTGCCTGTTTTTCCCTTGGTCATCGAAGTCTTTGATGACCTTGAGGTTGACGAGCTGCTTTCTGAGGTTCCTGAAGCAACAGTGTCCGTTTCTGGGAGCTCCTTACAGGTCTCCTCTGTTCGTACCGCCTGTTCCTCCCGTCCTCAATAGGTTAAGGCTTCTTGTCATATTGTTTCCAAATCTCCTAAGGCTAGCCTTGCGCCTCAGTCTACACCTGTGCGCCATCACAATCTGACCATTTCTATCTAACCCGTTGCAGGTCCTTCTCGTAAACAAGGTTGATGCGAAGAAGAGCCTCCAGCCACGTTTCCTCCTTCTAAAAAGCCTTGTCACAACAAAGCGTGTGAGTCTTTTTCTTTTATTTTTCCTATTTCTTTTCTGATTACTTCTTCCGTCTCTCTAGCTCGTGATATTTTACAACTTTATGGGTTGCACTCAGGCCATCCATATCTCAATCTGGTCCCCACTTTATTTGTGGTTCCCTCTATGGAGGACTTGGTAAGTCCCTTCTTTGATTTCTTCTCCTACTCTCATTGCATTCCGTTCTTTTTCTTTCCAGGGTCCAATCAGAGACCTCAAGTATCTCTCCTGTATTGCCCATGGTACTGAGGAGTGTCATCCTCATCCCTGGCTTCCTATCCGTCCTTCGACTACTTCCCGGGCTTGCTTACTTGGTGCTATTGACGGTAGCCTTTCTTGTGTTAAGTGCAACAAAGCGTATGCCTCGCACTGTTTTCATATGGAGCTGGCCGACGTCTCTTTCTTTTACGCAGAATCTCTTTGGGCATCCAGTTTTGCTTCCACTCAGCATGAGCCCTTTTTCTTTCTATTCCTTGTTTTTCTGTCTCTGATTTCTTTTTCTCTTTTTAGACATTATGTCTTGTCTTCGGACTCTCACTTCTATGTGGAGTTCCGCTTTCTATGCTCGAGGGGTATATCAATCCCTCATTTCTCAATATCAAGCTCTTGTTTCTGAATTTGCCGAAGAATTACTCACCGCCGAATGTTATTATCAGGAAGATCCTGATTTCTGGGAGGGTAGTGGTCTTGTGGCTGATGCTGATGCTCAGACCGCCATCTTTGAGACTGCTCACCTTGCCTTCTCTAACTTTAAGGGGGTTTCTGGTTCCAAGGCTGCCAAGCAGCTCTTTGAGTCTCACCAAACAATCAATAGTCTCTTTGGTCCTTTTCTCCAGGCTGCCGGTTATGATGGCTACCTCCCTGAGGCTCAAGGATGGCGTCACATGCATGCTGTCTCAGAGGCTCTCGTTCTTTCTCATTCCACATCTCCCAAGGTCGTTATCAAGAAAGAGAAGATGAGTAAAAAGAGCAAGGGCAAGGAGAGGGCTCTTTAAATTCTAGTTTCCCATATTCTTCATGTTAGCCAGTTCTTTCTTATTTTCTGAGTTATCTTGTGTCTGTTATGTTCTTTCCTCACAAAGTATAATATATAAGTCTCTTTTTCTGGTCTATCTGGCGTATCCTCTGAGTTTTTGTTTGTATCTGTTCTTGCTCTTGTACCTTGTGGTACTTTTCTGGTAATTCCAAATTATATGGCATAAAATTGCTGGTCTCCAGTTTTAGTCACGTCTTTCCATTTTCTCTCTCCTACTTTAAGCTAGTATGCTCTCGCACTTCTTGTTGTCTAGCGGAGTTATCTCTGTTGTGATATGTATTCTTTCTTCCTGGTGCCTGCACGTAGTGGTCTTCTTTGGCTCCATTATGTGTTTGGCTGTATTTAATCTCTGTCTGCATTTCTTTTTGTTTTAGTTCTATGAGCTTCTCCTTTGGAGCAGGACATGGGAGAGGAGGTTTATATAGCCAGCTGTTCCTCCATTCTCTTCTTGCTTCCCTTCCCATGTCTGAGGTCAAAGGCGAGACTCTCAATGCTCATATTGAGCTCTCTGATGCTGTTTCCAATGTTATACACCGCAGTAAGCGGTTCAAGTACAATAAGTCCACTCTTGGCTCTATTAGGCGCGCTGTCAACGCTTTCGTTGACCCTGTGGTATGTTCTTGTTCTTCTGATTCTCTTATATTTTTGGCTCTGATCTGCTATTTCCAGCACGTCTATCTAGATCAATTAGCTCACGACCCTGTTGCCTTAGCCAGAAACAACTATCTTTGCCTCTTGGTTACTGCCTGACATGCTTACAAACTCTTCCGTCATGAGCACGACCCAACTTACGTCTTCCCAGCCACTTATAAACAGATCCAGGCTTTCTTGGCCCAACATGAGAAGCCATCTGTGTCTGTCTTTCTCTTGTTATATTATTATCTCTGTCCCTTGAGCTTTAGTTTAGTGCTGCTAAGCATCCTGCTCCAGACAAGACTCCTCCTGAAACTATCCCTTCTAAGGTATGCTCCATTCTCTCTTTTCTTATGCAATTTTGGTTATTTATATCCAGTGTTCCTATATCTAGGGCCTCTCCTCCCCTGCCGCTGCCACCAATGGCCACACTGACAATAAGCACAAGGTCGAGGTGATTATACTTGCCTCTGAGAACAATATCCCCTTGGGCCTTCTTTCTCGTAACTCTGGTCCTGTATGTCTCTGTATTATGCCTTTTATTATTGTTTTTCTTATTATTTCTGCTGCTAGGCCCCTATGCAGGTAGACAATGATGCAAGTACTGCATCTTCTAAGCTGACACCTGCTCCTGCATCCAGTTTGTCTACTCCTCCCTGCAAGGTTCTTAAGTTTTCTCGTTTTATTATTGAGTCCCCTAAACCTGAAGAATTCCAGGCCAAGGTAGGTTCTTTGCTTCTGCGTCTGATAGTTCCTTACTCTAAGTGCCTTTCTTTCTAGACTGCTAATCTTTGTGGCATTGCCGAAATGGTCAGTCAAGGTGAGTTGTACTTATTTCTCGTGCCCTGTTTTTAGCTCTAATCTGTCTCTCTATTCTGTTCTATTTTATCTTGCGATTTCTAGCTCAAACTTCCTTTGAGGCTATCCTCAAGCTCTATCAACCTGGCTTGGGTTTGCACACTGACATCTGCTACACAATCGGCTTAAATGCCCTCGATGTAACTCTTGCTGCAGTCAGTAATCACGTTCTTCAATCTATCTGGGACCTCAAATTTGTGACCAAGTTGTACCGCAATGCTATGTCGGAATTCGAGCATATCTATCAGGTCTGGGAGGACAAGAGGTCTCGTCCTTCTGAGAAATATTAAATAGTTCTCTCTCTGTCCTGTTCTGTTGTTCTCTCTGGTATTTTTGTGCCCAATATATCATGTTTCTGTGGTCCCTTGTATTCCTGGTGGCTCGTTTAATTCTAAAATATTCATCTTCTCCTCGAGAAGACGGATATTTTCCTCTGGTGCATCTAGAAGTCGCTTGACCTCTTTAGTATATGAGATCTCTCTTCTGGCGAGGTAAGGTATGACTCTAAAAGCTGCTATCTTATTCTGCCATATGGCTCTATCTAGTTCTGCCAATATAAAGGCCCCTTCTTTTAAGACATCTGATCACCACCATGGGTCCTAGGTAACAAGGTTTCATCTTTCTGTCTACCAAGAGCTCAATGGCTGAATTTTTGACCAGTACTAAGCTTCCTGGTTTCAAATTAAATTCTTTTATCTTATGTTGGAGGTTGCTTTCGAGTTGAAGCGACCTCCAGATCTTTTCTCTCGAGACTTTCTGTCTCATCTCCTCTATGTGTTCCACGTGCTTAGCCAAGGCTAGAGCTTAAAACCCTATCAATTCTGCGCTTGAGATCATCCTCTTTGGATATTTTACTAGCCATGTGGCCTCTACCACATCCAGGGGTATCGTTGGGTGTGCTCCTGTCACCATAAAATATGGCAAACATCCAGTTCCCTTTTTCACTGTTATTCTGTCTGCCCACATTACATGAGATAGATTCCAGAACCATTTCTTGACCTCTCCTTTTGTAGCTTTGTAGAGCATCTGTCTCAGGTCCCAGTGCGGTCTCTCGACTGTACCATTTGCCTGCAAATTATAAGGAGAGATAGTAACTCCTTTTATCCCATATTTATCTTCTAGCCATGTTACAGCCTTCTTAAATGGCGCTCCGTTATCGGTAACAATCTTTACCAGACTGCCCCATCTGTAAATTATATCCTCGAAAAGCCATTGTCCTATGGCTCTCACATTCTCTTGTCTTAGTACTTTTGCTTCTATCCAGGATGATAATCCACATCTACTGTGAACTATGTACTTGCACCCATTTGACGGAGGCATCATATGGACAGTATCTCTGTGCAATACTTGAAATATTGACGGTGTGTGAGTTACCACTGGTGGCATCTCGAGCGCTATTCTATGTCTGATCTGGCATAAATGACATGACTTGACATACTAAATTGTGTCCTCTTCTATCTCTGGCCACCAGAAGCGCTGCTGTAGCATCCTGCCTGTTGCATACGCCCCTCAATGTCCCATTTTGTCGTGACACACTCTGAGCAGTTGCATTCTTTCTGATATTCCAATCACCAGCTGGGGATTTCCTCTGCCGGCATTCTTTCTATAAAGTTTCCCATCTTCTTTATCTAGCCAGTAGTGCAACACTTGTTGCACAAATCTAGCTTGGTCTGTGGTCATGACTCCTAGTTCCGACAGGTCTTTAGTCATCAAGTATCTCTTGATCTTGAATAACATTTCTTCTTGGTGTTTCGTATGGTCACTACACTGATTATTGTTGTAGTTCCCTAGCTCTTCCTCCTCAGAATTATCTCCTGAGTCCTCATCATTCTCGTCTCCCTTGGACTCTGTGACTTCTGCAGAAGCCTCTCTTGAAGTCTCTGACCTGTTTTTAACTCTCGCTTCTGACCTCCCTAGAGTCATTAAGGAGTCGTCTAATATGATTCCATAGTAAAATCCTTCTCTCGAGTTGATCTCCTCATAGAACTCTTCTAATCTCAGAGGGTCATCCCCTGTGGGATTCTCTTTTCTAATGGCGATGTCTCTATCTCGGTCTTCTGATCCATCTTTAAAAACTTTGGGTACTGGATCTCCAGGATACCATTTCCTTCTCGAGAGTCCATCTGGTCCAAAAGTTTTTCCTTTGTTATGAACTAATTCAAAGAAAAAGTTCGTTCTGATATAGTCCACCCAGTGATTGATCGTTGCATTGGGCATCTTTCCCAGATTATTTAGCATCCCTGCCAAATACTTGGCATCTGTTTCTACTACAAAGTCCCGACATCCCCGAAACAGATATACTTCCTGCTTGAGGGCCCTTCTAAGACTACATAGCTCTCTTTTGGGTTGTGAATATCTCTGCTGTCTTTCGTTCATAAGAAGTGAATTGAACTTAACGTAGTGTATGTGCTTCAGTTTCTCTTCATCTCTCTGGTACACATAATATCCAACTGCTCTCCACAAAGTATCCACTGCTAGCACTAACAGCTCTTTGCTAGGGAACTTTGGGTTCCTAGTATGAAAACATGACTCAATCAATATTTTTAGATCTGATCGGGCTTTTTCTTGTACAGAACCCCACTCGAAGGTCACATCTTTCTTTATAACTTCATACGAAGGCGAGGCCACTGTTATGAAGTTTAGAATATGGTTATGACATTGCACCGCCGTTTCCGAAAAGGCTCTTACATTGGTAGTATTCTCACAAGGTCCCCAACGCATTATCTTGCTTATCGCGTCCCTTGTAAGTTTCCTTCCCTTATAAGAACAATTGAAGCCCACAATAGTGATGTGGTCTTTGCATATCTTAGTCTTGGGACCCGAAAAGGTCCCTCCTGTGCACTTCATTCTCTGTAGTATCTGATTTACATTTTTCATGTACTCGAAAATAAACCGCCTTATCCCAGGATTCTTCTCTAACACTGCTAAGGTACCATCTGGCTTCTCATATCTGGTAGCGGGTCCTCTGATTGATACGTCATCTATATATGGCAACGTGTATCTGGGTATCTCATCACGTAGAATATATGTAACATTATCATGGAATATCAGAACTGAGTTCGTCCATCCCATTGGTAACATCACTAATCTCAAAGCTCCAAAGGGCATTTGAAATGTAGTAAGGTCTCTTGAGTGCTCTGCAAGCACTCTCTCATTGTACCCTACATACAAATCCAGTATTCCTCTGCATGCTCTTCCTGTAAAATGCATCGCTAATTCTTCTGTAGCCAGAGGTAATCCTGAGTGAGTGATTGTCACTCTATTCAAGGGTTCGAAACTGTGCACGATGTGCAGGCTCTTTCCGTCTTTCTTAATAACACAAAACCACCTCAAATAGTACGAACTGTTTGAAGGCTCGTACACACCCGTATCTATTTTCCTCTTAATTATACCACAGACCTCTTCATGTATCGCTGGTGGTATTCTGAATGGTCTCTCAACCCATGGTATATGCGCTACCATAGGTATCTCTATTGCTGGAAAATATTCTTCCCTGAACTTTTTACTTTCATTATCTTCCCAAGCAAATGCTTGGTTCTGTTCTGCCACGACCCAATGCATGAGCTTCTGCTCTTCTGGCCATAAGAAATTGAACATATGTCCTAAATTCAGTTTCTCTTTTCTCTCTGCCATATATCTCCCTTTTGGACTAAATTCTGGTGGATACTCTGGTAATTTCGGAAGATCCTTGAGAGGATTGCCCGTTATTTTTCTGATAATCCTAAATCTCTCTGGTAAGGTCCCTAGCACAGGCTTTACTTTCAAAGCTACTGGCTTATATTTCTTAGCAAAACAGACTATGTCTGCCACCTCTTCTAAGTTAACCTTCTCGTTATTTTCTTCCACAGCCATTACTGTCTTTCCAGTGGTTCTAGACTGTTGAAGCTCCATAAAAAACTGCTTGAGAACTGGGTCTCACTGTCAAGGATGGAATTCGGAGGGTGGAAGTATAGGATAATAGATAGAAACTACACTCCGGAACGGAGTAATGTACTACGTTGGAGAGAAGAGTTACTTAGCGATAGTATAAAGAAGGCTCTGACAGACAGGCAAGGACATCGGAGCGGAGAACGACTTATTGAACAATCTTGGCTTTAACTTATGTGTTGTGCCCTGGTCTCCGGTCGTGAGGTTGGTCGCGTATTTTGGAGTGATGGAAGTCATCAAGACAGAGGTCCTAAGAAGGCGAGTGAAGGAGTCAGAGTGGACAAGATGAGGTTAGGACCAGATGATGTTAATTTACAGACTGAGGAATTACACTGTAACTACTCAGTACTTATAGTAAGTCTGGAATAGGAGGAGAGTAGTCTACTATGCTATCCTACTATTATTAATTTTAGGAGAATTATTAGGAGAAAGAAATTACATAATTATCATATTTCTAGAATATGACACTCACATAGTATCCTCTGTTTGAATGCTTTTCTGTAGATACAATAATTGTACCTCATCTTGTGATAATTCTTTTATTTCTAGAGGTAACGCCTCCGAGATGAAAGGCTTTCCCTTCTTATCTATTTCCAGGATACAGGGTACCTCTCGTCCAAGCGTCTCCTCAGATTCCTCGAGGCTCAGTGAAAATGCGCCAGGGCCTCTGGCTTTCTCGGTAGCAATCCTTGCTTATAAGTTGGTATTTCTGCCCTTGTTCCGGTGTTGGGACAGGTATGTCCCCTAGCATGAACAGCACATTCTTTGCCAATCCACAGATTTGAGACAGGCTCTTGTTTGCGCTCTGTAACTGTATGCTAAGACTGGGGTCCCAGCTTATCTTATTGGCTGCTGCCATATCTCTTGTTATTGAGACTATCTGGGAGCCACTATCAAGTAGGGCCTCTTCTTCTGTTACTCCATTTACCAGCACTGGCACAACTCTCAGGTGTGCCATCTTGGGGGTGCTCTCCTCTTGTACGCATTCCTCCAATGCGAACACCTAATATGGCCTTTCTGCTGGATGGAGAGTCTCTAAAAACTGTACCATCAAATCTTTTACAGTCCAAAGTTCTGCTTTCTCTCCTGGTCCACCTCTACCTCAGCCTATATAGCCAAAGGCCCTCACAGGCTATTTATCTCGACCACATTGGTCTCGGTTACCTGTCTAGGTTGCTCTTGAGAGAGCTCTTTCTCCTCTGTACTTGCACAACGGCTAGTCAGAATCTCCTTTAACGCAGTCTGGAACTTAGGCGCAATTGCCCATAACTCTTTTGGCGTTACAGTCATCTCGCCTTCCAAAATTCTATCCAAAATGTCTTCTGCCTTGACGTCTTCTTCTATCAGTGCCTTTGACTTTGAAGCTATCTCTTTCTTCTGAAACTGTTTAAAATATTGAGCGGGCAAAGGCAGAACTTCCACTACCGGCTTCTGAGTTGGTACTCCTTGGTACAGGAACTCATTCCGTTTAGCGAAGGTCTTTCTTGCTCTGCTTCCTGGGGCTCTAGAACTGGTCCTAGATTCTGTTATGACTTTTGTTTCTTGGCTCTCTATAGGATCCTCTGAAACATGTGACTCTCAAAAACAAACTGTTTTCTCAAGAGATAGTTTCTTCCTTGGTTCCTCTAAAAATCCAATCTTTTCTTTTGCAATCCTTTCGACTGAGTATACTCAGCCGCCATCCTTCTGAGAAATCCTTTCATGTCCTCTTCTTCTAATTCTGGGTTGCTATCTGTCTGTAGTTTCTGTAGCATAACTTTTAGGTCCTTTACTTTACTTTTCAGCTGCACCACTTCTGGCTGCTGCTGTTCTCTTCTAGAGGGGCCGGGTTGCAGTCTCTTTAATATAGTTTTTGGTAATATATTCTGATTGTACCCAGTATCGGGCTCTCTATCCAAGAACTCTGCCAAGTCCGGGTCTGGATTGTTCATCAACATTACCGCCACTGATGACAGCAAATGCTTCTTTACGCATTCTCTTATGGACAAATTAGGGTCCGTAGGTATCAGCTCCCCATTTGCAAATCTGACAGTAAAACCGTCTACTAATATCAATTCTTTTTACTCGTCCTCGTTCTTTACCATACAGTTCAGGAACAGGTGATCTGTCCTGAAACAGTAGTAGCACTTCCAAGGTGGTCTTGGTAGCACTGGTTCCGAAGGACCGGCATATCTGTTCTGGTTCTGGTATTGATTTTGATTTGAGGGAGGTGCAAACTCCCTCTGATACCCACTTCTACTGACCGAGGCGCAAACGCTCTCGATCAGGCTCTGTATATGTTTCTCATGCTTTTCTCGTCCTTTTTTTTGCTTCTCGTACATAGTCTTTAGTACATTCATATCTATCTGTAAACTCTCTAGATCTGGAGACAACTCTACTTTTCTCATTGCCTCTTGCTTCGTGAACAGCACGGGTGCTCTCGAGTCGGGATCCAACTTCCCTGCACTCACACCTGGTGTTGCACTATGCTGCAAGGCTGTAAGGGTGACCGGAGTAGAGCTCCAGGAGATTCCTCAGTTAATTATAATTTATGAAATATGGTTACAACCTACCTCCAGGAGATTCCTCAGAGAATTAGATAAGGCTCCTGGAGGGAATAGTCTACATTATATACTACAGTGTCTTCGTGTCCCTGCATTGGTAACCAGGGTCTGAACAAGGAAAGTGGGTTGGGTGGCAACGGAGTGCTCTTGGAATGATGGGAGTAAGACCCAATATTATGTAGTAATATTGGATTGGCTACAGGATCGCTCTGGAGGACTGGAACGGGCTCTGGAGTTGCGGATTAGGGGTCCCCTTACAAAGGCTCTAGCTATGGTCTTACCACTGACTAGGTCAACGGCCTTCTGTATTACTTGGTCTAAGGTATAGGGATCTTTGACATGGCTCCTCCCCAGCGTGTCCACCCTCAGATGACCCTGAAGACTCAATCTCAAGTTCAAGGCTTCTCTGAAGTTAGTGTCCAGGCACCGCACAAAGTACTCCACTAATTTTCTATTTCCCGTGATAGCCAGTGGCTTCAAACATTTCTGCGCTATAAAAAAGAATTTCCATTTAAAGTCCAGCAGATGTTCCTCTTTGGCTAGGCCGATCTCTGGGGTTTTTCAGCAAAGCCATCTGAGCTGGTCCATAGAACCCTGCTCTTCTATAGTTATCTCGGAATATTCTGACTTGAGGCGGTCCATAAAGCTGTCCCAGTCTCCTCTTATATATTCCTCGAAACTCATCCACTGATTGTTTATGTCGGGGTCCACATACTCTGTTAACCATCTAAGTTTTTGTTGCTCGTCCATAATCTCCATCACGGCGAGCATCCGTTCGATGAGTCTAATATAAGTCCAAAGGTTCCTGGCCCGACCATCCCATCTTGGAGTGCTTGGGCTCAAGGCCAGGGGCATATGCAGTGTCGGCGGCACCCTTCTATTATTTCTTGGTGGTGGTGAAGTTGGGTTCTGTTGTGGTTGTTGTGAGTTTGAAGTGTTGCCAAGAATCTCGGGCGAGAGAATAGACGCTTCTTCCAGAATTTCTTCTTCTAGGTTCAGTTCCTCGACGATGGTTGCCAAAGGTTTGTTCCTAGATATATCAAAAAGTCCTGGTAAAGACAGTCTGCTTCTGTCAGCTCTGTTCTCAACAAAGGGGTTGGGCTTGTGGTCTGATAGAGAACCCAGTTTTGGTGTATGATAAATTGTTGTTTCCGCGATCAAAAGATTTGGCGCAGCTGATCTGGTGTGTCAAGATGGTGCTGTCCTTCTCAACAGTCATTCTGGATCTGGTACCGGTTCTGTTGTTTAGGTACATTGTGCTGCTGAAGTCTGTTGACTTCTCATTCTAGTTTCTAAAGGAATGTTCTCTTGGGTAGAGTTGTTAGTGTTAGCCGTTTTATCAGATGTTTGATTGGAAAAACGTGAAGAAGAATAAGTAAATGGCGTGGTAATGATGAAAGCTCCCTAGAAAATCTAAAACTCCCCTTGCAGTGGGCTCCAGATGATGGGGGATCAAAGGGAAATTTGATCTCGAGACAAGGGTAATAACAAATGAAAATATAGTGATCTCTGAGATGTTCCACAGTTGTGCACTAAACAATCAGACACTGGAGAGATAATCAAATAACAAAAGAGGCTTAGAAATAAGGGGAGAAGCTCAAGTAACCGAAAGAAAAGATAAAGGCATTGTATAAGAATCCACTCGAGGTAGATCTCACCGTAATAAGATCTCTAAGACGCGCGTTCGTCTCGTGTCATGACATTACTGCCCTTACCTAGTCTAGTAGTCTGGCTTGCCATCAATACAGAAGAACTACCTAGAACTCCCGTGCTGTTGTGTAGGCTCTTCTTCAGCTGACTGTACAAC
>Ga0157360_1000748_pt1 | contig 12162 bp, 12 predicted proteins | sample AttlaeALBM1_FD_111483 | JGI IMG/M metagenome (GOLD analysis project Ga0157360, IMG submission 111483) | Fungus gardens microbial communities from leaf cutter ant in Ribeirão Preto, State of São Paulo, Brazil - Atta laevigata ALBM1 | ecosystem: Host-associated > Fungi > Mycelium > Unclassified ... | reverse complement strand
GTTTCTATTTAATATGTTTTGGTTATTCTTTGGACTTTTACCTTCAGTAAGCTCTCTATTATTTGATTTATCTCCCCAGTGCCTACTTGTTTAGTGCACAATTGTAAAGCAGCTTGGAGATTTGCCTCTCTAACCTTGCTTTCACCTTTGTTCTGTGATCAAACCTTTTGATTCCCATCAGCATGTAAAAAGTTGAACTATGTGTCAGCACCATCACTCCCATGTTTGGTCTTGCATACATAGTAGATGAGAGGAAGATAAAAAGATCTAGAAAGAAGAAGGAGGAGAAAACAAGTCAAGAAGCTAAAAGAGTGATAGAAGCAAAGATGAAGGAAGAAATGGAAAGAGAAAAGACAAGACAAAAGGCAAAAGAAAGAGAAGAAGCTAAAAAGAAAGCAGTTAAAGAAGCAAAGGATAAAGTGGAGCAGGAGGCCCAAGAACAAATGAAAAAGAAGAGTCAGAAAGGCAAGAATATACTTACTGAAGTCGTCCTAGTATCATTGTTTGCCTATGATAGCACAGCGCAGTGCCTTGAGTATAAACAAGTCACAGAGGAAGTTTTCCCAGTCCCCAGTACAATGCCAACAAATACTAGAATTAGTAGAAAAGCTCTGGAAGACCCATTAAAGATGTTACCAAATATTAGATCTCCTCCACTAACACTTTCACTAGAAATCTGCATATTGAGTGAGAAAACAATAATGAATGACAGAGGGGACATATGATGTGAGGAAGATATCATCTTAGAGGAGAGGAAAGGAGAGAAAGGCAATATAGAAGAGATAGAGTACTGGGTTGACAGAGTAGTTGACAGTAGTATGTGGGCAGTAGTTCAGTAAGTTGAGGAGAAGAAAAGAGGAATACCAAATACAGGAGAGAATATGCAACACAATAAGAACATCATTTTAAAAAAAAAAAAGAGGAGAATAGATTGGGAAAGATAAAGAGTAGGATGGATGAAGTAATTGACTGCAATGTAGGAGTAGCAAGTTAACTAGTCAAGGAAAGAGAAATAGAGGTACTGAACATAGAGAAAAGTATACGATGCAATGAGGATGTCATTTTGGGAAGAGTGATAGAGGAGTCTAGGCAGTAAGGAGTCAAAAGAAAAAGGGACAAAGTAGTCAGTAGTGGTATAACAGCAATAAGTCAGCTAATCGAGAAGAAAGAGATAGGAGTACTAGATATATGGAAGAGTATATGACATGACAAGGACATTGCCTTAGAAAGAAAAAAGGAGAGAGATAGGTCGAGGAGCATAGAGAAGGTATTTAGACAATAAGGAGATGAAGAGAAAAGGTTAAGAAAGGACAAAGAACTGTCAAAGATTAGAAGATCTTTGGAGATGTCAAAAATGCTTGGAAATATCACCAAAAAGGGAGAACAACAATACCTCTAACATATTGTGAAGGCTTTTCAAGGCACTAAGGATAATAATACCCCAATAGTCAGAGTTGTTAGAAACAGAACAATGAGGATGAAGGTTTTTAGTCTAGAGGGTAAAACAGTACTGCTGAGTCCTCGAGAACTAGGCATCGAGAATGTCTGAATTGTGTGCAAAGAGTACTACAAAGGTCCCTTGGTCCAGCTTATATGTCAACAAAACTCCATCTTTGCCTATGTCCCTGGCTACCTATTGCATATCATCTTTGGGCTATTGGAAAATACACTTTAGGCTATGGTAGAGCAATTTTGGGTGGACAAGGAAATTAAACTCCTACTAATTAGAGTCATTGTCATGGAAAGAATAGAGGAGATTACAATAAAGGCTTTAGACAAGGATAGCAGTGATGGGAATCAAAGGGAATTGATCACAAAACAAAAATGATAACAAATAGGAATATAAAAGATCTCTAAGATGTCTCACAATTGTACACTAAACAAGTAGGCACTGGGGAGATGATCAAATATAAAAGAGAGCTTAAGAATAAGGGAGAATAGAGGGGTACAACTCAAGAGACCAAACAAAATAATAATAAAATGTTAATGAATCTACTCGAGGTAGATCTCACTGTAATAGGCTCTCTAAGACGTGTATTCGTCTCACATCGTAACACTGTTACCCTTACCTAGTCTAGTAGTCTGGCTCACTGTCGATACAGCAGAACTACCTAGAACTCTCGTACTATCATGTGGGCTCTGCTTTAGCTGACTATACAACTAGAAGCTGACTCCAATAACATGTAGTGAGCTGTTAACTTCTAGCATAAGCGAATGCCCAAGTCTGTTGGGGCTCAAATTCCCATTGAGGAAGGGTTTTTGTGGATTTTAGAAATTAAAGAGAACTCTTCAGAAAGCTAGAGACTCAGTCACTCAAAATAGCCATTAAGCTCTAGAGCAATAGAAAGAGATGATGATGAGGGTATAATGCTTGAGTTCTCTTTTGTGCCCTAGAGTATTTTATTATGATTACAAAGCAAAGAGACAACAAAGAAAGTAAGACAAAGAAAACCTCCAAATTCCTAAACATAGCAAGGCTGCAATGATGAGATAGCGCCCTTCCCAAATACTAGGCAACTACTTCCTGACCCTTTAACCCTACTCTAGGAATCCTCTCTTGCACGATGGTCGAGTCTCGAACCTCTTACTAGGCTGTAGATAAAGACGGCAATTTCGAGTCATTTTGCCCTCAAGTATATTATCTTCATCTAGCCTTCCTGTTGTCTCTCTTCTCAGCTTCTCTATTCCTCTTTCTATCTACTCTATGCTTTCTTGTTCCTCTAGATTCCCATTTCCTTTCACTGCCATTGCAATATGACTTTACAGTAGCTTGACTCTCTTGATCTTGCCATAATTAGCCATCAGTGATAGTGGCTCAGATCTAATCATAACTCTTTTACAAATAGTACTACCGACTGCTAAGGTATGATATTGCTTGGGTTGTGCTAATCTGTCTAAGTTTGCTTCTGCCCTCGAGAGTACTTCTAAAAGGGAAATCCATTGAAAATCCAATATGAGGTGCCTAGGCAAGTGTCTATGAGGTGTATGTAGTGGTAGTCATAGCTACTACTCTGCTACCCAAGCTAGATGCTCAAGTCTACAACTGGGCATTTAGGGAACATCTCTGGGGGGCTAAGCTCTTCTCTTGAGCCAGTTATTCTAGTTATGAGAGTACAAATTATCACTTATTTTGCCTTAAATGTTTGTATGGCATAATAGTGGGATCAAGAGGCACTCACTAGTGCCTATTATTAGTTTGCTGAAGGATGACAAAGGTCTTTATTGTTATGACTTGGCAAAAACAGCTAAGTTATTATTTAATATTTTTTTCCTCTTTTTTTTCTTTTTTTTTCTTACTATGGTAGAGTGTGGGAAAATATCACATGACAGTCACAGAGTCACAAAAAAGGTGTAATAGCAGTCACAGAAATGGTCATATTATGCAAAAAAAAGTCATAAGTCATAGTTATAGCATGTGGCAAGGAAGTTAGTTGATAAATAGCATGGAGACCATGGGAGTTAGAGAGCATAGCCACATAGTAATTGTATATATAGTGTAACAAATCTAATGGGAACTCTATTGAATTCTCTTTGTCAAATGCTAATAAAGAGCAATTGGCTTTATTCCAGCTTAAGAGTTGGCTCGCTAACATTTGTAGTGTCCAAGTTAGGTAAAATCTTCAGGAGCAGCATAGACGGATGATAGAGAACTTTGAAAAGCAATGGAAGCCCTAGATTGTAAACTCAGAAGTACCTCAGTAAGTCTTATAACAAATCTTGAATATGGAAGTCTCAAATATTAGGGTTTATGACTTGTTGGCACCTAGTGGAGAACTTCGAAGGGAAATGGTAGACCAAACACACACATAGAATAAGGTTCTTGTAGTTGGAGCAATCTTAGTGATCTTGCCAGAGATACCTATAGAATTTGTGATGTCATTCTAAGAGGTAGAAGTTGTAGTTATGGAACAATATCATAAGCTGGGATTATTAGATGAGGGCTCAGAGATAGTGATTGTACGAGAGGATTTGTATAAGGAACTAGGGCTGAAAGTAAACAAGAAGAAAAGAATGACAATGTAGACAACAAATAAAGAGAAGAAAGAGATGCAGGAATATGTAGAGTATTTGGAATTAAAGATAGGAGGAGTAAAAACATATGCATATGCTTTTGTGATACAGATAGCACTGTATTAGTTATTATTGGAAAGGCCATAGCAAAAAGAAGTAAAGTTAGGAAAAATTAAGTAAGTAGATAGGAGTATAAAAGTAGAGATTTTAGACCCAGGGAAGAAAGGGAAGTGAGTAGTAGTGCCTATAAGGGAGTAGATAGGTGAGAGATTGAAGGGTAGTATGCTGGTATTAGGAAGTGAAAGTGAAAGAGAAATTCAAAAAAAGGAAGATATACTCACCAAAGCAATTCTGGCATTATCATTCACCTATGATAGCATAACATAATGTCTAGTATATAAGAAGGTGGCAAGTAAAGTTCGACCAGTCCTAGGTACAATGCTTACAAATATTCAGATTATTCAACAATTTCCAGAAGACCTACTGAGGATACTACCATATATCTCTCTATATTCTCTTACATTTTTGCCAGGAGTTTGGTTGACATGTACAAGAATAGAAAAACTGGGGTTGTTAACAAACAAGTTCTTATGGCCAGAGGAAAGAGAGTTAGTAGTACAGGTACTTTGGATAAATGAATGAGGATTAGCATAGGAAAAAACAGAAAAGAGGAGATTTTAAGACAAGTATTTCTCACCAGTGAAGATTCCAGTATAGGAGAATATTCTATGGGCTTGAAAAACACTACCAATATTACTAGAAATTTGCGAAAAAGTAATTGAACTCATTTGGAAGAAGATTAACTCAGGTATATATGAGCTATCCTATAGCTCATACTGTTATTAGTGGTTTACAGTGGTAAAAAAGGACAGAAACATACATACCTCACTTTACTCAATGCTATTGCTATTCGCAATTCACAAAAACCCCTACTCATTTACTTGTATGCAAAACAATGCTCTGTATACACTATTTATTCAGAATTGGACCTATTTGTTGGATATGATCATCACACCTTGGCAAAAGAATTGAGAGACTATATTATCTTTGATATGCCTTTAAACACCATGTGGCTCACAATTCTCCCTCAAGGCTGGACAGGATCAGTAGGGATCTTTCACAATGACATAGTCTTTATTCTTCAGCATGAGACCAAGAGAACACCAAACTTCCTAGATAACATCACCTTATTGGGACCAAAAACATGATATGAACAAGAAGATAGTACTTATAAGGTGCTTTTAGAAAATCCTAACATTTGCTAATCTGTCTGGGAGTATGCAGTTGACTTGAATTGTATCCTTCATTAGTTAGTGCATGCAGGTGCAACAGTATCAGCTAAGAAGTTACAATTATATCAGCCAGAAATCATAGTAGTAGAAAGGAAGTGTATGTACAAAGGACAGGAACTAGATGTAACAATGGTGGAGAAGGTAATGAAGTGGCCAAATTGTGGAAATATGTCAGAGATAAGAGGATTTCTGGGGATGGTAGACACAGTGCAAAATTGGATTAGAGGTTTTGCAGAGATAACAGATCCATTGACAAAATTGACAAGAGTGACAAAAAGAGAGTTCACTTAGGGAAAAAAATAGAGATTAGCAATAGAGGAGATAAAGAAAAGAGCATTGACCTGTGAGGTAATCTGACCAATTGACTATGCAATGCCATTCAAGGTGATTTTGTTGGTAGATATGTCAGTTATTGCAGTAAGGTTCATCTTAGCACAACTAGATGCAAAAGGACAATGATAGCCTGCAAGATTTAGGTCAATTGCATAGAATGAATGAATTTTGAGGTACTCACAGTCAAAATTGGAATTGTATGGTTTATTTCAAGCCCTAAATGCAACAAATCTCTGTTTAATTAGAGCAAAAGAGTTAGTTGTGAAAGTAAATGTGCAGTATATCAAAGGAATGCTAAACAAACCAGACTTATACCTAAATACTACAATAAATTGATGGATTACAGCAATCTTGATGTTTGATTTTGAGTTGGTACATGTACCAGGAGCAAAGCACAGGAGGTCAGATAAACTGTCGAGGAGAAAAGTAATCGAGAACAAAGAAAAGAAAGAAGGTGAAGGAATAGAGGAAGCAGAAGACTAGATAGATGAGATTATTGCTGGTGAAATATGGATAGCAAGGTATCTAGAGAAAAAAGAAAAAGTATTAGTTTTGACAATAGGGGAAAAGATGGTAAATGACGAGAACGTTATCTTAGAAAGAAAAAAGAAGGAGTTAGAAGAATAGAATGAGCTTATGCAATTGAGAAAGAAAGAAAAGAAGACAAGTAGAAAGGAAAAAGAAATAAAGGAGATTAGAAGTTTTCTTAACATATTAAAGCTACCTGAGGGACTTACTGAGAAGACCAAGTCGCGATTTCTTCGATACACTAGGAAATTTTTTCTTCAAGGTGACAAATTGTGGAGACAAAAATAGAAAGACAAACATCAACAGATGGTAGAGAAAGAAGGAACATGTTATCAACTATTAAAAGAGTCATATAATCAGTTAGGCCACAAGAGATTCTACATGATATAATGCACACTTGGGGATTGCTTCTGGTGGCTGACTATCAACATAGACATGTGATGGATTGTTTTGATATGCCACCAATATTAAATCTTATCCTTCAAACAGGTAGCCTTGTTGCCAACAGTTCAGACCCCAGCTCTATTATTTTACAAGGCTTATATCGATATACTACACATGCTGCTGTCCTATGGATATAAATATATTGTACAGGCTAGAAATTTATTAACTGGCTAGTCTGAATAGTGTATGCTCACTTGTAAAACAAATAGAACCCTGGGGCAATTTCTCTTTGAGGAGATTTTGTGTTTCTGGAGAGGACTTAAAAAAATTATAATAGATAATAGCTCCACCTTCATGACCGCATTAGACTGGATTACTATATGTTACTACATTTGCTATATCAGGATCTCAGCCTACAACTTGCAGGCTAATGGAGTTGTTGAAACCACGTACTGGACAATCAAGGATAGTTTAGTCAAAATGTGTTATAGAAACATAAAAAAGTGGTATAAGCATGCACCATATGTTTTCTAGGCTGATTGAGTCACTACTCACAAGTTCACTGGTATAACTCTCTATTATGCTACCTATGGAGTTGAACTATTGCTCCTATTTGACATTACAGAGACTACTTTCCTCATAGCAAAATTTTCTAAGCAGCTATCAATAGCTAGTCTTCTTGCTATTTGTGCTTATATGCTCCAGAAACACAATGAAGACTTAGCTAAGATCTATGATCGTGTGCTGGTTGCTTGTTATGCTTTCACATGGGAATTCAAGAGGAAAAATATTAATTGCATTGTTGATTATAACTTCAAGGCAAAGGAACTTATTTTAGTTTTGAACAAGAAAATAGAGTCCAGAAGTGTAAACCTTGTTATTCTGGGCCTATGGTAGTTGTCACTCAGCTGCAAAATAGCACATATATTTTATCGAAGGTTGATAGAGCTATCTTACATCTCAAATTTGTAGTTTTTTGTCTTATCCCATATTAAGCTTGCTCTTGAAAATGCCTGGAAATTACAGAGTTTGTTGATTGGAAGGAGTTGAAAGGAATAGAGGAGGAAAGAATAGTAGATAACGAGGATATCATCTTAGAAAGAAAAAGAGAGATATAGGGGTAGTAATTAGGCTATCTGTGTAATATGCTTTATTATTTCCTTTCAATTTCAATTTCTATTCATTATTTTGTTATTCATTTAGTTTCTTTTATTTTCTTATTATTGTTCAATTCATTAAGTAATTAATTATACAAAATAGTAAAAATGACATGAGAATAGAACTTAACTTTTCACCACCAAAAACTACTCTATCCTGAGACTACTCTCTCCTCTAAACTCACTAACCTTCCTACATCTGTTCAGGTTTGACTTTGTGCTAAAGCATGTACCAAGAAGTAAAATGGAAAAGGCAGATAGCTTGAGTAGAAGAAGCAATTGGGAAAAAGGAGTAGAAAGAGACAATAAAAAAGAGTACTATTGAAACCTGGATAGCTAGATGCTAGAATAGAAGATGTAATCATAAAAGGAGTAGATATTTTGGAAAAGATTAGAAAATCAGAAGCAAAGGATAATGAAGTAATTAAAGCAGTAGAAGAAATAAAAAAGACAGGAGTAAAAATGTTGAGGGATAAAGAGTAAAGAGAAGAGAATAGTATTATGTTGAAAAAAGGAAAAGTTTACATACCTAGAGATAAGGTGCTCAGAACAGAAATAATCAGGCTATACTATGATATGCCTGTAGTAGGACATAAAGGACAATGGAAGATGGTGGAATTAATAACGAGGAATTTTTGGTGGCTAGGAGTAACTAGAGAAGTAAAGAGATATGTGGAAGAATGTAACTCCTATCAAAAAAACAAAAATTGTACAGAACAACTAGCTAGGAAGTTAATACCCAATTCAATACCTGATAAAGCTTGGACACATATATCAGCAGATTTCATTATGAAGTTGCCATTAGCACAAGAGTATGATAGTATACTAGTGGTAGTGGATTAGTTTACCAAGATGGCATATTTTATGCCTAAAACTATAACTAAGGGACTAGCAAGAATGTTTAGGGACAATGTGTGGCAGTTACATGGATTACCTAAAAGCATTATTTTAGATAGAGGTCTGCAATTCACAGCAGGAGTTATGAAAAAGTTAAACAAGCTATTAGGAATTGATACTAAATTGTCAACAGCATTCTATCCTCAAACAGATGGACAAACTGAGAGAATAAAATTAGAACAGTACCTCAGAATGTTTATTGATCATTGATAAGAGCAGTAGCCTGAATAGCTAGGAACAGCAAAATTCATATACAATAATAGGGTACACTCAGAAACTAAAGTGTTGCCTTTCTAGGCAAATAGTGAGCAGAATCCCAGAATGGGCTTTGAAATAAGGAGAAAAGGGAGGTTTGAAAGTGCAGAAAGATTTGTAGAGTGGATAAAAGAAATTCAGGGAAAGGCCAAAGCAGCATTGATCAAAGCTTAGGAAGATATGAGGAAGTATACAAATAGGCATAGGTCAAAAACAGTAAAATATAAAGAAGGAGACTTAGTACTGCTCAGTACAAAAGATCTCAAATAGCAAATGATTAGGAGACGATCTAAAAAATTAACAGAACATTATATAGAGCCTTATAAGATCAAAAAAATAGTATTCCTGAATACGATCGAGTTAGAACTACCAAATACTATTAAAATACATTTAGTAGTTAATGTTAGTAAAATAAGGATGTACTCAAATCAAGTATCAGGACAAAGAGCAGAAGCACCAAAACCAGTGATTATCAAAGGAGAAGAGGAGTAAAAAGTAAAAAAATATTGAATAAAAGAAAGATATAAGGAAGGACAAATATCTGATACAATGGAAAGGCTTCATAACAGAAAGTAATACATAGGAAGAAATAGAAAACTTGGAGAATGCAAAGAAATTGGTAGAAGAATTCGAAAGAGAGTATAAAAAGAAGAAAAGGAAAATAAAAAGACAAGAAAGCTACAAAGAAAGAAATAAATATTGGAGAGGAATATTCCCTAGAAAATTCATAGCAAGAAAGCTATATGGATGGAATAACAAGAGATATGACAGAGAATATTGGAATAGAATGAAAAGAAAATAGAGAAAATGAAAGGGAATGAAACCCTGGAAATAAAGAAAGATAGAAATAATTAAAGAAGAAAAAATGAATATCAAGAAGAAAAGATTGAAGAATGGAATAAAGATGATGAAATGAGTAAAATGGGTGATCCTTATAATGAATTATAAAAGCCTGGAGAACAAGGTACCTTGAGAGATGTCATGACTTGGCAAAATGGCTAAGTTATTATTTAATTTTTCTTTTCTTTTCTTTATTACTAGGGTGGAACATGGGAAGATATCATGTGATAGTCACAGAGTCACAAAAGGTATGACAATTGTCACAGAATGGTCATGTCACATGGAGTCACAAGTAACAGTAACAGTATGTGACAAAGAAGTTAGTTGACAAGTAGCATAGAAACTATGAGAGTTAGAGAGCATAGTCACATAGTAATTGTATATATAGTATAACAAATCTAATGGGAACTCTATCGAGTTCTTTTTGTCAAATGCTGATAAAGAGTAGTTGGCTTTATTCTAGCTTAGGAGTTGGCTCACTGATAAGAGGGGAATGATATTATGAATTATCTCTCTAAGTTATTTTTCTTTTTTTCTTTTTCTTTTCTTTTCATTTATTTTCTATAAATAGCCTGGGAAAGTCATGTCATACTTTGTAACAAAGATGTGACAATAGTCACAAGGAAGTCATGGCACATGTCATAGCACATAATGTCATAGAGTTTAGTTGGGATTATGGGTAAAGAGTGCACAAACCAACTAAAAGTAGTATAAGTAGATAGATCCAATACAGTGAGGACTCTAATGAGTTCTCTTTGTCTAACACTGATAAAGAGCAGTTGGCTTAATTCCAGCTCAGAGTTAGCTTTCCTAACAATAAGTGAATATATCTTATAACATTATAAGGTAAACTTACCTTATGCAAATCTCAACTGCTATTTTCTGCTGCTTTGTCTTTTTGAGAGTGCTTAGTATGGGTACTTGATGCAACTAATGAACCAATAATTAGTTGGTTAATGAAAGAGAACTACTGACAAGAAGTATAGGTACAAATAACCTATTGAGGAGACATTTGAGGAGTACTTCAACATATGCAAATAAACTCAGGTGTGACATGTGACAGACTTGACAGTATATTTACAAGGCTGACTTGACAGTTAAATATCTGCCATGTGAGTACAAACAACAAACCTTATATACTGAGAAAACAAATATTCTAGAAGGTTCTCAGCCAGATCATGATGTCAACTCAATATTCCAACAATGGGAACTCTATTGAGTTCTCCTTGTCAACTCAGATAAGGAGGGGAATTAAGTACTCATTGCTCAGTCCTTGCAGCCTGGTAAGACAAGGTCAAGGCTCATCATTGAAGGCATCCAGTGAGAGTTACAGCAGATTATATGGATTGGAAAAAACACTAACCTGCTGTTCTCATATAGTTACAGTAAGCATAAGAAACAAAGAAAATAAGTACCAGAGTTTGTCTTTTGAATATAAGATTAAGGAAAGAGCTTATAGGTTTGAAGGGGAATGGGGTTGAAGTAGAGCATGGAAGGGAAGAGAGCTCAGCTGAGGGATTCTCTTAATGGTTCATAGTAAAGAATTTTTAGTGTTGAGAAATTTTATGATATTCATATTAACATCTCTGCTCCACAGCCTTGAGACAGAGGTGACATGAATACCCACCTGTGTGGAGAACACATTGGAAAGTGCCAAGACTAGCCCAGATGAGGACCCTATGAAACCCAGTCTTTACATTCACCAGAAAACTTCAAATATGTTGGCATCAAATTTTGATTTACATGACTGATCATCCTGCACACTTCCCCTTAGCCATCCCCCCTTAACAACATTGGACCCCACCTCCCCCCACTTAGATAGTTCACTGACTTTGGTTCATAGTATATCCTCCACAACTCTAGTTTATTTGTTGCAGGATATGAATGCTGACGATAAAAAAATGCCATATGATAGTGCACGTTCGAACATTTGAGTTCAACAATAAGCCAGGTATCAGTCCCACGAGTCTGCTGATCACGGATATCCAGGCTATTGTATGCACTCGTATGGGTGCTGAGGCTTAATTGGGAGTAGTGGAGTGCAGTTTAGGAGTACTCATACCTTCTGCTGGGACTTTTACCTCAGGTTGGACCTTTTCTATTGTTCTCGGTCTCGATCAACGCCTCCCAACTTCACGATGCGTATGTCGTGTTCTTAGTGCTGATTTACCGGTGTTGACCTTGGATTTAGGCCTTATCATCCGCAACGATCTCACTGCTGTTGGCGACTATATCGCTGACTACATCTGCAAACGGCATGTTCTTACTATCTCGTCGATCTAAAGGCAGTCAACTGATTATGGCACAACAGGATTAATGACTTTGCTCCCACTCCTGATAAACCTTTTGTTCTTGGCTTGCCCACAGGTTCTTCACCTATCCCAACGTACAGGGCGCTGATCAAGTTGGTAAAGCAAGGAAAGCTCTCGTACGTCTCGCAGAGATTTCATGCATCGTGATCCTAC
>Ga0157360_1000745_pt1 | contig 12213 bp, 7 predicted proteins | sample AttlaeALBM1_FD_111483 | JGI IMG/M metagenome (GOLD analysis project Ga0157360, IMG submission 111483) | Fungus gardens microbial communities from leaf cutter ant in Ribeirão Preto, State of São Paulo, Brazil - Atta laevigata ALBM1 | ecosystem: Host-associated > Fungi > Mycelium > Unclassified ... | reverse complement strand
GACTAAATTTTACCTAAGCATTCCCACACCCTCTCTTTCCACTCAAAAATGCAAATAAATTCAGGAAAAATTCAAATAAATTGGGTAAAATTGGAATAAATTGGAACAGGCAGTGAGCAAAGCAAGCTGACTGTGGCCTTACTGTTGTAGGATGGGAGCAGAGCGACCTGACTTACAACAGTGCAAATTACCAGTGAAGGAAGAAAGCACAGCGACCTGACACACAATATTGCTTACTATGACGCAGACCGTTGTTGGAAGAGAGCAAAGCGACCTGATGGACAACACTATCTGCAGCTGCATAGATCGTTGTTGGAAGGGAGTAAAGCGATCTGATGGACAATACTATCTGTAGCTGTACAGACCGTTGTTGGAAGGGAGCAAAGCAACCTAATAGACAACACTATCTGCTGCTGCATAGACTGTTGTAGGAAGGGAGCGTAGTGGACTGACTTCAACACAAACTTAATAACACAGAATTAGTAGAGGGTTCAAGAAAGGCCAGAGACCCAGATAAAAACCTCGTCTAGTATATATACTGTACCGAACGTAGGAGTGATGGCAGCTGAGTGAGCATGATAAAGCTTCACCTAATCATGACTAAGTTTTACCTAATGTCTCTCTTTTCACTGAATAATTGTACAAAATTCAAATAAATTCAGAATAAATTCAAGTAAATTAGGATAAATTAGAATAAATTTGGAACAGGCAGTGAGCAAAGCAAGCTGACTGTGGCCTTAGTGTTGTAGGAAGGGAGCAGAGTGACCTGACTTACAACAGTGCAAATTACCAGTAAAGAAAAAGAGCACAGTAACCTTACACACAATATTGCTCACTATGACACAGACTGTTGTTGGAAGGGAGCATAGTGGACTGACTGCAACACAAACTTAATAATACAGAATTAGTAGAGAGTTCAAGAAGGGTCAGAGGCCTAGATAAAAATCTCATATTATCTTTATCTAAGAACCTCCAAGATATTTAATACAGTGTGTTCTAAGCTACACTAACACTGAAGGTGACCCACTATATAAAGCACCTCATTATCTAGAATAGACACTTTGCCCATAACGAGAATAACCCCAATGACATTTCTCAAGTAGTTACTTATATTAATAGGAGAATCTACCATTTATGATTCACCTTTAGAAATGATATACTTGACCATTGAGACATCAACATCCTATTATTTCAACAAGAAAGAGACCTTAAATACATTCTCAATATATACTCAGACAACTAACAGCAAGCTATATATGCACTGCAGAATGTCATGTTTAACCTCAATAGTGTTGCTTTAATAACAAGTGACTTCAATATCAGAGATAACGACTAGGATCCCACCTTCCTTCACCACTCCTAGCATACAGCTGACTTAACCATAATAATAGATAGTCTAGGTCTAGATCTCTTAATGCCTGTTATTCTTATGCTCACAAGGTATGCTGACAACATAAATGTATCACACTTGTACCCTCACATAACACTATCATTACTTTCTTATAATTTCCTTATGTCAAGGACAAAATGACAGAGGATGGAGGAACAGAGTAATAGATAGAAAATACTTCAGAACAGTGTACTATACTACTTTGGAGAATAGATAGTACTTAACAATGATGGAGAAACCCAAAGAAAGACTTCAGTGGAATAAAATGATATCAGAGCAGAATACAACTTGATGAACGACCTTGGCTTTAACTTATGTGTTGCACTCTGGTCTCCAGTCATGAGATTGGTCGCATATTTCAGAGTGAAGAGAAGTCATTAGAACAGAGGTCCTAAGGAAGTAGAACAGGAATTGGAGTGGACAAAGATAGAAATAGGACCAGATGATGTTAATTTACAAACTGAGGAAATATACTGTAACTACTCAGTACCTATAGGAAGTCCAGAATAGGAGAAGAGTAGTCTACTATGCTATCCTACTATTATTAATTTTAGGAGAATTATTAAGAGAAATAAATTACATAATTGTCAAATTTCCAGAATATAACATCTTACTCTTTCCAAAATTCATTAGTTATTACATAATATTGCCCTGCTATTGAATGGCATCTCCTGAGTAACTTTACAGCACTTAGTTATTAGGCAATTATGCTGTTGTATGTCCTTAGTCTAGTTCTCTAATAAGCAACCCTAGTCAACTACCTAGTTGGGCCTCTTGTTTGAATTCACCAGGCTTGACAAAATGGTACTAATTCTGTATTAGATCTAGTGTTTCTCCCACCCTACAACAAAGGCTCCAACCAACATGACATTAGACCTGACCTTAGACTACTATCTGATCATGCACTCTTAATTATCAAGCTAGAAATATGTGAAGAGATTAGTTGCTTTACCAAATGTGTTTTCAAGCAAGATAGCAACAAAGAAAAGGAATTCACTAATGCTATTATTACTAGATAGAGTGTTATGAACATTAAGTAGGACTACAGTTATTATCAGCCATGGTCTGATAATGAGTGGTTAGTAGACAAGATGTTGGTGATGCTGGACGAGGACATTACTATGCAGTAATGCATTGAATGTCTGAGGACTTTAATAAGACAATTGACTCATAGTATAGATAGGACTCTTCAGAGAAATCTCAGACTATTTCTCTTTCTATCTTTGGACTTCATCCAAATGGAACAACATTGGACTAACTCATTTATAGACTTTGACTTAACCTTGACTCACTTGTCACCCTTATCACTGATCTATCACTTAACTAGTCACTTTTAGTTACAAGTAGTATTACTACATTGTAACAATTGTTACACTCCTAGTTAGGATAAATACAGACCAGAAAAAGAAGGAAATGGCAAGTTCTTTCTTTCTGTATTCCCTCTGTAAAATCTTACTCTGAGGAATTGGTACTCTTACTTGTCTTAGGACAACCTCAAGGATACTACTCAAAGTCTTGTTGACATCTCTCCTCCAATATAACTTCACTAAAAACCTTAACCAGATCCTCTAACAAGGAGTGTAAAGATATCAAGTGTTAGATATAGGTTTCAAGTTGAATATATATTCAACTGTGAGGTTTAGAGTCTTAAGATAGAGAGAAGTTAACACCTAACATATTTATACCAAAGTGTAGAATAATGTGTCTCAGGAGTCACCTATGAAGGTAGACAACTGAGGGAGCTACTGGAGGTATCTAATGTTATATACAAAAGTAAAACAATGCTGGTTGCCTGGTTGTCACAGATAAAAATAGAGAAGTTGCATATTATGATGGAACGTCAGTACAAGGAATGACACTAGTGTCCATTCCAGCAGTCCTGCCAATATGTGTAAGTCCAACTTCAACACTCCTGGACTGATGCATTTGTTGGCTTTGTGTTGAGTTCTAGGTAGTTCATGAATTTTCGAAGTGTATCTCTTGGTAGTGGTTTGGTGAGTAGATCAGCTGTATTTTCAGTTGTTGGAATGTACTGGAATCTGACGTTGCCCAATTTCACATGTTCCTTGATAAAATGGTGCCGTATGTCGATGTGTTTTGTGCGCCGGTGGTTCTTTTCAGTAGTACTATTTGCAATAGATCCACTGTTATCTGCGCAGATGGTAAGGAGTCTGTTGACTGGCAATCCAACTTCATAAAAATATTTGGACATTCATAAGGCTTGAGTAGTCACCTTCGAAAATACCATAAACTCTGCTTCTACAGTAGACAATGCCACAGTATCCTGTCTCTTGCACTCCCAAGAGATTGGGCCACCAGCCACCAAGAAGATATTGCCTTTGGTTGACCGCCTGGTATCTCTACAGCTAGCATAGTCAGAGTCAACGTATTCAATCAGCTCAAGGCTACTGCCGCCCTTGTAAGTGATTCCCTAGTGCTTAGTACCTTTAACATATGCTAAGATATGTTTCAATGCGTTCCAATGTGCCTTCCCTGGGTTATGAGCAAAGCGAGCAAGTATGTTGACAGAGAATGCTAAGTCTGGCCTTGTGGCAACCTGTAGCCACATGAGTGACCCTAGTGCTTCCCGAAAGGGAATATCTTTTATTTCGTTTTCTTTATCTGGAGTTGCTGGGTAGTCTTTAATTGAAAGTATTGTACCTGGAGGTAGAGGAGTTGTTGCTGGTGAGCAGAAAGTCATGTTGAATCGTTTTAGGAGACGTTCACAATAAGCCTCTTATGATAGCGTAATATCTCCATGTGCATTCCTGTCAATTCGCATTCCAAGGATGAACTTAGCTTTGCCTAAGTCTTTAATTTTGTAACTTGATGTCAGTTGGGATTTGGCCAGATGTTCACCCTCTATAGTTGATGATGCTCCTAGAACATCATCTGTCCAGGTTGATGTTAGTGTTAGCTCATCATCGTGTACTTTTGATCAGATTTGAGGATCGGCATGCAACTTATAATATTTATGTCCTTCAAATGTTTTGTCCAAGTTTTCTGCCCAGTCATGGGCTCCCTGCATGGTCCCATATAGTGTTTTCCGAAGTTTCTAGACATAATTGCCTCCCCCTTCCTCAAATCCTTTAGGTTGTTCCATAAACACTTCAAACGAGCTATCGCTGTTAAGGAAAGCAGAGACAAAGTCTACTTGCCATAGACAGAACCTTTGTGATGCAGCTATAGCACATAATAGTCGAACAGATTCAAGGCGAGCTACAGATGCATAAGTTTCTTCATAGTCCTCTCTTATTACCTAGGTAAATCCCTTTACCACTGTTCTCGCCTTTCTCTTTTCAATCCCACTATTGTTATCCCATTTTATAGCATATACCCATTTAGAGCCTATGACGTTCTTGTCTACTGGTCGTTGTACCAGCTCAAAGACTTCTTGCTCTTTTAGCATTTCGAATTCCTTGACCATTGGTTCCTACCAGAGGTGGGGTTTCTTCATAGCTTCGTTAAATGTTTTTGGTATCCATGTATTAGTGTCCACAGCAAAAGTATGAGGTCGACTGAGATATTCTCGAGATTCTATGAGTTGATTGGTTGGTTTGGGGGGTCGCTGGGGTCTTCTCACTGCTAAAGGAGTATTATTATCATCATATTGTGGTTCATAGTCATTTGGTAGTGGTCCGTATGTGAGTCTATCACTGGTTTGGATTGCTGAGCTTGTGATTTCCTCGTGTTTGTCTTTGTGAAGTTCAGTAATAGTTGATGGTCGTGGTGCAATTACTTGAAGTGGTGGTCTAATTAGCTCCTGGTCAAGTTCACCCATTGTATTATTGCTTCTATTCTCACTGCTAACTTGAGTTTGATTATCTGGTCTATAAGGAAAAGGATTGTTCTCATCTGTAAAGGATGTTAGAGTTGGCTGTTTGGCATAGTTGGTAGTTCCTTCTTCGAAGATAACATTGCGTGATCTGAAAACAGCATCAGTATTTTTCTCAAGCAATTTATAACCATCATGTCCAAAGTAACCAAGCAGGGCGACCTTGACTGATCGAGGGAATAGTTTCGAAAGACTTAAGTCATTTGGTATATAGGCATAAGCTATAGCACCAAAGGAGCGTAAATGGGATATATTTTAGCGTTGTCCAAACCAGAGCTCGGCTGGAATAGTGCTAGGTCATTAGGATGATGGAATGAAGTTTTGGATATATACTATTGTAGATATTGCATCTGCCCAGTACTTGAGTGCCATTCCAGATTCAGCCATTGCTGAATGGGCTCCATCAAGAATTGTGCGCATGGTGCGCTCGGCTGCGCTATTCTGTTAGTGAGCATATGGCATGGTAAACTGAAAGTCTAGCCCTTGATCCTTTCTGTATTGTTCCCAAGCTGTGTTGTACTATTCTCGTCCCATATCAAGTCGAACTTGTTTTATTTTCTTGCCTGTTTGGCACTCTGCTTCTGTCTGGTATGACTTGAAGACTTTTAATGTTATATCAGCTGACTTTAATGATAGAAATACGACTGTTCTGTAAGAGGGGAAGCCATCCAACATTATTATGAAATACCGCGATCCACCTGTAGATTAAGTTTGTGCGGGTCCCTATATATCTATATGAACCCATTCTAGTACATCCTTTTCTTTGGCAGTGTTTTCTGTATAGGGTCGAGAGGTATGTTTCCTATATATATAGTCCTCACACTGTCCTTTCATAGTCAGGTCGCCATGCATATGAAGTCCATCAACAAGTTGTTTTGATATCATTTCATGAAGAACATCTACTCCGGCATAGGCTAAACGATGATGCCATATGTTAAAACTGGCAGGTTTGTGCTTTGATTGGACTAAAGATGTCTCTGGTGACATTCTATTAAGTTCTATTATGTACATCCTGCCAAACTTGACTGCTGACAGGACCTTTGAGCTATCTGCAAGTTTGACGGTAGCCTTACCATTTCTGAAGATTACACCAGTACCTTTCCTTTCAAGTTTTGGCACCGATATTAAATTAGATCTCAGTCCAGGAATGTAGAGAACATCTTCGAGTATAATGTTCCTAGTTTTACCATTTATGTGTGTTTGGAATTTGATGTTTCCTTTTTCTACAATACTGAATACTAATCCTTCATCTGCAGAGAGTCCTTCTAATGGTCTTTCAAATGGTGTATATGATGAAAACATTGATTTATCGGCAAAACAATAGTCACTTGCACCGGAATTGATAAGAGTGAGTCTATTCTGTGTTTTTGTATAAAGAATGACAGGGTCTCTACTAGTCTGGTTGCTGTCTACTCGCACTTCCTTCGAGCTCTGACCCTGGTCGGTAATTTTGTCATAACTAGAGGTATTATGAGAGTCAGAGCTTATTGCAGTTCTAGGGGATAGAGGAGGTTGTACCTTGATGTCAGAGTCTTTCATCATCATAAAAGCAAATGCCTGCTTATCTTCTTCCTTTGCTTCTGCAACATTTACAGTAGATGTATAACGAGATGATCTTTGCTTAGTATCAATGGCAGTGTCTCTGGTGCCTTCTCTTTTCCCAAAACCAAGAGGGAATTGGCCTTCCTTTTCTCCTTCTGGCCAGTAACATACATCAATTGTATGACCACGTCATTTGCAGTTAGGATTGGCACAGATAAGATGTGAGTTCAACTTCTGCTTAGAGGTTGTGGTATAAAGCACCATACTGCTTTGACCCATTTTTGGGGGACGATTTCAGCTAATTCTGGCATACCAGGATTGGAGTCGTGATATAGTTTCCTTAGAATTCATGTTTCTATAGAGACCAGCAACTACAGAGTCCCAGGATTGTGGTAGCGCATTCAAAATGATAAGTTTGAAGTCTTCATCAGTTAATTTTTCTCCTAGGGCATTTACATTGGAAATTTTCTTTCATAATATGGTTATGAAGAGGTCGAAGTCAGTGTGATCAATGTAAAGTGTGTTACGTAAGTCTTGTATTGCATTTTGCCGAGCCATGGCTAATGCGTTTTCATAGATGTCAATGTATGACTGCCAGGCTTCTGCTGCAGTCCTATCGATGTTGATTCCCCATTCTACAGCATCTTTGGTGTTAAAGAGAAGGAGTCCTATTGTCCATGCATTGCAGTTGGTCCACTCTTCAATGGATGGTGATGTAGAACTCCAAGGGGTCTTGGTGACAGTTACTGGAGCTGGTGCTACACTTGGTTTACTTGGAACACTTGTGTTTCTTGCCCTAACAGGGCACTTTATGGATCTTTCCAAGTATCCCATTGCACCTCTTTGATTAGCAGCAAGGCAGACAAGTCTCTGCCATGATGCCCAATTCATCCCATCAAATTTGTCATTCTCTGCAAAAGTTGGAGTAAGTCCTGTATATGACATTGTAAAGTTCTGTATGATAGTTTTAGTTGTGCTTGGGACGTGGAGCCGATAACCTGTAGAATAATGTGTCTTAGGAGTTACCTATGAAGGTAGACGACTGTATATTTACCTGTAGAATAATGTGTCTAGAGTACAATAATCAGCCTAAGTATTGAGGTTAAAGAAGACGATCTCACCTTAGGAGTCACCTATGAAGGTAGATGACTGAGGGAGCTACTGGAGGTATCTAATGTTATATACAAAAGTAAAACAATGCCAGTTGCCCGGTTGTCACAAATAAGAATGGAGAAGTTGCATATTATGATGGAACGTCAGTACAAGGAATGACACTAGTGTCCATTTCAGCAGTCCTGCCAATATACGTAAGTCCAACTTCAACACAAAGACAATCTGGATAGATGCGTTAACTAGCTAAGCAAAATCTTCAAGGATTTGTGAAATAAACACTCAAAAGAAATATATATTACAAAATATTCCAAGAAGTGGTAGAATTTGGAATGTTCTAATAGTCTACAGAAATATTGGAATGACAACAATATTAACAATTGGCACATCTTCAAATTAACAATTAGAAAATCTAAAAGAGAGTTCTTTGATCAAAGAATCTAAGAAATCATGTCATCAAACAAATAGCTCTGGGATTTAATGAACTAGGTCTACAAGAGAGTACTTTTCACCATCAAAGCTATTTCATATGAAGGATTCCCATGTAACATACTTAAAAAACTCTGGAATACTCTTTACCAGTCATATAACTCTGCCCAAAACAGAATAATTAATTCTAGATTCCTTAAAGAACTCCTAGATTATCTAATCTTTAAATGGTCCTCTATTTCAATATAAGAGTTGCTTGATGCCACAGCTAAATGCTCTGCTCTATCAACTCCAGGTCCTGACCACATAACATAAAAATATATCAAGTTTATTCTTTCTGATAACAAATGTCTGACTAACATGACTAATATTGCCAATGTATGCATTCAAACAGAACATTGGCCTGACCACTTCAAAAGCTCAGTATCTATTATCATTCCCAAGCCTAACAAACTAACTTATTGCTCCCCAAAGACATTTAGACCAATCATTCTCCTCAATACTACAGATAAACTCATTGAGAAGGTCATCAGCAACTGACTTCAGTTCCATACCATAGCCAATAGCTTTCTTTACTCCAACCAACTAGGTGGTATTCAACAAGAATTAACCATTGACATGGGACTTTACCTAATCTATCTGATAAGAACTGGGTAGATTAAACAATGCCATACAAGTATTATTGCATTTGATATCACTCAATTTTCATCTCTAAACTATTCATTTCTTAATCTCTGTTTAAAAAAGTAGGTTTCAATCAAAAAAATCACAAATTTTTTCAATAGCTATTACTCTGATCACTTAACCACCTACTCTTGGAACATATTTTAGTCCCTCCCATTTCTGTCAAGCATCAGAGTTGGTCAAGAATTAGCCCTATCACCCATCCTATCTGCCATTTATATGGCCTTTGTTCTTAATACTTTTAAAAAAAGAATAAAAAATCTAAAAAAACAAAATACCAATAGATATTTTATCCTTTGTTGATGATGGTCTTATAATTTCACAAGAGAAAAGCTTTCTTCTGTCTTTCTTTTATGTAGTTACAATATCATCTCCAATCTCCTAAAGAATACAGGACTTGCTTTAGAACATAACAAATCTGAGGTCTTCCACTTCATTTGATCTCATATTGCTCCAGACTACCCTATTGACCTCTCTAGTGTGGGTGGTCCTATCCTCAGGCCCAAGCCTATTTGGCAATATCTAGGATTTTATTTCAATTAAAAGTTAAATTTCCACTATTATATACATTTTTATGCTATTAAATGCCTTTCTACCTTCAATGTGATAAAGATACTAGACAATTCATCATGAGGCCTACTTCTCTTGCAAAAATGACTCCTTTATTATACCTGCATCTTTCCTATTATTTTGTATGGATTTCAACTGTGATCCTTCAAAGGTGTCTCTATAAAACATAACATATCTGAACTCAACAAAACTCAGAGAAGAGCAGCCCTGTGGATAATAGATACATTTAAAACATTTCCTTTAGCAGGTATTAAAGCTATAGCTAGACTCATACTGGTATTTCTATACCTTAGAAAACTCAATGGATGACATTATCTTAGATACTTTTCTATTCTATATAATTATACCATCAACTTCCTTCTTGATCCACAATATGCAAAAAACCTTTTCTTCTATTGTTTTACCATTCCAAACCTCACAAATACACAAAGATCAAAGCTAAAAAGCCCAGTATTAGATATTAATAACTGCTTAAACAAAATAACTGACTTTTTCATTTCTTTTTACCCTAGTTTTTCTCCTGGTTTGAGATTAGTCAATCACTTCATTAATAGGATAGCCTTTTATTTTTCCAAAGATAAGGACATTTACAAGTACAACCTTAATAATGTATTTCAGTCATCCCAAACTACCCCTTACCATACTACTGTTATATGTCATATTTGATGGCAGAGTCAAGAAAACCAACATTGCTACTTTTATTTTACATATCTAGAAAAATTATATTGTTATTAAACAAATGAAAGTTCAAACTATAAACATTACCTCTATTAAAGCTAAATTAATGGCCATATACATTGGACTCTTGCTTGCTATAGAGGATGATAACAACTACTATATCACTGTTATAACAGATTCACTAGCCACAACTAGAAATCTTCTCAGAAAATAGTAGCTTATATTCTCTATTAATAAAAACAGAGGCCAGTTATTCTTTGACTTTAAGTATAAAAAGCAACAGGTCCTCAAATCTACTTATGCCAAAGGGGGATCATGGCTCCTATCTATAGGATTTACCAATTTACTATGTGCTAGATTTACTCACCTCACTATAGAACATGCCCCAATTGGTAAATATCAATAATGATTCTTTTCAAATGCCTCTACTAGTTGCCCATGTGGACAGGCTGAAGTTCAAACAAGAGAATATATTATTATGAAATGCTTGCTACACAATCTAACATCTAGACTGGTTAACATAGTTATCAATAGCTTCATTCACTTTCTGATTAATAACCCATTGACCTTCAGCTTTGACAATAGTTAACCTTCATATACAGTATAGTCAGTGTAACAAAAGCACAGCTCACCTCTTCTACTTGTGTCTCTTAGCCCTTTTTCTCTTTTCTCTCTTTTTCCATTCTTAGTTTTTCTTTTAGCTTTCTTTTTGTTATAGTTATGAATAGCATAGTTTTTTCTTCTTCTTCTTTTTCTTTTTCTTATCATTATTATTATTAATTATAAGTAGATACAATGTATTTACTACAGCCTGCCTATGAGCTTCATGTAATAAATTGATAATTTTAAAAAAAACTATTTCCTTTGCCTTGATATTGCTAGGCTGTGAAGTTTTCTTATTTTTTAATTATATAAACTAAGGAAAATTACCAGATGTGACAATATATAAATAAGAGAGTAGTACTGTGAGGATAACTTTGATAACAGGTCTAGATAACCTTAAATAGACAAAATTCAGGACAGGAGCCAGAAATTAGTAGTTTAGAACCCAGATTTTGCTTAGAGTACAAATATTGCTATATAGTTTGTCAAGCTACATAACAGTAGATATGGGGTAGCCTAACTTTTTTTCTGCTTCTAGGCTTGTATCTGCTACTTTTAGAGAAACTTTTGTTAGAGAATACTTAAAACAAGGTTTTCATCTAGGCCTCTGGCCTTTCTTAAACCCTTTACTAATTCTATATTATTAAGTTTGATGTTGAAGTCAGTCTACTATGCTCTCTTCCTACAACAGTCTGTGTGACAGTGAGCAGTGTTGTCTATCAGATCGCTTTGCTTCCTTCTAACAATAGTCTATATAGCTGCAGATAGTGTTGTTTATTAGGTCGCTTTGCTTTCTTCCAACAATGGTCTGTGTCATAGTAAGCAATATTGTATGTCAGGTTGCTCTTTTCTCTTCCCACAACAGTAGAGCCACAGTCAGCTCGCTTTGCTTATTTCTTTTTCCAATTTTATTTCAATTTATCCTAATTTATTTGAATTTAATAGAATTTTTCAGTAAAAAGAGAGGATATGGGAATGCTTAGGTAAAATTTAGTCAGCAGTTAGTCAGCAGCATCATCCTATATTCCTTGCAGCATATATACTAGACGAGGTTTTCATCTGGGCCTCCGGCCCTTCTTGAACCTTCTACTAATTCTGTATTATTAAGTTTGTGTTGAAGTCAGTCCGCTATGCTCCCTTCCTACAACGGTCTGTGCAGCAACAGATAGTGTTGTCCATCAGGTCACTTTGCTCCCTTCCAACAACAGTCTGCGTCACAGTGAGCAATATTGTGCGTCAGGTCGCTATGCTCCCTTCCTTCACTGTTAATTTGTACTGTTGTAAGTCAGGTCGTTGTGCTCCCTTCCTTTTTTTTTTTTTTTTTTTTTTTTTTTTTTTTTTTTTTTTTATTTTTTTTTTTTTTTTTATTTTT
>Ga0157360_1000742_pt1 | contig 12248 bp, 10 predicted proteins | sample AttlaeALBM1_FD_111483 | JGI IMG/M metagenome (GOLD analysis project Ga0157360, IMG submission 111483) | Fungus gardens microbial communities from leaf cutter ant in Ribeirão Preto, State of São Paulo, Brazil - Atta laevigata ALBM1 | ecosystem: Host-associated > Fungi > Mycelium > Unclassified ... | reverse complement strand
TCCCCTTGCCATACATGCTTCCTTGAATGTAGCAAATACTTGGCCATTCCAGGTCCTCAGATGCTCCCAACTCTTTCCATCCTCAAATATAGTCAAAAGAAGTTGTAAAAAAAACTGCTCTCTCTTTGATGGTGACACAAAGTACATCCTCCCAATCACCTTGGCCTGTTGTCTTGGATGCCATGATTTGACTTTAGCATTCCAGGTATAGTGCTGAGGGAACTGCCAGTAGGTAAGATCCAAACCATCATCATGTGCAGAGTTGTAGTCAAACCAAGCAGTTAGCTGAGTCTTCTCCACATTTTGCCTGGCTAACACTTCATTGACAGTCTGGTGAGCATGGAAGTTGACATAGTGTTTATTGGGAAGATGGATAGGAAGACGTTGGACAGCTGGTAACTCTCCATATATATTGAATTCAAAGATCTTCCAGCAAGCTTCTGTTGGACCAATAAAGCGACTATCCAAATGAGCCTTGATTTCATCCTGCATCCCACCACTAATCTCCATAGTTGCTCTATCAGAACCCTTGTAGATGTACTTGCTCAGATACTTGACAGTTCCCAATCCAGCAGAGATCTCAACATTAAGATGACAATCAAAGAGAAGGAGAAGTTGAGGACAGTAAGGGACCATATATTGATTGGTAAATCTGGCCCTATTGCGTTCAAAAACCAAGCCATTATCAGACCTAGCATAAAGTAGATAACTGTTCTCAGCCCAATCTGTTCTCTCCCTATACTCCTTAGGAAAGCATTTACTACTTTCATTGACCATACACTTGGCTTGGGAATTGTCAATACCACATAGACCATAGAGCATATATTTGGTGACTTTTGCATAGAGAAGCGGCTGTAGTTGAGAGTCAGGAAGTTGAGCTGAGATCATAGAATTTATATGATAAAAGTCTTGAATGTGATGTTGAGGATGAAGGAAGATGAGCAAGTGGATATGGGGAAGACCTCTCTTCTGGAACTCAATGGTATGGATATGAGCTACAGTAGTACCAAAGAAGCCATTATCAATAAGCTTGAGGAGTGCTTTCTTCTTCTACTCAAAGACCTATGATACAATATCAGGATGATCAGTAGCTGTCTGACCAGGAAAGAGACTATGGATAATTTCTGGCCACTTGGGATTAGCAGTCATGGTAAGGAAGAGATCTGGTTTGTGAAAGTGCCTGAAAATGGCCATAGCATCCTAAAACAACTGGATCATAAACCTAGGACTCCCCACATAAGAGAAGGGAAGAATGAGTTTGCATCCCAAAGGCCCAATATCTTCTCCATCATGCCTATCATGCACAGCAGTATCCTGAAGTCCCTGGTAGAGCTCAGATCTAAAAGTATGTTGATGTATCCTAGCCCAGTTGAGTTTTCTTTGCTCACAATTTGCCCATGCATCGACCACAAACTACTGGAAGAGCTTTCCACCATAGAAGAGAGGTGGCTGAGGACCATCTCTGACATGAAGACGATAGGCATAGTAGCATGTATCAGACACCACCTATGAGTGAGCGCGTTCCTCTCCATCTCTTTGCCTTGCATTCTCCTCTCGTTCTCTAAGTTGAGTACCATAAATTGGAATTCTTGGATGCCACCCATTCTCCTTCTTTGGAAACAACAGAACATAATAAAGAGCAGAATATGAAGAATTGTTCTGGCTGATCCGTTTAAATCGTCCTTCTCTTGCCCATAATACCACATCTCTATTATCCAATGCACGATGGACACCTTTCTCAGGAATGATAACTGCAATTTCTTCAGCAGTAGGCAGATTATGAGTTCTTTGATCCTGTTGCAAATTCACATGTAGCCTAATTGTGATCTCCTTCTGCTCCTCTACTGGTTTTTCTCTAATGAGTTCATATGCATGATGATAATGACCAATGTATGGGTGGTTATCCAAGAGCATTGTTTGAAGATTATCTATTACTACAGGATCCAGGTTATGATTGTTGGCCCTCCTGACATTGAGCTGCTCTGCTGTATCAAGGATATAGATTTGTACATATATTGGAGTCTGATCACCATGAGGAAGAAGAGCACCAGTGAGATGATGAAGTTCTCCCTGAATTTTAAAACAATAGGGACCAGATTGCCTAGTTACTGAGTTGTCGATTTTGACTCCTACTGAAGTCATAGCAAATGCTGCATTATACTGCCAGATATTATTGCGAAATTCTCTTGAGGAATAATTATTTTCAGTCAAGTAGTTATAAAGAATTCCAGTGAGTGGTTGAAGGGAAGGTAGTTGGATCTATCTTTGTAGACAGCACATGCCAAACTTTGGATAATTGACTATCTCTATTCCAAACAGGAGCAAGAGGAACATTTTGGAGCAAAGCAGGTACTACATATTATTGTGCTCTCTCCTCAGCTCTTCTAGCCTAACGTTCTTCTTCAACAGGATCCATTTCTCACAATTGTCTTACTGTTCACTTACAGCTACTCTAAGAAAAAAGGTATACTATTGTTCCTAAGAAGGAGACCCCTACTCTAGACCCCTCTTTTAATGAGCAGTTGTCAATCTTGTGCATATACAGATCACAATGGACCTCTAGCACCAGGTTTATAATAGAAGAGTTTACAGGTATACTACCACAGCACCGCTCAAGGAAAGAGTTCTTCTGGAAGAGAAGACCTGAGCTTAGTCACACACTCCAAGCTCTACACCACAGTTGTAGAGTACTGTTCTCTTTACACCTAGGACCTAGCTTCCAGTCAAGGTATAGAGAGAGTAGAGAGGTATCAGAGAGCAAAGAAAAAAGCAGGGGAGGGTAGAGAATAGTGACTATGATTTGAGAGAGTGAACTCGATGATGAGCTGGCATTGTTTGTATATATTATGTCCCTCCCATACATCTATTTGTGTTGAATTATGAAAAGAGGAGGGTTGTGATAATAGAATATATTGTTGAAATTTGTTAAAATAAGAAGAGAAAACAGAAAGTCATTCACCAATTTCCTCCAAATTTTGCTGATTTTATTCAATTTTATTTCAATTTTGTTGAGGTTTTTGAATGGAAAGAGTATGTGTGGGAATGATTAGGTACATATTGGGCTGAATTATGAAAAGAAGAGAGTTGTACTAATTGAATATTCCATTAAAATTCACTTAAATAAGAAGATAAAAGCAAAAATCAATTAACATTTTTGTTTAAATTTTACTGAATTTACTTGACTTTATTTGAATTTAGTAGAGGTTTTTGAGTGGAAAGAAAGGGTATGGGAATGCTTAGGTACAATTAATCAGCAGGCATCACTCCCACATTCAGTGCAGTATATATACTAGATGAGGTTTTCATTTGGGCCTCCAGCCCTTCTTGAACCCTTTACTAATTCTGTGTTATTAAGTTTGTGTTGAAGTCAGTCTACTATGCTCCCTTCCTACAATAGTCTATGCAGTAGCAAATAGTGTTGTTCATCAGGTCGCTTTACTCTCTTCCTACAACAGTAAGGCCACAGTCAGCTTGCTTTGCTCACTGCCTGTTCCAATTTTATTCTCATTTGTCCTAATTTATTTGAATTTATTCTGAATTTATTTGAATTTTGTAGAGTTTTTGAGTGAAAAAAGAGCCATTAGGTAAAACTTAGTCATGATTAGGTGAAGCTTTGTCATGCTCACTCAGCTGCCATCATCCCACATATGATGCAGTATACATACTAGACTAGACGAGGTTTTCATCTGGGCCTCTAGCTCTTCTTGAACCCTCTACTAATTCTGCGTTATTAAGTTTGTGTTGAAGTCAGTCCACTATGCTCCTTTCCTACAACAGTCTGCGCAGCTGCAGATAGTGTTGTCTATCAGGTCACTTTGCTCTCTTCTAACAACAGTCTGCGACACAGTGAGCAATATTGTGTATCAGATCGCTGTGCTCCCTTCCTTCACTATTAATTTGCACTGTTGTGCGTCAGGTCGCTGTGCTCCCTTCCTACAACAGTATGGCCATAGTCAGTTTGTAAATTGTACGTCAGATTGCTGTGCTCCTTTCCTTTACTGGTAATTTGCACTATTGTAAGTCAGGTCGCTCTGCTCCCTTCCTACAACAGTAGGGCCACAGTCAGCTTGCTTTGCTCACTGCCTGTTCCAATTTATTCCAATTTTACCCAATTTATTTGAATTTTTCCTGAATTTATTTGCATTTTTGAGTGGAAAGAGAGGGTATGAGAATGCTTAGGTACATAATTTATCAGTGCCATCTTCCCACATGTGACGCAGCATACATACTAGAAGATAAGGTTTTCATCTAGGCCTCTGGCCCTTCTTGAACCCTCTACTAATTCTGTGTTATTAAGTTTGTGTTGAAGTCAGTTTGCTATGCTCCCTTCCTACAACAGTCTGTGTAATAGCAGATAGTGTTGTCTATCAGGTCGCTGTGCTCCCTTTCTTCAGTGGTAATTTGGGTAGTTTGCACTATTGTAAGTCAGGTTGCTTTGCTCTTTTCCTACACTAGTAGTTTGCACTGTTGTGCGTTAGATCACTCTGCTCCCTTCCTACAATAGTAAGGCCACAGTCATCTCGCTTTACTTACTGCCTGTTCCAATTTTATTCCAATTTATCCTAATTTATTTGAATTTATTTAAATTTTGTAGAATTTTTGAGTAGAAAGAGAGAGAGTGGGAATGATTAGATACAATTAATCAGCAGGAATCACTCCTATGTTCGGTGCAGCATACATACTAGACTAGACAAGGTTTTTATCCAGGCCTCTAGCCTAGCTTGATCTCTCTACTAATTCTGCATTTTGAACTTTGTGTTGAAGTCAGTCTGCTATGCTTTCTTTTTATAATAGTCTGTGGAGCAACAGATAGTATTGTTTGTCAGGTCGCTATACTCTCTCCCTTCAACAGTCTGTGAGGTTAAAGTTTGTTTACTTTCTATAATATTGTGTTATTATTGAGTTTATGTTATAGTCAGTCTGTTACACTACTTTTCTATAATAGTCTGTGAGGTTTTTTTTCTAACCTATTTCTTTATCTTTCAAATCATTAGAAATCAATCTCAAGTCTATTATTAGATACACATACAATCTATAATCTAATGCTATTGAATACTTCTTTATATACTATATTGAGTATCCTTCTACTCTCTTGGCTCTGCTCTGGAAAAAGTACTGAAATGTTCAGAGATAAAGTATATCTTGAAAAGGCTACATAAAGTTGTCCATGGGAGAATACTGATGTTTGCAAATTAATCCCCATATGCTCTACTGACTGTCCTTGAAACTTGTTGATGGTCATAGCAAAGGCCAGCCTAACTGGAAATTGAAGTCTCTTGAGTGGCATAGGCAATGTCTCTGCATTAGGTGATAACCTGATCCTTGGAATCAACACCACCTTGCCTCTAAATCTTCTGTCCTTGCTGATAATTCTGTACTAGAGCATCTTTTTTCTCACATTCAACACCACTATTCTTGTTCCATTACAAAGTCCTTCTCCTGGATTCAAGTTCCTCAATAAGATAACTGAACAGCCAACCTTGAGACTGTTATGACTTGGCAAAAACAACTAAGTTATTATTTTTATTTCTTTTCTCTTTACTACACAGGAAGGAGTGTGGGAAAGTGTTATGTCACATGGTCACAGTCACATGATGGGTGTGGGAAAGTAGTACACAGACCATGTAGTAATTGTATAAGTAGTGTGCAGAAAATAACAGAAATTCTATTGAGTTCTTCTTGTTAACTTGAATAAGGAGTGAGACTATGTTATCTCGACTAAGTCTTTACAAAAGTGGAGTCAAAAAGGATACTGATGAGGAAGATTTGGGATCATGCAATAGATTTTAAGGAGATATTCAAACTACAAAAAAGAAAAATATATCCTCTTTCCAAGAATGAGAGAGAGGAAGTCCAGAAATTTGTAGAAGATCAGTTAAGAAAAGGGTACATTAGACCTTCAAAATCCCCTCAAGCATCACCAGTATTCTTTGTGGGAAAAAAGAATGGAAGCAAAGAATAGTTATAGACTATCATAGTCTAAATAAACAAACTGTAAAAAACAACTACTCATTGCTATTGATAACCAACTTAATTAATAGCATAGGAAGCAAAAAGATATTTACACAGATGGACTTGCAATGGAGCTTTAAAAATATGAGAATAAAAGAAAGAGATGAGTGAAAGGGAGTGTTGATAAGGATCAAAAAGTTTGATCATAAAACAAAGGTGATAGCGAGGTCAGAGAGGTGAAATCTCCAAGCTGCTTCACAATTGTGTGCTAACAAGTAGGTACTAGGGAGATAAATCAAATAATAGAGAGCTTACTAAAGGTAAAAGTTCAAGGAATATTTAATAGAAATCTAAGAAAGAAGAAATGTTTTTAGTATCTACTTGAGAGAACCCTCACTGTAATAGGATCTCTAAGGCATGCATTCATTTTGCACCATGACACTACTACCCTTACCTAGTCTAGTAGCCTGGCTTGCCATTGATACAACAGTACTACCTAAAATTCCTATACTATCGTACAGGCTCTACTTCAGCTAACCATACAACTGGAAGCCTACTCCAAAAACATATAGCGAGTGGTTAGCTCCTAGCATAAGTGAATGCCCAAGTTCATTGAGGCTTGAGTATCCTTTCAAGAGAAGTTTTATAGAGTTTTCATAAAGCAGACACAAAAGAAAACTGTTAGGGAATATCCTAGGGTTTGTAAGGGGATATCTAGGGTTGTGCTTAGTAAGTTCTGAGGGTCTGTTCTATTAGTGGCCCAGTAACAGATCATGTATTGCACTCCCACCGTTCCTGACTTCCCTTGTCTGTATTATGCAGTGCGATGCCTATTATTAGTTGTTCTAGGACATTCTGTGATTATAGGTCAGTTGCCATGGTATTATGTGCCTGACTATCTAGTGTAGTATATATACTAGCAAGTGTGTATAGATATGCCCCCACTTGAATCTCAAACTAGCTTCTGGGACTATCTACTAGCTTAAGGATGATTGCCTCTGAGTGGTTCCCTAACAGGGTTGCGCTTAGGTCACTAAGCAGGTTCTTATCTATGTACTACTATTATCTCTTGGGTTGTGCTCCCATTCTCCTCTTGCCCTTTTTATCTTATGTTGTCTTGACAATGTCTTTGTAACTAAATAAGAACTAGTGGTATTATTGATTGTACTTATGTGACTGCACATTAACTGTTTACAGTAGTATATATAGTAGCTTGTATCAGTAGATCTACTCTTACTTGAATATCACCCTAGCTTCCAGAACCCTTACTAGCTTTCAGGATATCACCTCTGAGTGATTCTCTTATAAAAACCTCAAAATCACTCAATAGCCTTTCAGCTCTAGAGCAACAGAGAGAGATGATAGAGGGAAGAAGTATTCTTGTCCCTTCTGTGCCCTAGAGTATTTTATTAGGATTATAAAGCAATAATACAACAAAAGAAAAGAAACAAAAAAAACTTCCAAATTCTCAAAAATAGTAAGAGTGAAATGATGAAATGGCACCTCTCCCAATCACTTGGCTACTACTCCCTACTCCTCTAATCCTACTCCAGAGGTTCTTCTCTGAATAATAAATGGCTCTTAAGCTTTTTGATAGGCTATAGAGAGAGGTGGCGATCTTGAGTTATCTTGCTCTTAAGCATGTTATTTTCATCAAACCTTTTCTTCTATCTCTCTACCTGACCTCTCTAGTCCTCTTACTCCTTCTCTATACCTTATTACATATTTGAGCTCCAGTCTTCTTCTGTTATATTTACAATGCAGTCCTTGAGAGGACTTATTTTACTAGTTCTTGCTATAATTAGCCATCAGCAATTGATGGCTCTGATCTGATGGTAACCTAGACATTATAAATAAGTGACTGCTACCAAGATATAACATCATCCTTATAGAAAACATCCTCTAAGATTCTTTCTACTCTTGAGAGTACTTTAAAGAGAAGTTCTGTTATAGATCTGTTATGAAATTCTCTGGACAATTCTTATGAGGTTTCTGTAGTAGTGGTCACAGCCACTACTCTGCTACTCAAGTGGTATGCTCGAGTCTACAACTAGGCATCTAATAGTTATCTCTGGGGGGCTAAATTCATCTCTTGAGCTAGTTATTCTTATTATTATAGTGAAAAATATCACTTCTATTACCTAAACAGCTGTCCAGCATGACAGCATTCACAATGCATATGTGTCAAGAACATGTGGAGTAGGAATGGAGTGATCTGGAGTGGAGCAGAGTGTAAGGGCGACTAGGGCACAAGACTCCAGGAGATTCCTCAGAGAATTATAGTTTATGAAATATATTACAACCTACCTCCAGGAGATTCCTCAGAGAATTAGATGAGGCTCCTGGAGGGAATAATCTACATTATATATACTACAGAGTCCTTGTGTCCCTGCATTGGGTAACTAGGGTCTGAACAATGAAAGTGTGCTAGAAGGCAACAAAGTGCTCTTGGAATGATGGGAGTAAGACCCAATATTACATAGTAATATTGGATCAGCTACAGGGTCACTCCAGAGGACTAGTATGGGCTCTGGAGTCATGTGTTAGAGGTCCCCTTATATTTATTCCCCTTCCAAGGTTGCTACGCCTTGAAGCAATAGTTCTGGACTTGAAAAGAGTGTCAAATTCTGTTCAGCAGATGTGTCTTAGGGCAGCTGGGTGCTTTCAGTAATACTCCGCAACGAGGTCTGGCGCCTTGATATCGGAGGCCACCTCCCAAGAGTTGTGTTCTCTGCTGAAGCCTCTCCACTTAATCAGGAATTGGAACCTCCTCTGGTGCCAGTGACTATCTAATACCTCTTCTACTTCCCACTCTGGTTCTCTGTCAACGACAATAGGTAGTAGCGGGGCTTGTGGCTTCCTTTCTGGTATTGGATCATTCAGAGCGGCAGACAACTTGACCACGTTGAATACTGGATGTAGCTGTCTCAATCCATGGGGCAACTTGAGCTGGTAGGCTAACAGTCCTACTTGGTGCTTGATTTTGAAGGGTCCTAGTCTACAATGTGACAACTTCAGAGACAGACGTGTCGTTTTGATATCCGACACGTCTAGGTATACCCAGTCTCCTGGTTTGAATATGAGGGCTAGAGACCTTCTTTGATTATAGTACTTTATTATGTTTTCCTGCACCTTGCGAATTGTAGACTTGGCTTCCTTGGTAGTAGACTCTATTCTTTTTGTGAATTCATTGACTGTCTCCAGGATGGAGGGGTTCTGTCTTGGCTCAAAGCCCATGTGGGGGATTCGTTCCATGTCTAGTAAGAATGGAGGTTGTTGCATTGTGGAATGAATATGGTTGTTGTGCTAGAACTCCGTGATGGATAGGAGGTCGTACCAGTCGTCTTGTCATTCGTTAATGAATAGACAGAGGAACTGGTCGAGCTCTTGATTGATGTGTTCTGTTTGTCTGTCCATCTGGGGGTGCCAAGCCATAGAGAAGGATATTTGTATACCTAGTAGCCTGTACAGTTCCTTGGTGAACAAAGCTACGAATTGAGATCCATGGTTGGAGACAACGTGTTTCGGGAGGCTGTGGAGTTTCTAGACATAATGGAGAAAGAGTCGGGCTGCTCCTTCCACGGTGACCATTGTGTGCATTGGAATGAAGTGTACTCTTTTGGAGACAGCATCCATGACCATCATGACGGCATCATGTCCAGAGGACTCTAGAAGTTTGACCACAAAATCGACACTGAGCGTATCCCACCATGCGTCTAGAACAGAGAGTGGTTGAAGCTCGCTAACTGGAGAATGTCGCCAAGATTTTGTCTGGAGGCAGAGATCGCAGATACTTATATACTGGCCGATGTACCTAGACATCTGAGGCCACTAGTAGTTTTAGAACACTAGTTCCAATGTCTTCCAGCATCCAGGGTGCCCTGCGATCTGGGTATCGTGGCAAAGGACTACGATCTGTCTGTGTAGGTCCAGACTCCGTGGTACGTATATCTTCCCTTAGAACTGGAGTAGGCCATCTATGTTCAATCACTCCGAGGAGTGTACTACCTCGTTGGCAGAGCTCCGGAGCTCTCGTGCTGTCTTAGCTATGGGTTCCTTTTGGTCTCTGTTTTAGTTTCCCTTGCAGATGCCAGACAAGATCTTCTGTTCTATGCCTGTCAGTTCCATCCCTTCTAGAGCATGCACCACAAGGAATTCTGGTCAAAGGAGAACTATGTTCTCATTGTCTGAGGCTCCGTTTCCATGATTGGCTCTCCTTGACGGTGCGTCCGGTTTGCCTATGGTATGTCCAGGACAGTTGTGAAGCAGAAAGTTGAACCTAGCCAGATGCAAGAACTAACAGGCTTGATGACAGTTAAGTTTCTTGGCTGTTATTACTCGAGGTTCTTGTGGTTGGTCTAGATCTCTACCGGATGGCTCGCTTCTCCTAGGAAGTGTCTCCACTCTTCTAACACGCAGATGATAGCTAGCATTTCCTTGTTGTGGATTTCGTAGTTCCGTTCCATAAAGGATAGGGATTTGCTGTAGAATGCCACAGGGTGCCATTTTCCATCTGTCGTCGACTGCTGAGACAAGACTGCTCTTGTGGCAAAGTCCAAACTATCTGTTTTAACTCAAAAAGGCTCCAAGTCCTAAGGGGACATCAACACCAGAGCGGTGGTCACTGCCATTTTGAGGTCCTCGAAGGACACCTGTTCCCTTCCGCTTCATGTCCAGACTGGTTCAGAGCATGTTAAGTCGAAGAGGGGTCGAGCTTTGGCAGAAAAGTCCTAAATGAACCTCCAGTAGAAGTTCATAAAGCCTAGGAAAGCCTGGACATCCATCTTGTTTTCCAGAGTAGACCACTCTCGGACTCCTGTGACCTTGACCAGATCCATGGAAACTTCGTTCTCTGAGATGACTAGTCCCAAGTACTCGATTCGCTTCTTGCAGAACTCACATTTCTCTGGGCAGAGGAAAAGTTTGTTTTCCTGTAAGACCTGTAATATCCATCTGATAGTCTTTGCGTGCTCCTCTTCTATTCTAGTAAAGATCAGGATGTTGTCCAGATAGACCACCATAATGCCTTCCACTATGAGGTCTTGGAAGATGTCATTTATCATGGTTTGGAAGGTGGCTAGGCTGTTGGTCATTCTAAAGAACATTACCAAAAGTTTGAATAGGCCTCAATTGGTCTGGAAGACTGCCTTCCACTCGTTTCTGGGCTTAATACAGACGTTGTTGAAGCCCCAACAGACATCCAGCTTGGTGAAGTATCTAGCTCTGTGGAGTTGCGTTACGAGTTTGAAGATCAGTGGGAGAGGATACTTATTCTTGACCGTTATGGAATTGAGTGCTTGGTAGTCCTGAACCAACCAGAGTGAGCTGTCCTTTTTCTTAATGAAGAATACTGGGGCTGCCATGGGTGATTTGGAAGGGCAAATCTGTTCAGTATATAGGTTCTCCTCCAGAAAGAAGTCCAACTCCTTTTGTTCTACCAGAGATAGGGGATAGACCTTTGATGACTTAGGCTCCGAGCCTGGAATGAGCTCGATAGCATGGTCCCACTGCCTGTGCTCCAGGAGGATGTTGAAGTCTTTCTTTGCGAACACTGATTCAAATCCTTTAGCATAGTTGAATAGGGTGAGAAGTTCTTTCTGTGTTTCCAAGGCTTGACGGGCTCCTTCTGCAAGTTTCTGGGAGATCGTAGAGGTGGCACGAAGGTCCTCTGTAGCAAGCTCTGGAAGGATTCTCGTCACAAAGAATCTGTCCTCTAGCTTGTATCCAACCTCGCAGATCCAGAAGGGGGTCTCGTCTTCTTTTGAGTCTTCTGCATACTCCAGAGAGGGTCTGAATTGACAGATGTTAACAGCTCTGGCCTCCATTTTCTTCCACAACACTTGTTCCTTTCATATCATGTGGCATTCTTCACATCAAGAGGGGCACTGGTTCATATGCACTTCTCCGGTTTGCCAATTGACTTCTGGATTATAGTCCTTGAGCCAGATGTAGCCGAAGATCATGCTCTGCTTCCTGAGGTTAAAGATGGCAAGAAGCATCCTTTCAGAGTAGGTCTTATAATAGAGGACTACATCTACCACTTCGGAGATTTGTCCTGCTTTGTTAGGAGAGCTGTCTGTAAGGGGATCCCTAATCCGCGACTCCAGAGCCCGTTCCAGTCCTCTGGAGCGATCTTGTAGCCGATCCAATATTACTATGTAATATTGGGTCTCACTCCCATCATTCCAAGAGCACTCCATTGCCACCCAACGCACTTTCCTTGTTCAGACCCTGGTTACCGATGCAGGGACACGAAGACACTGTAGTATATAATGTAGATTATTCCCTCCAGGAGC
>Ga0157360_1000741_pt1 | contig 12278 bp, 7 predicted proteins | sample AttlaeALBM1_FD_111483 | JGI IMG/M metagenome (GOLD analysis project Ga0157360, IMG submission 111483) | Fungus gardens microbial communities from leaf cutter ant in Ribeirão Preto, State of São Paulo, Brazil - Atta laevigata ALBM1 | ecosystem: Host-associated > Fungi > Mycelium > Unclassified ... | reverse complement strand
TCCCAATTCCCAAACATAGCAAGGCCAAAATAATGAGGTAGTGCTCTTCCTGAACACTAGGTAACTGCTCTCCACTCTTTTAATCCTACTCTGGGAATCCTCCCTCACACGATAGGCAGGTCTCAAGCCTCTTGCCAGGCTATAGATGGAGATGGTGATCTTGAGTCGTCTTGCTCTCGAGCGTGTTATCTTCATTTAACCTTTCTTCTGCATCTCTCTTCACTTTCTCTATCTCTCTTTCTATCTCTTCTGTGTCTTTTCATTCCTCTGGGGCCCAGTTTCCTTCTACTACTGTTGCAATGCAACTCCACAACAGTTTGACTCTCTTGATCTTGCTATAATTAGCCATCAGTGATGATGGCTCAGATCTGATAGTAACTCTTCTGTAAATAGTGCTGCCGGCTGCTGAGATATGACATTGTTCTAGTAACGTTAGGGCTTCGAAGACCATCTCTGCTCTTGAAAGCACTTCTAGAAGAGAAATCTGTTAGAAATCCAATATAGAGTGCCTGGGCAAGCGTCTATGAGGTATATGTAGCGGTGGTCACAGCCACTACTCTGCTACTCAAGTACAATGCTCAAGTCCACAACTGGGCATCCAGTGAACATATCTGGGAGGTCAAACTCTTCTCTTGAGCTGGTTATTCTGGTTATTACAGTAAAAAATGCCACTTATTTCACCTAAACTGTTGTATGGCATGACAGCGTGTGCTGAAAGGGTGCAAAAGGGAATTGCATACTGGGACAAACAAAACAACGATGTTCCAGCTCCCAATTGCATGCTAAAGGTCCAAGGGGAGATAATCAAAGATGAAAGTTATAAGTAAAAGTAGAATTATATGCAGCTCCGATAAAATATATATTGGTTGTTATGAAATGAACATAAGATCTCTCTAGATCTTCGTCACATAGTCTCCCTAAGATATCAACCTTTACACACTATGACTAGACTCAACTGGAAAATACAGTTAGTTGATCACTCATGGACCCTCTACACTCAGTTGCCCTCTTTGTCTGTACTCCCAATACTGAACCTTATAGGTGTGATGCAATCCAAGTGTGCACCTAGCTAAGCTTTCCTAGCCTGCTGTCCTCTCTGAAGCCTACCCGAGTTGCATCTGCTCTTTCTCTCTAGATCTAGTTCTGGGTATATTCTGTGTTCTGCTTAAGACATTCTCCTGGTCCCAGTTTTCTTACTCTCAATAGATCCACATTCACGATTCCAGAGGCAGTGTAAATGGAGGTAGGAGTCAAGAGGTTTTTCTCCGATCCAACTGCACTCTGGATACTATATTAAAAGTATTACAAAGCCCTGAAACTCAAGAAATAAAATATAAAAAGGGAACTATTACTACTTTTGGATTTCCTTTAGTTTCTTTCTGTCCTAGTCCTCCCAAAATCCTACTAATGACACAGCTCTCTCTTGTCTTTACGATAATGTGTCCTCTCACCAAGTCCTTCCTATTAAAGATGACGCGTCTTCATTGCTACTTCCTTCTAGAATATTCTTCTGTCTTCCCCTATCATACTCTTGATGCTGCTTTGTAATTTGGACTTCTTCAATTACCTGTTAAACAGTTAGCAAGTCCCAATAAATGTCTAGTATCTCCAAGTCGCGTCCTAGAGGTCATTTATCTAAATATAATTGATCTGATGCCATCAATGCTTATTTACAAGCACAAAGTCTATCAGTCTAAGTTTGTCTTCTGAGTAGTACTGGTTCTAGAGTACAAGTTTGCCATCTTTCTAAGTTAGTCTATTTAAAAGTGGATCTAGAGTGTAATCCCTTGGTAACGTTCTTAATAACCTGATGCCAGCTTATCCTAGTTGCCTCTCAAGATATCAGCGTGAGCTCTAGGTTGATGATCACCTGCTCAATGTCTTTATCTTATAGTATTACATTCTGAGGATTTATCAGGGACGGAATTCCGGAAGAACGGAAGTGAAGGATAGTAGATAGAAACTATACTCTGTTCTGGAGTAATGTACAATGTCGGAGAGGAATATACTTAGCGATGATAGAAATAAGGCTCCGGCGATGGGGCAAGGACATCGGGGCGGAGAGCGACTTATAGAACGACCTTGGCTTCAACTTATGTGTTGCACCCCGGTCTCCAGTCATGAGGTTGGTCGTATTTCAGAGTGAGGGAAGTCGCCAAGACAGAGGTCCTAAGGAGTCGAGTAAAGAAGTAGGAGTAGACAAGAGGAGATTAGGACCAGATGACGTTAATTTACAGACTGAGGAATTACACTGTAACTACTCAGTACTTATAGGAAGTCCAGAATAGGAGGAGAATAGTCTACTATGCTATCCTACTATTATTAATATTAGGAGAATAATTAGGAGAAAGAAATTACATAATTATCATATTTCCGGAATATGACAGGATTATAGAAAGGGTTCTGAGGGAATTCTAATTAAGAATCCATTGGTATCAAGTATATCAAATGTTATCTTTTATGGAAAATTTGCTTGCGGCATAACAGCGGCATAACAGTGCTTTGTTGCACTCAATGCAAGAGAGGCTACTGTTAATAGTACCAAGGAGACAAGACCAAGAGATGGTCGAAGGACAGATAGGAAGCTGGGGATGGGGATTGTAAGGGGACAGCACTAGTATTGCTTAGGCAACCTGGTAGGGTTCGCATCAGCTAGCATTTCTACAGATCCTTGAAGTCCGCGGTACTCAGTTCCCACATCCTCTAGTTCAGATCTCCATCACAGTACTACATAGCTATATCTGGTAGTGTAGTTATTATTGTCCTGATGTAAGTGTCCATAGCGACTGGTGCACGGACCAGGCTAGTCTAGTATATATAGCTAGTGATGTACGGTAGAATACCTTACCTCAACAATGATTGAAGCTCCTGGGCTATTTATTGTTTCTTCTTAAGACGCCTGTTTTACTATACTGCAGTGTGACTGGGTGCCTCACCAAGTGTGCCCCTTACAGGGATGACACTTCTCAGCACCATGAGTAATACAAGAGAAACACTTGAGGTCTCTAACTAGACTCTAAAAAGAAAAGAACAGAATAAAATAAGAATAGCAGATAAAACAAAAGAATAAACTTACTAAGTCCCCCATAGAGAGAACTATGAATAAAGTGAGGACCAGATTCAGATAAGAATGACCCAAATGCAGCCTGTAAAGTTGCAGGAGGTTGCAAGCTAAAAGAACAGAAAGAATAATCAGAAAAGAATCAATGGAAAAGAAAAAAAGAAAAGATCTACATGCTTTGTTGCAATAAGGCTTTTTAGAAGGAAAAGATGTGACAGGAGGCTCCTTATTGTGCTGACCTTATTTATGAGAAGAACTTGCAATAGGCTGGATAGAAATGGTTGGATTGCAATAGCACACAGGCGCTGAGACAACCAAACCATTAAAAGAGTCAAAAGACATAGACTGAGGTGTGGGACTAGCATCAGGAGATTCAGAAATAATATGACAAGGGGTCTTGACCTGTCAAGAACAGAGAGGACATGTGGCATGAGAAGAAGAGGCCTATAAAGGTGCTCCAAATGCAAATGCCATCTCTTCAGTAACCTCAGAGATTAATTCGTCAATCTTAGGATCATCAGGAATTTCGATGACCAAGAAAATGACAGGAGAAAACTATGGAAACAGGATATAATTGGGAAGAGAAGGAAGTTTCTCAAAAACAACTATGGAAATGGAACCAGAAGCTATGGCTAGAGAAGCCACAACTATAATAGAGACTATAAGATCATTAGAAACTGGAAAACTAGAAAGAGAAAAGAGACATACCTGGAAAGCTCAGGGATATCTCAACTTGAATGGCAGCCACAACAGTGGCCTCATCAGAGATAAACTAATCTGCAAGAACAGAAATGGACATAGAAGGGGAAAATGCAGCTGAAGAGCCTGGAAGGGTAACAGTTGTCTTGACAGGAACAGAGGCAGAGATTACTGAGATTTGAGAGAAAAAGGACTCTTGACATAAACGGAAAATATGCTAGAGCTCCCTAGAAAGATAGGAAACCAGTCGTGATGTTTAGGGTCTTTAAACAATATACCAATGTGTTGATGGAGCTCATCTCACTGTGAAAGCAGTTGGTTGTATTTGGCAGCAGTAGACATGAGACTATAGAATCAGAAAGAAAAAGAGATGTGTTAGATATATATACATGAAACAGAATAACTTGCAGGAGAGGATGCTTATAAGGAACTAGACAAACATTGTGCCTAATTGCACAGGCAGAATGTAGAAGAGATGGCCTCTAAAAGGCAATATAAAAAAGAATGAATAGGATAGCAGAATGACAAAGAACAAGTCAACTGTGATCATAGAATTACCAGATAAAAAAGAAAGAAAACAAGTGTTATGCCAAAAGAGACAGGCACCAAAAATAATGAGTTTATTGAGGAAACAGCTAAGTCCACATTCTGAATAGAGTGTGAGAACACCAATGGAACAGGAAATACAGGAGCCCCAAGAAAAGAACTGTCATAGATAATCTATCGGATAGTAACTAGGGAAGCTTTGGACTTTGGAAATACAGGAATATTATGGAACAAAAGGTATACATGAGTGTACTTGAGGACAGACATATAGAGGAAGGTGTAAGGGGACAGCACTAGGATCACTTAGATAACCTGGTAGGATAAGTATTATCTAGCTTGTCCTCGGATTCTTGGAGTCTACGGTCCATAGTTCCCTATCTCTCTAGTTCAGGTCTGCCCCATCAGTACTACATAGCCTTATTAGGTATGGTAGTTATTAGTGTCCTGATCTGTGTTCCCTTAGCAATGTGTGCACAGACCGGCTAGTCTAGTATATATAGCTAGTGATGTATGGTAGAATACCTTACCTCAACATTAATTAGAGCTCTTGGGCTATTCAATGCTCTTACTTAAGATGCCTCATCCACTAATGACGAGTGTGTTCTGGGACGCCTCCGAGTGCCCCCTTACAAAGATAGTGGAGTTAGTCACCCACAATTTCTGGTAGCCAGGAGTCACAAAGAAGGTCAAGTGATATGTAGAGGAATGTAATGCTTGCCAATACAACAAAAATTGCATAGAGCAACTAGTGGGTAAGCTAATGCCTAATTCAATACCTGAGAAACCATAGATGCATATATCAGCAGACTTTATCACAAAACTGCCTTTGGCTCAGGGATACGACTCAATCTTGGTAGTAGTTGATAGGTTAACAAAAATGGTATATTTTATACCTACTACAGAGAAAATGTCAGTAGAAGGATTGGCAAAATTGTTCAGAGATAACATGTGGAAACTGTATGGATTACCAGAAAGCATCATTTTGGATAGAGGACCCCAATTTGCAGCAGGATTAATGAAAGAGTTGAATGGAATGTTAGGGATTGAAAGTAAATTGTCAACAGCATTTCATTCACAGACAAATAGACAGACAGAAAGAGTGAACCAGGAGCTAGAACAATACTTGAGAATATTTATTGATCATAGGCAGGAACAATGGTCTGAATGGTTAGGAATAGTAGAATTTGCATATAACAATAAAGCATACTCGAGTACTCAAACAACACCCTTTAAGGCAAATTACAGACAAGATCCTAGAATGGGATTTGAGGGAAAAAAGAAAGGAAAATATGAAGGAGCAGAGAAATTTATTGAAAAGATAAAAGAAATACAGGAGAAAGCAAAAACAGTGCTAAGCATAAGAGGAGATGAAAAAGTATGTAAATAGAAAGAGAGCAGAAGTCAATGATTATAAAGTAAAGGAATGTAGCATCGATTTTCGCTGAAAATATGGGCTGGCCCTATCTGTAAGAGGACAGCCTGAGATCGCTTAGATAACCTAGTAGGGTTTGCATCATCTAGTGTTCCCATAGATCCTCAGAGTCCATAGTCTACAGTTCCCTTCCCTTTAGTTCGGATCTCCATCACAGTACTACATAGCTATATCTGGTAGTGTAGTTATTATTGTCCTGATGTCTGTGTCCATAGCAACCGGCACACAGACCAGGCTAGTCTAGTATAAGTAGCTAGTGATGTACAGTAGAGTACCTTACTTCAACAATAGTTTAAGCTCCTGGACTACTCATCGCTTTAACTTAAGACGCCTGCTCTACTATATTACAGTGTGACTGGGATGCCTCTGAGTGTCCCCTTACACTATCTCGTCACGAATGCAAGCTGGCCAGCAGGTGTAGACATGAGTATGGAAAAGCTGACCTATACTGATGGCATGATTAGGAGTTCATAGATATGCTTGTAAGTGACCCAAATATTTCAGACACAGGAAACATATAAGGGCGACCAGAGCAGTACACTCCAGGAGATTCCTCAGTTAATTATAGTTTATGAAATATGTTATAACTCACCTCCAGGAGATTTCTCAGAGAATTAGATGAGGCTCCTGGAGGAAATAATCTGCATTATATATACTACAGTGTCCTCGTGTCCCTGCATCAGGTAACCAGGGTCTGAACAATAAAAGTGTGCTAGGAGGCAACAGAGTGCTCTTGGAATGATGGGGGTAAGACCCAATATTATGTAGTAATATTGGATCAGCTACAGGGTCACTCTGGAGGACTATGTTATGAGAGCCCCAGAAAGGAAATAGTTTCCTATGCATTCACACAATTGATCTCTAACATCAAGTCGTACAATGGGGTCAAGATATAAATAGTGTGGGAGATCAGATAATCATATCACGTGACAAGGTCATATGATCATAGAATGTTCTGGAAGGACATGTGACTGTGTAGTAATAGGGGTACAGCCACTTGTAAAGTAGTATAAGTAGGTAGTAGAATCCAACAGAGAACTCCATCGAGTTCTTCCTAAGCACTCACCTAGAGTGATTCCTAAGTCATCAAGACTCTGTGATAACAGACTAGTAAAAGCTCCGGAGTCGTGTGTTAGGGGTCCTTTTACAAAACACCTCAGGTACTATGTCAATTTGCATATCACCACACACAAGACAGAAGATCTGGCTGCTGGGAAATGGAGTAGATATAGCAATGTGTATCCTAGAACAAATATCAGAAGCTGGATTGTTTCTAGAAGCCAAAAGAAGAGAAACCGTGGCAGAAAATGCCTCAATGCATTCCTTGTGTTACTACAACAGCCCAATTCTAGATTACTTGTGGTCAAAACATCTGCATGCTTTCTGCCTCATGCTGCCATGGAACACAGCAGTAAATTTCCCTTATTAGGACCCAATGTTGGTTATTCTGGCCTTGTTAATTATGCTGATTGCCCTGTCCCTATGTCTCGAGGCAATTCTTAGTTATGCTCAGTACTAAGGACTTGAAATATCAAATGGTTGGAAGGAGAACAGAAAAGTTGACAGAAAGATTTATCAGCCCTTACAAAGTAAAAAAGATTATATTGTTGAACACAGTTGAATTAGAGCTACCTAATATAATTAAAATACATCTGGTAGTCAATGTTAGTAGAATATGTAGATATGTAGGGCAAGTGGAAGGACAGAAAAGAGAGTAACCAGCTCCAGTAATAATTGAAGAGGAGGAAGAGTAAAAAGTAGAGAAAATCCTGAATAAGTGGCAAATAAGAGAAAAAAACAAGTACTTGGTAAGATGGAAAGGATTCACAGCAGAGTCAGATACTTAGGAGGGAAAAGAGAACCTAGAAAATGCAAAAGAGGCAGTAGAAGAATTTGAGAAAGAATATCAGTGAGATATGAAAAATGTAAGAAGGCAAGAAAGAGAAAAAGGAATGTTTAGAAGAGAAGAACTACTAGGAAGGTTTACAATGAAGAAATTATTCAGATGGTCAGATAAGAGGTACGATGAAAAATATTAGGGAAGGTTAGAACAGAATTGGAAGCAATGGAAAGAAGGAAGAAAAAAATGAACCTTAGAGACAATCAAAGAGAAAGAAGAAATCAAACAAAAGAACTCAGAAATCAGAGAATTGTCATATGATGGAAAATAATGATTTAATAATATAATTTCTTTTATATTTTATATTATTACTAAATTTCGCTCCTGAACTCCTGTTGTCTACTCCTATAGGATCATGATGTAGACTAGTTACTTGTACTCCTCCTATTCTAGACTTAGTATAAGTACTCCATTAGTTATATCCTAGTTCCTTAGTTCGTAGATTAATGTCTCTTACGTGTTCTATCCTCACTTCTATCAATCTATACCACTCCTTTCCTGAACTTCTGATAACAATTCAGTTCTCCTGAAATATGCAACTACACATGCAACAGAAGATTGAGATACAGTATACAAGCTGAGGCCAAGGTTGTTCCCTATTTTTGTTGTCAACTCCCTTTTACTCCAGAGTAACTCTGCTCTACTCTGGAGTAACTCTGCTCTACTCTGGGTCACTCTGTTCTTGCTCCGTATATTCCTGACAAGAATAGACAGAAGAAGATGAGAAAGAAATAGATAACATGAATGACCCATATTATGAGTTGTAAAAATCCTCAGGACAAGGAAACTTAAAAGGGGGATGATGTCATGACTTGGTAAAATAGCTAAGTTATTATTTATATTTCTTTTCTTTTTCTTTTTCTTTGGACTTACTATACAGAAGGGAATATAGGAAAGTGTCACATAATCATGGTCATATGATAAGAAGTCACAGTGTGATGTCACATGATATTGCATGATAGGTCACATGATGAGTGTGGGAAAACAATGCACAGACCATATAGTAGTTGTATAAGTAATATAGAAAATCCAATAAAAACTCTATTAAGTTCTTCTTGTCAACTTAGACTTGGAGGGTGATTGAGTCATCTGGACTAAGTTACTACATTAATAGAATATAAACTCATAAATGACTAAGAGTATCTATTTACCAAATAAAATATAAGCTATACACATTGATAAGCTATAGCTAAATTATAGATAGTAATAGAAATGTCTTATCTCAGATGTTACAGTGTCTTGTAGACAACTAAGAAAGGAATGAGGATAGTATCATCCTTAAGTAAAGTAGCTAAATAATGAAAGGATACTATATCAGTATAAAAAAGAATCCATCTCTCTAAGTACTATACCAGTCTTATCATAATATTACAGTAAATGTGACTGTTCCCTCTAATAAAGCTAAGTAGTATGATATAGATGAAATGGCAACTTTAGTGGATAAACAAAGAACAATCTTCAATCCTGACCAAGTTACTACTTTTGATATTATCCTGGAGTCTGTTACCAATAATTAAGGTTATCTTTTCTTTATTCATGCTACTGGTGGTTATAGAAAGACATTTTTTTGTAACACTATTACTACTGAGGTTAGAAGGAGAGGTTAAGCAGTACTATGTGTAGTATTATCTGGAATTGCTGTTCTTTTGTTGGATAAAGGAAAGATATCTCATTCATTCTTCAAGATTCCTTTTTCCATTCATAAAGACTCTGTGGCTGGACTTAAACATAATAGTTATATATTTTCAGTCCTCCAACAAACTAGGGTTATCATTTGGGATGAAGTTCTTATGTAGCACAAGTATAATATTAATACTATTGATCAATGTCTAAGAGACTTTTATAAGTGAAATGGTGTAGTGATAAGAATTAGAGATAGATTATGAGATGGCAAGTTCACACAAGATATTAGATTATTGTAGTATAGATAAGAATACATTATACATAAGTTAAATAATATGAGAAATACATATAAGACATGTTTCAAAAGAAACAAATAAAACATAACATAGTGATCTCCTAGATTAGCTTCTACTTGATATCAGTACCTAAAGAGCATCTTTGTTATAACTTGGCAAAATAGCTAAGTCATTATTTATATATATATATATTTTTCTAGACTTACTATACAAGAATAGAGTGCAAGAAAGTATTATATGACTAAGTGTCACAGGATTATAGGTCATAGTCAGGTGATGTCACATAACTGTAAGAGGACAGCTCTATTTCCACCCCTGAACTATATAATGATGCTCCAGAGCAACCTAAGCCTGTTCAACTATTACTAAAGTAATACTTAAACACACTAGTATAGCTCCAATCACACTGACCCTGACACCAAAGAATGTAAACCTAGTATATAATATAGAACATCCCTTCAGGAGTCTCATCCCAATCTCTGAGGATTCTTCTAGAGGTGAGTTGTATCATAATTACAAACTGTAATATTAACTAAGGATTCTCCTGGAGTCTTGTGCCCCAGTCGCCCTTACAGCAGATTAAGATCCTTAAAAACAAAGCCTTGGACTATCCCAGTGAACAGCCACCCAATAGATCGCTCTTCCCTGTTATACCCAGTCCTCCGAGAATTCTACTCTCTAGATGTCGTTGCCCTCAGACACCCCCCAAGGCATAGCCGACGCCTTAGGGTACCTGCAACACCATCTCCACAAGCTAACAGAGAGACAAAATGTCTCTGAAAACAACATCAACACTACACTGGTAGCCCTGACCATGCAACTACAGCAGCTTACACAGCTAGTGGCTAATCCCTTTCCTCCATCCATACTAAACATATCTCCCCCACCTGTACCATCTCCTCCGGTGTCTCTACCACCCACTCTGATGGTGAGACAAACACGTCCCAAGCTCTCCTGTCTCCCAGACTTCAGTGGAGAATGTTATAACAGCTGCATGTTCTTGAACTCCTGCTCTCTCTACATCCACCTAGCCCCAGAGCAGTTCTACGACGAACAGGAGAGAATTCTCTGGGCTCTCATATTCTTCAAAGGTAGTCGCACTGCCAAGTGGTCCAAAAACATGTTCTGTTAGGAGATAGACACTGGCGTTTTTCCTATCCAAACCTGAGGGGACTTTGAACAACAGTTCTGGGTTCACTTCTTCCCTGTTAATGCAAAAGTAGATGTGATCAATGCTCTGGAAGGAGCCTGCTACCACCAAGGAGGTCAGATAGTGGACGACTATCTGGATAACTTCCAGGCTCTAGTCTTCAATGCAGGTTATACAGACTCCTGGACGCTAGTGGTAAAGTTTTGATGAGGTCTCTAGTTAGGCATCTAGAACCAGATCACCACTATGCCATATGGACGACCTGCCGATACCAACCCCAATGTATGGTATAGAGCAGCATGAAGGATTGATCAGGTGCGCCTTGCCAATGAGGCCTTTTAGTCCATGTCATGCTCTATGTAAAGGGATCACTCATAGGCAACCCCTAATTACACTAAGCATGAGTGGCAAAGGCAAACTTAAGAAGGAACATTGAATAGCCCAGGAGTTCTAATCAGTATTGAGGTAAGGTATTCTACCATACATCACTAGCTATATATACTAGACTAGCCAGTCTGTGTACTGGTCGCTAAGAGAACACAAATCAGGACACTAATAACTATCATACCTAATAAAGCTACATAGTACAAACTATGGCAACAAGAACAAGAGGGAAGGGAACTATAAATAGTGGGCTCCAAGGATCCAAGGGCAAGCTAGATAATACTTACCCATACCAGGTTACCTAAGCTACTCTAGAGCATCCCCTTATACTCTGTCCCTTTTGCACTGCTTAAGACTGTCTCTGCCCGACCTCTACCTTTGTCCATAGCAAGATTGCCTCCTGTTCCACTCCATCTGGTCACTCCAAAACCTCTGCCACCCACTCCGTCTATGGGAGTCCCTATGGATGTTAATGCAACTAAGAAAGCAAGGTCCTTGTCTTCGCGAGGATATTACTGATGCGGAGACACAAATCATTTAGTCCAAGACTGTCCCCACTGTATAGATGTTCACCAACTCACTGTAAGGGGACATCTAGGGTAGTGCTTAGTCACCACTGAGGGTCTGTTCTATTAGTGGCCTCCTGACAGTCGTGTACGCATTCCTATCGTTCCTGTCTCCTCTCTGTCTGTGTCATGCGGTGTGACACCTTCTATTCTATAATTAGGACATTGTGATTACTGATCTATGTACCCATGTGATAGTATGTGTGATCGTCTGGTATAGTATATATACTAGCAAGCTGTCATAGATACACTTCACTTGAATCTTAACTTAGCTTCTGGGACTCTTATCTAGCTTAAGGAGTAATCGCCTCTGAGTGGTTCCCTAACACTCACCTTGGAACAGCAGGAGGAGTTGATTGAAGATCTGTTGGCATTAAAGATACAGTTCCATCAGAGGAGTCTTGTCCCCTAGAAGAGGAGGATTTTGTAAGGGGACTTACTCTAGGGTCGGGCTTAGTGACGTGAGTAGGTTCCCACCTAAGAGCCGCCATCTCTTCAATCGCCTTCCCATTGTCTCCCTTCCTCTCTCATGACTGACATCTCGTGTATTCCTGTAAACCTATTATTGGACTTAGTGAGAATGTAGTTCAGGTACCATGAGAACGGTGCCTGGATACCTAG
>Ga0157360_1000740_pt1 | contig 12281 bp, 8 predicted proteins | sample AttlaeALBM1_FD_111483 | JGI IMG/M metagenome (GOLD analysis project Ga0157360, IMG submission 111483) | Fungus gardens microbial communities from leaf cutter ant in Ribeirão Preto, State of São Paulo, Brazil - Atta laevigata ALBM1 | ecosystem: Host-associated > Fungi > Mycelium > Unclassified ... | reverse complement strand
TGAGCGTCCTTCATGCCGCGTTTTCTCGGGACTGGAAACTCGACAACGACGAGACGATCCGCCCCGGACGAGACGGCTTCAGCCTGATCCTTGGTCAAACCCGTATGGCTCTGAGTGATCTCTCCCTGAGCGAAAACGGACAAACCCTCTGCGCGGCCGATAAGCGAATTGCCACCGCCTGGCCCAATGCTGCCTTTCATCGCGCCATAGAGGCTGCGACACAGGCCATGCAGGATTTGCAGGCAAACGATGTCAGGGGTCGCTCACCCTGGGGCGAGCCTGACGATTTGCCCCGGCAGCTTCTTCTGACCATCACAGACTATAACGAACCCCGTCATATGATGTTTCTGGCGCGGCTCTGCCTCCTCATCGGGTTGGATGACGTCGCCCTGCTCTGCCTTGATGTGCTCGAAAACAGCGTCCTCCGGACAGACGCCCTGATCCTACGGGCCATCCTCGCACGCCTGCAGCATGACGAGCCCGCCTGCCAGGAAGCCCTGATTGCGGCCATCACCTGTGCACTGCCAGAGGATGCTCAAACCCCTGTCGTGATCGATCGGTTTCGGGCGCGCCTTGCCAAGCCCGAAACCTTTCTCACGCTTTGGCCCACGCTTGAGCGTGCGATAGGGCGGCCGCTCGATCCATCTTACGAGGATCTGCTCGTTCCGGGCTGGCTTCCTGCTGACGGAGACTTTGCCGAACAGACGCCTTATTACCATCGCCTCGAGGAAAAATGGACACAATGTCGGGCGGAACGACGACAGATCTTCCTCAACGAGGAGCGACGCCTCAACGGTCCTTCTCATGCCCTTGCCATACTGGAAGCCCACAAACACTGGCTCGATGGCGAGCAGGAGGAAGCCAATGCCCTGTATGACACGGCACGCAGCCTCTCGCTGCAAAACCAGCGCTATTTCATTCACTTCAACGGCGGGGTCTATACATGGCAAGGCCACGCCACGCGTCCGGCTGACCCACGTCCACTCAGTATCGACGCATGGCGCTGGGCGGGACTACCCGATGAGGAAGAGGGCGCGGGCGGTTCGAGGCCGGTACTCACCCTGATCGCAGGGGGAGACAGGCGCTATTTTGCCTTCATCCCCGGACTGATCGCTTCACTGGTCCAGGCCTGCGATAGCGCTGAGGTGCCAGGACATGTGAGGCTGGTTCTTGGCGTCGCCCATGCCTCGGACGAGCAGGTTGCGTTCCTGCAGGACGTCGCTTCGGCCCTGCGCAGAGCAAACAGCATGGTCTCGCTGGTCTTTGCCTATGGCAGCCTGTCGCATTCCGATGGCGCAAGCTTTTCCTGCATCCGCTATCTGATGATGCCGCGGATCGCCCGTCTCGCTGACGGGCCGATCATGACCATCGACATGGACGCCATGATCCCGGTCGATTTCCTGTCTCTCGCACGCGACATGCTTGGGAATTATGACTACGGCTTCAGACTTTATGCCTATGATCGCGACGGCCGACAGTGCGGTGGTGAGCCGTGGGGGTTCGGCGCTGGCGTATCCTATTTTGGCGAGAAGCCTCTTTTGCCCGTCATCGCGCAGGCGCTGAGCGACTCCATCATCAGTGCCTATCATGGCGCCAATCCAACCAACTGGTGCATCGACCAATGTGCGCTCTCGGCCGTCTATCACCAGCATATCGCACCGCGTTGGGCGACATTACGCATCAAGTTCATGGATGATCCGCCACCGCTCGTGGTGATGCCGCACCATCTGGGCATGGACAAGAAAAGCTTCAGCCAGTGGACGGGACTCGTCGAGATGGGGCCTGTCTATGAGCGCCTAGGCCTCGAGGCGGGGCGTGCCGAAGCTCTCGTCGTACTGACCTGACTGGAAAGGACGGGTCGACTGGCTTGCGTCGTATTGCGGGCCAGTCCACGCCCCGGAGCGTTCATTCTGGTGTGTTCCCCAGTTTCCCGGCACGAAAGGAAGATCGACTCAGGGACTGAGAGCGAAGCGCGCCATCACACGATTGGACTCAGGGCTCCAGATGACAATCTGCTCGCCTTCAGGGGTTGCGATCAGCAGTGACAGGCTGCCGTCGGGGCGTACGATCTGTGAGAGCACATGCCCGCCACCATGAAGGGTGAACACCGCGGCCCCATCCCCCCGTTTCTGACTGGCCCCGGATTCCACGATGTTGCCTTGCCCCGGCATTGGGGAAGCAGGAACCCGTCTCTCTTGCAGGGTTGCCTGATGGGGATGCATGGCACGATGGACCACAACGCCAATCAGCCCGGCCGTGCCGATGACGATCATCACGCCCATGCCGATAACTGCAGCCATCAGAACACGTGAGACAGGGGGCGGCGGCGTAGTCATGGCGGCGAGTGATCCTAATTGCTAAAGGGGCGCATGACCGATGCCCATGCCCCCGATGAAAACCGATTCGAGTTTGTTGTCACGCCAGAGCAGGCAGGGCAGCGGCTCGACCGCTTTCTGGCCGATTCCATCGGCACGCTCTCCCGTTCACGCGTCAAATCCCTGATCGAGGCCGGGCAGGTTTTCTGCGACGGCGCCATCATACGCGAGCCTTCGGAAACCACCAGAGCCGGGCGACACCTCATGCTGATCGTGCCGCCAGCCGCCCCCGCCCGCCCGCAGGCCGAGGATCATGCCCTGCCGATCCTGTTCGAGGATCGCGACCTGATTGTGCTCGACAAGCCAGCTGGGCTGGTAGTGCATCCGGCGCCGGGTAATGAGACAGGCACACTGGTCAACGCCCTGCTCGGTCATTGCGGTGAGGATCTGGAAGGAATCGGCGGCGAAAAGCGCCCCGGCATCGTGCATCGTCTCGACAAGGATACGTCGGGGCTGATGGTCGTCGCCAAGACGCCGCTCGCGCATAATGCGCTTTCCGATGCCTTCGCCGCCCGTGATATCGATCGAGCCTACAAGGCGCTGGCCTGGGGGCTTCTGCCAGCCACCATCAGTTATGATGGCGCGATCGGGCGGGACAAGCGCGACCGCAAACGCATGACAGTCGTCACCCAGGGGGGCAAGCACGCCCTGACCCATGTGCGCTGCCTCGAAGCCTTCGATGCCTCCGTAAGCCTGATCGAATGCAAGCTCGCGACGGGTCGTACTCACCAGATACGCGTGCATCTCTCTCAGGCTGGCCATCCCCTGCTCGGCGATCCGGTCTATCTGCGCCGCATCCCGGCGGCCGCGCGCGGGTTGCCCGAGGCAGCAAGAAGGGCAGCGCTCGACTTCCCTCGTCAGGCTCTGCACGCGGCGCGGCTCGGTTTCACCCACCCCCGGACAGGGGAAAAACTTCTGTTCACCTCGGAGCCACCAGAGGATTTCCAGTCACTCCTGCGTGCGCTGCGAGGGCGCTGATCGAAGCGCGTTTTCATCCTGCTTCAGGCTGGATAAGGGCCTCTGCACTTCCTGGACTATCGGCCGGGTTAAATAGGAGTAATGTGGTACGTTTTCTTGACTCGGAAAAAGCTGTATGATCCACTCATAGCCAATCCGACGAGCTGACGCGCCGCCGGAACGGACGTGCCGCCTGATATCGCTCAATGGGAGGATATCGCGCGGTGACGTAAGTCCTTCCTTATCCATGCGTCACCCGCCAGCGGGAACCAACGGGGTGAATACCCGTATATCTGGTTCCTTCTCTGTCCGGGCGAAAGGAGTTGCAGCCCAATGGCCTCTTCCGCCGTCATGTCAATCGGCCCTGAAAACAACCTCACACGGTACCTTCAGGAGATCCGTAAATTCCCCATCCTGTCGCCGCAGGAAGAAGTCGAACTTGCCCGCCGCTGGCGTGACAAGGAAGACGACGCTGCTGCCCACAAGCTCGTTACTTCCCATTTGCGCCTCGTTGCCAAGATTGCCATGGGCTATCGTGGTTATGGCCTGCCGCTGAACGAACTGATCAGCGAGGGCAATATCGGCATGATGCAGGCCGTCAAACGCTTCGATCCCGATCGCGGCTTCCGCTTAGCTACTTACGCCATGTGGTGGATCCGCGCAGCGATGCAAGAGTACATTCTGCACTCGTGGTCGCTCGTGAAGATGGGCACCACCGCGTCGCAAAAGAAGCTGTTCTTCAACCTGCGTCGCCTGAAAGGCCAGATGCAGGCTATCGATGATGGTGACCTGAAACCGGAGCAGGTCGACAAGATTGCCACGACGCTTGGTGTACCCGAGCAGGATGTGGTGTCAATGAACCAGCGCCTCTCGGCCCCGGATCACAGCCTCAATGCCCCCCTCCGTAGCGACAGCGAGGGCGAGTGGCAGGATTGGCTGGTTGACGATCAGGAAAGCCAAGAAACGACGCTGGGTGAAGCGGAAGAAATGAGCGGACGTCAGGCCCTGCTGACTGAAGCCATGAAATCGCTGAACGATCGTGAGCGGCACATTCTGACCGAAAGACGCCTCAAGGACGATCCGTCGACACTTGAGGAGCTCTCACACGAATATGGCGTGTCGCGTGAGCGTATCCGCCAGATCGAGGCGCGTGCGTTCGAAAAGCTTCAGAAGGCGATGGCCGCCGAAGTTGAACTGCGCCGTAAACAGGACGAAGGAATCTCCCTGCACCATCATGTGCAGGCCTGATCCGGTCCCGCCGGGTTTGCAGTCATCCTGCATCCCCGGCGACAGGGCTATTTTTTCCAGTCCAACCTGCTCAGCGTCACGCATCACTTGAGCATCGAGAGCGGTTTCTCAGTGCACCTACGTCGGGAGCACCGCGCTGCTTTGTCGTTACCCGCTCGGCGGTAGCATGTCAGTTGCGAAAAAAGCTGCATAACTGGTGCCGTTCACCGCGCCCGCATTGGTCGCAGCATTTCCGATACCACCTGACGCGGCCTGCTCTCCTCCGACCGGGCGTTATCATCACGACGGTAACAATCTGTCCCGAAGAGGGGTAAAGCCATGACGCCCGTCCACCCTTCCCCCGCAAAGCGTCTCCTGCGTCTGGGTGAATTTTTCGCACTCTACGGCGGTGGCCCGCTTCTGGTGCTGGCCTTGCGCCAGCCGGGAATATTGTTCGCCGGGCTATGGGTTGGCGCGATCATCGCGTGGCTGTCCATACGTGGGCGTCTCCCTGTGCCGCATGACGTGCGCCGGGAAATACGGGCCATCTTCGTACGCTTCGGAATTTTGGGGAGCGCGCTGACAGTTCTGGCCTATTTTCTCTGGCCCACCCATTTCCTCGACCTCCCCCGACACCGCCCGGGCTTCTGGCTGGTCATCATGGGCCTCTATCCCCTGCTTTCCGTCTGGCCGCAGGAAATGCTCTACCGGGGCTTCCTGTTTCATCGCTATCAGTCACTGTTCGTGACCCCAACGCGTCAGATACTGGCCAGCGCAATCACCTTTGCCTTCGCTCATGTCATCTTCCTCAACTGGATTGCCATAGCCCTCACCTTTGCCGGCGGCTTTCTGTTTGCCCGCGATTACGAGCGTCACCGCTCGTTGCGCCTCGCCTGTCTGGAACATTCCCTTTATGGCTGTCTGATCTTCACTATCGGTATGGGGCGTTTTTTCTACACGGGCGCGGCCTGGCATCACGGCTGAATGACAGGGCTGCGCATGGCGGGCCGACAGGGGTGGAATCCTGTCGCGGGATCGCCTCCCCCTTCACATACCGGCTCAGCCGTGCTTCAGCCCGGCCTTGACCTGCTCCTGCAGAACCACAAAGTCCCGTTCCCCGTCCCCCGCTTCGATGGAAGCTGCAAGACGGTCATGCACGATATCGGCATAAGGCAGGTCCAAGCCGATTTCATGCCCGGCTTGCAGGAACATCTTCACGTCTTTCAGGCCCAGTGTGACAGGCGCCCCCGGATGATCATAGGTGCGGTCAACCATCAGTTGACCGTAATTTATGTGCACCGGGGCATTGCAGAAGCTGTTGGTCATGATCTCGAACACCAGTGCCGGGTCTGTTCCCATCTGCTCGTTAAGCGCAAAGACTTCCGCCATCTGCTCGATGGTCGAGTAGATCATGAAGTTGAGACTGAGCTTGACGAGATTGGCCTGCACCGGGTCACTCCCCACCCGGAAAATTCACTGGCTGAACGCTTCCATGACCGGGGCGACGCGATCCAGCACCGCCTGCTCACCGGCAATCATGGCATAGAGCTTTCCAGCCTCGGCGGCGGGCGGTCGACCCAGCACATTGGCGCTGACATAATGCTGACCACGCGCCGCATGACCATCGCGCAACCGACGCGCCTGATCGAGGGAGAGCGTGCTGCAACAGACATGAACGGCGCCTTCACGCATGGCCTGCGCAAGTCCGTCTGGTCCAAAACTGGCTTCCTGAGTTGTGGCATCGTCAAACAGCATGGAAAACACGACATTTGCCTGCCTGGCCACCTCGGCAGGTGTGTCAGCCACCACGGCACCGCGCGCGACGAGGGCGTCGGCCTTTGAACGGGTACGGTTATAGACCACCACATCATGCCCGGCCTCGAGCAATCTCATAGCCATGGCGTGCCCCATGGCACCGAGTCCGATAAAACCTGTCTTCATAGGCGTGCTTCCTGAATAATCGCTTCATGAGATCCAAAGGCGGATAGGCTGAGCCTAACGGCTTATTTGTTGGCGTTCGTGCGCCTGTGCGCCATAAATCAGTGCATGGACGCCAAATGCAGCATGGTCCCGCACGAAGTCACAGCGCATGACGCCCCCTGGATTCTCGGGGGCCATATGGAACAGGGCGAGCGCCGTGAGGCCCGTCCGCATGTCCATGAACGCGGGCAGATTTTCGGAATTGCGAGTGGCGTCATGGCGCTGCGCACGCAGGCAGCCCAGTGGTTGATCGGCCCTGGGCAGCTATTATGGCTCCCGCCATCCCTGACTCACGAGGCCCGCTCCCACGGCGCGGTCATGGGTTGGAGCCTTTATATCCATCCTGTGCGATGTCAGGCCCTGCCAGCCTATCCATTTTTGTCGCGCGGGAGCGATCTGCTCAACGCACAGGCCGTGCGCCTCGCCCGTCAGGCCCGCGGCCCATTATGGACATCTGTGGTGGCACGACTGGCGGAGAGTTTCTGGGATGAATTCCTCTCCCTGCCGCAAGACACGGGAGCCCTCCCCTTCCCACAGGACGCAAGGCTCAGGCGTGTGGCGGAGGCATTGACAGACGACCCGTCAGATCGGCGCAGCCAGCCAGAATGGGCCCGACTAGCCAATATGTCGCAACGATCTTTCGTCCGTCATTTTGCAGATGATACTGGCCTGAGTTTCTCCGCCTGGCGGCAACGCCTGCGCATCGCACATGCCTACAAGAAGCTCGCCCAGGGAGAAAGCGTCGCCAGCGCGGCCATGAGTGCGGGTTATGAGAGCTTTGCGGCCTTCTCGAAAGCCTTCACGCGTCTGACCGGCCGTCTGCCTTCCAGCATCGCGGATTAACCTCATCTCCCCCGCCGGGGTCCCGAGAGCCGGTCGCCCCCTCTTTTCAGCCTTTGAAACGCCTAGTGCTCCTGGCGGCCGATGAATGACATTGCGATCTCGGATCCTCCTCCGTGACCCGTTCGACACGATCTTGCCGAACGGGCGCTGCCTCGGCTGAGGCTAGCCACTAGACCACAGGATAGCGGGATACTCGGCTCAACCCGCCCGCCGGATTTCCATGGCGTCGCAAGTTTCAGGCAGATAAGTCCCGGTAGCGAGTACCTCGATACACAATATGACCGGATCCGCGATTTCTCCTTCTCCGAAAGGCAGCCACCCGTATCCGTCGGTCCAGCGAGTGCTGCTCTCGCCCGGGTGCCATCCAGAGAGGGGCTCATCGCGCAAGTGGGTCGTGACAACGAATTGTCCTTCACAGGAGAAGCCGTCAATGGTGCCGATCAGCACGCCAAGTCGCCGACGGTCGTCGACATACGGGCCGATGCTGTCGCAAGATCGCGATGCACGCGATACAATATGAACCCCTGCCGTACCCGGTGAAATCTGGAACATATGTTTCGAGCCCTCCCGACGCAGAGGACGAATTTCGCGACCAGTCCCATCGACGAGACGTAGATCAGGCTCACGTGTCAGGCTGCGGGTTTCAGGCAAGGTCACAGCCTGTGCAAACCGCTCATACAATGCCTGCGCAAAGGCTTGTTCGACACATAGCGGCAGGGCGTAGCATGGGTCAGAAGCAGACCTAAGCGCGATAACATTGTTCGACGCGTCGAAGGTATGCCTGTTCCCCGTATCAATGTAACTCTCGACCGGTGTGTTTTCAGCCAGAATGATCGAATGCTCGGCAAGTTCGATATGATAATATTCATAGCTCTGGATCGACATGTCATAGCGTATTGTCACGCCATTCACGAGCATACGAATTGGCAGCATCCTGCCTTCGAAAGCGAAACAGTGCTCTGGAGTAACCAGCAGATCGCGTGATGGCACGCCAGCCTCAAAAGCATTGGCCTCGATACGTACAGGATACCCTGCAAGATCGGCAGGTTGCCAGGGTTCGAACCTGTTGAACCGTCGGCCCAGCCATATGATCGGGCGATACACGACCTCGCCGTCAACCAGACAGGCCACAGTCTCACCGATTTCAAGATCCTCAATCCGGACTTCACCGCGTGCGGTCAGGATATGCGTACCCTTGAGGAAGCAAATCTCGCTCGCAGCCTTGTCGACCACCAGATAGGCACCGCTCCCTACCGATGGATCTTTAACGACCGATCCTGACACGGCAGACAGGATACCACCTGAACCGACCTGACCACCGAGGAGCGAACCTCCCGACTGGACGATGGCAATATCATTATTGTAGCCGCTATTATAAAAGATATCATTCACTGAGCTTCCGCCAGCCATTACCGTGACGGGATCGGAGTTGAACTGGTTACCGCTCGTCGTGCCGCCTGAATAAATATAGACGGTTCCGTTGGCTATATAAGAGTTGGCCAGCGTACCACCATTCTGAACATAGATGGTATTGGTCAAACCCGAAAGGCCGCTCGCTGTCGCGCCGCTCGTTACCCAAAGCACCGCTCCATTACCGAGCGTCGCCGGGGCCTGCACGAGTGAAACGCCGCTTTTGTAGAGCGTTACACCACCAGAATTGATCGCACTCCATGTCCCGGTGAGTACGGTGCCTGAAGGCGTCGCGGGCGTCGTGGGAATTGTGACTGTACCGCCAATTGACGTATAGGTCGCAAGATATGTGCCAGCGTCAGCGTTATAACCAGAGAGATTGACTCCGGATCCGATGATTGCCGACCCGCCGGAACCGACATGCAGACCGTTGATTGTAGCACCGGTAGCGGCACTGATTGTCGTATTGCTTGTGACATTGGCATGAGTAATAACCGCGCCACTCGCAACTTTGACACTTTGGACCGCAAAGCCATACCAGGAGTAGGTATCGTCAGTCGAGCGTGCCCCCGTACTGAGTGTCACATCACAACCGTCCAACTGATTACTGCTTAGAACGCCTCCATTATCAACGCGCACATATGTGCGTGTGATATGGGAATCCAGGATTGTACCGCCTGCCCTGACGCTAATGGTAGGAATTGTATTGGAAATGCATGCCAGACCCGAGACAATAGCGCCACTTCCAACATAAAGCGTTGCACCATTCAGGATAACCGGATCACTTACTGTGGTCGTTCCACTCTGGTAAACAGTCTTGCCATTCACATTAACCGCTGACCAGACCCCATTCAGAACAGCACCCGTCGAAACGACATCACCGTTACCCAAATAGCCTGAAAACGTCATCGTGCCTGATTGGAGATAGCCACCATTGAGCGCCTGGAAACCGCTCGTAGTCCCCGCGGCAAGAGAAGCGGAACCCCCATCAACAGCTATCACGTTTGATCCGACTGCACCTGCCTGTAGTTGCAGATATCCGCCGCTTCCAACTGTGGCGTTTGTTACCGTTGCACCGTTAAGGGCGTACGACCATGTCACGCCCGTACTGCTTCTGAGATACGTGTCATCGATAGACTGCGCACCAGAGCTCAATGTAGTGGCAACAGCACTAAGGGTGTTACCACTTATGACACCACCATTGGCGACCCTGAGCGTTCCGCCGGTTAAATTGGTGCTCGTAACAATACCACCACTCTGCACCGTGATCGTAAGGGACGTCCCTGTTAGGGCTGTGACCGTTGCCCCGTTCATCACAGTAATCGAAGCATTCGCGGCAAAGCTTATGGGCGGCGCCACATAGGATGCTCCGCTCTGATACAGCGTCTGACCACTGATATTTACTGCCGACCATGTACCAGACAAAGTCGTTGCCATCTTTCAATTCCCCGAATATTGCTCTGCGCTCGACTCGCGAGGCCATTGCTTTCGAAACAGGCAAGTCCGGGATGACACGTGTGCCTTCACAGCATGATCACACCGGATAAATTCATACCCGACCCTGCATTCCTATGTGTTTTTATAATGTAAATGAATAGTTAATCAGCACAACAATCAAAAAGTCATAATAAAAAATGATTTTTAATAATTTATTAATGAAAAAAGCGCAAATATTAATGCTTTATAGTCTTATATGTGCATTTATTTCTTAGAGTGCCAAATCGACTTCAGTATGTTTCTGCTCGAATCGCCGATAACTGACGGCACATCATACCCTGAACGTGCCGAGATATTTTATGGCATATATCGTTATCAGCGAGATTGGTCGTTCACGCTCATCTAAAGCCGCCAATCGGCAGTGGGGCAGGATTTCATCCCTTGCGCTGGCGGCGTGGCCAGACTTGATCACATCAAGAAGAACGGATTAGGCAACCAGCCTTGTAGGGGTGAAGCCTCATTTCTCGTCCAGCTTTTCCCCCTGCCATGAAGGGACGTGACAAGCGTTGGCTGAAGCTCAAGTGGACTTGTCCATCCACACACGACTTACCGCAGGCTTCCGGATCGTCAGCCCTGACGTTCCGGATTTCGCCTTTCGTACCCAAAATTCAAAAAACTGGTGTTTGTACTACGGATCAATCCTCGAAAGGATCACGCATCAGAATGGTGTCATCGCGCTCGGGACTGGTGGAAAGCAGCGTGACCGGTGCTTCGATCAGCTCCTCGATACGGCGGATATACTTGATGGCTGCTGCAGGCAGATCAGCCCAGCTACGCGCACCGAAGGTCGTTTCCTGCCAGCCCGGCATGGATTCCAGAACGGGCTTCAGCCTTGCCTGAGCGGCAGGGCTGGACGGGAAGGAGGTGATCACCTTGCCATCAAGCTCGTAACCCACGCAGATCTTCACTTCCTCGAAGCCGTCCAGAACGTCGAGCTTGGTCAGGGCGATACCGCTGACGCCGCCAACGCGGGCAGCGCGACGCACCAGCACGGCATCGAACCAGCCGCAACGACGGGCACGCCCGGTGACTGTGCCGAATTCACGACCGCGTTCGCCAAGATCCTGCCCGACCTGATTGAACAACTCGGACGGGAACGGCCCCTCGCCCACACGGGTGGTGTAAGCCTTGGCAATACCGAGCACGAAACCCACCGTGCCGGGGCCGACACCACTGCCACTGGCCGCGACAGCCGCAACCGTGTTGGAGCTGGTCACGAAGGGATAGGTGCCATGATCGACATCGAGCATGACAGCCTGCGCCCCTTCGAACAGGATACGACGGCCCGCACGACGGGCCTCGTCCAGACGCTCCCAGACCGAACAGGCGAAGGGCAGCACGCGCGGAGCCAGCTTCGCCAGATGATCCAGAATCTCCTGCTTCGTGAAAGTCGGCGCACCGAGACCAGCAAGAAGCGTGTTGTGATGAAGCAGCAGCTCGTCCAGCTTCCAGTCCAGCGTTTCGGGCTCGGAGAGGTCGCACAGGCGGATGGCACGACGGGCCACCTTGTCCTCATAAGCCGGGCCGATGCCGCGCCCCGTGGTCCCGATCTTGCGGTCGCCGCGTGCAGCTTCACGCGCGCGGTCGGTCGCAACATGCAGCGGCAGGATGAGCGGCACGTTGTCAGCCACCCAGAGTGTCTCGGGATTGACCACAAGCCCCTGCGCGGACACGCGGTCAATTTCAGCAAGCAGCGCTTCAGGATCGACCACCACGCCATTGCCGATCACGCCGGTCTTGCCGCGCACGAGGCCGGAAGGCAGCAGGGAGAGCTTGTAGACCTGATCGCCCACCACCAGCGTATGACCGGCATTGTGACCGCCCTGGAAGCGGACGACGATATCCGCACGGCTGGCCAGCCAGTCCACGATCTTTCCCTTGCCTTCGTCACCCCACTGGGTGCCGATGACGGTGACGTTGGACATGCTCTTTTCCTTTTACAGCGTGATGAGTTCGTCAGCGACGAAAACAAAGGGGCAGTTCAGACGACGC
>Ga0157360_1000739_pt1 | contig 12286 bp, 11 predicted proteins | sample AttlaeALBM1_FD_111483 | JGI IMG/M metagenome (GOLD analysis project Ga0157360, IMG submission 111483) | Fungus gardens microbial communities from leaf cutter ant in Ribeirão Preto, State of São Paulo, Brazil - Atta laevigata ALBM1 | ecosystem: Host-associated > Fungi > Mycelium > Unclassified ... | reverse complement strand
GTTAACTGATAAGGTTGATCGGAAACGACCTGCATAACACGCATAAATTTTTGAAATGCGGCGGTACCGGGTACTGCGGAATTTTTGTCCATTACATTACTATGCCGTCAGGTATCCTCCGTCCACTGGCAAAATCGTGCCGGTAATGAACGAAGCTGCAGGGCTGCAAAGAAAAACCACTGCCTGCGCGACATCTGCCGGCGTGCCCCAGCGTTTCAGGGGAGTGCGGGACAGAATGGGTTCCGCGCGCGATGGATCATCCTGCAGCGCCTGCGTCAAAGAGGTTGCAATCCAGCCAGGAGCAACAGCGTTTACCCGAATGCCCTCATCTGCGTAAGCGATGGCCAGCGATTTCGTGAGCTGCATTATGCCCCCTTTGCTGGCGCTGTAAGCCGGCACCAGACCGCCGCCAAAAAAGCTCAGCATAGAGGCGGTATTGACTATGCATCCTTTGCTATGCGCCAGTTTTTCACGTGCCGCAGCACAGCATCGCAGCGTGCCGGTGAGGTTAATATCAATGACGTTTTCAAACACGTCAACCTGATGCTCTTTTCCGCGGCTGATGATACCGGCGCAGTTCACCAGTAGATCCAGCTGCGGCAGCGTATTGATTAACGCTTGTATCGCTGTGTCGTCACGCACGTCCAGCTCTCGAATGGCGACAGGCGGCTCCGCAGGCAACTGATGCTTTTCACTCTGCACGCCTGCGGCAATCACCTTTGCGCCCAGCCGTGCGAGAGTGCTGGCAATACCTGCGCCAATGCCTGTAGTTCCGCCTGTCACCAACGCCGTTTTACCGACCAGTAAATCAGTGTGAAACGTCATAATGTTTGCTCGCTTTATCAGTATGAGGGAATGATTCCGTTTCTTCCGGAAGAGGTTTTTTCACCAGCAGGAAATAGGCCGCCGCAGCGATAACCGCGATAACCGCACTGGCCATTAGCGCGTTGTCGTATCGACCAGTATGCTCAACAACCCAGCCGGTAATAATCGGGGCGAAAGAACCGCCAAAATAACCACCAAAATTTTGGATGCTGCCCAACGAGGCGACCTGGCGTTTTGGAACGATCGCACTCACCATGGTCCAGCAGGCGGCGCTTGCCATATTGATGAAAAACATCGCCAGGCAAATGCAGGCAATGGCAACCCCATTACTACTGGCGAAAATGGCCGGAATGGTAAAGGCAGCACCGCCCAGTAATCCCACACATACTGGCCATTTACGGCTGGTGATGGGCTGCATACCCCGTGCGGCAAGAAAATCTACAGTGCGTCCAGCGCCTATCATGCCCGCCATACCGAACAGATAGGGTACGGCCACCAACCAGCCGGTATGCGCCACAGACAGGCCACGTTGATGTTCAAGGTAGCTGGGCAGCCAGGTGAGGTAGAGCCACACCATATAGATGACGCCCATAAACCCAACTAACATTCCCCAGGTGGTGGCATGTGAAAACAAGCCCCGCCACTCCTTACCGCTAATGCTCTTTTCGTTGTGCTGAAAACGCTCACCCTCTTGCAGATAGGCTTCATCCGCTACAGAAAGCTGCACCTGGTTGCGATTGCGATAAATCAAATACCAACCAATTGCCATCATCATGCCCAGCGCACCGGTGAGAATGAACATCCAGCGCCAGCCGATGGTCAACATGATCACGGTCAACAGCGGCGGCGCAATACAGGGGCCAATACAGCTGGAGGCGATAAAGATACCGGTTGGCGTTCCCCGTTCGCGCTGGTTATACCACTCACTGATAACTTTGGCTCCGGCAGGGAATAGCGGGGCTTCACAAGCGCCAAGCACCGCGCGTGACAGGAGAAAAATCGATAAATTATTGACCAGCCCGCAGGCAGCCTGAGCCAGAGACCAGAAAAACATACCCAGCCCAAGCATGATGCGTGAACCAAAGCGATCCAGCAGCGCGCCTACAGGTAACTGCGCAAAGGCATAGGAAAGTGAAAATGCTGAGAGCAGCCAGCCCATTTCACTGGGTGTCATGTGCAGCTCTTCACGTATTGCCGTGTTGGCGATTGAGAGTGCGCTGCGGTCGATATAGTTAATGATGCCTGCGGCTGTCAGGAACAGCAGAGCAACCAGCTGTATCCTTGCCACAGCGGGCGTTTTTGCATGAATAGCCATATTATTCGTCTCTTATTATGGTGGTGCAGGTGGTTGAGACTGTAGGGTTCAGGGCTCACATTGCCGGGGTTCAGCGAATAAACTGATCGACGTATTCCGCCCCCAGGCCAACGGATTCGTAGTGTTTGCGACACATATCAATTTTGGTAAAAACGTCTTCAAAACCGATATGATTGCCCCAGGGATCGACGTAGTACATGCAGCCATGGACCTGGAACATCGTGATCATCTCTTCAACATCATCATCAACTACCAGAGTGTGCGTCTCACCAGGCGGTTCAAAGACATACCCCCCCTCCACCGCTTCCCAGTCATGCTCCAGATAACGCCAGCGCCCTTTAATGACATAAGCGTGAACGGGTGCCGGATGGCGGTGCCGGCTCAGCACGCCAGATTTCCTCACCCGTAAAAGATTCATCCAATATCCGGCGGAACGATTCAGACACAGAGGACGAAACCAGACATTTTCTGCTTGTGGAACCCAAATACGTTCATCAATGGGAACAGCATTGGGTACCACTAAATCCGGCACCATGTCACCCGGTTGAGCAAACTGGTAGGGCATGCGGCGCAGCGTTTCAGCATCCAGGTTTATTTTTGACTCGCTCATTATTACCTCACAGTTGTATCCACAATATGGACAAAATATCCATAATATGAATTTATTAATGCCAGAACGGGATCAGCTGGCAATAACTCCTGAGAAGAAATGAGGAATAGATCACTAATTAAGCAGTATGTTGGTGGGGAAATGCGGCACTGTCTGTACCGCGCTGATGAAAATATTATGTTCTGAGCTGGCGAGTCTGATGCGCTAATTGGGTAATGGCATCAAAATTTTCCTCACGCAGCAATTGAGGCGTCGCCAGCCAGGAACCCCCAACACAGACTACATTCGGCAGCGCCAGATATTGACTGGCATTCGTGGGAGTGATGCCACCGGTAGGACAGAAGCGCACAGTGGAGAAAGGACCTGAGACGGCTTTGACTGCCTGGACACCGCCATTGGCTTCTGCCGGGAAGAACTTAAATGCTGTCAGTCCCCTTTCCATCCCTAACATCAACTCCGATACCGTGCTAATACCAGGAATAAAGGGCATTTCACTTTTTTCAGCATGACGTAACAGGGAGTCTGTTACGCCTGGACTGATGACAAATTTTGCACCTGCCGCCTCTACGTTTTGAAACTGATCGGGCGAGATTACCGTACCTGCGCCAATAATGACCTCCGGCACTTGCTCAGCGATTTTCGCAATGGCATCCAGCGCACATTCCGTTCTCAATGTAACTTCCAGCACTTTTATCCCGCCAGCAATGAGCGCTCTGGCAAGCGGCACCGCCTGGGAAACTTTATCAATGACCAACACCGGAATCACTGGACCAGTTTGCATCACCTTTAATGCCGTTATCTGGGCTTCACGCATTTGTACCTCCACCTGCTCAATCTGACATGTCATAAAAAACAAGAAACAGCAAACCCATATCTCAAACGAACCACTAATCAAGCTATTCTCGTAGAGAAAATGTTTATATGTGATCGAAATCCAATCAACTGAAGAAATTTCTTTTAGACCAGCACTGACGGATGCTACTTATTCTGACATGTCAGATGGCATATTAAAACAGGATACTATAATGAAATCTCTCAATCCTTACCCGCCTTCAAAGCGCGGTAATAAACGCTGGGGCGTGGCTTTCATTTTGCTTATAGGTGGGTTTATCAACTACCTGGATCGGGCCAGCCTCGGCGTAGCCGCCCCCTCGATGATGAACGATCTTCATCTCACCAATACCGATATTGGTTTAATGGGCTCGGTGTTTTCGCTCTGCTTCGCCTTCAGCCAGCTGCCCGCAGGCTGGCTGGCCGACCGTTTTGGTCCTCGTAAAGTGTATGCTTCTGCGGCGACGCTATGGGGGCTATCCACCATGTTGACAGGCCTGTGCAGTACGCTGCCCGCGCTGTTAGCCGCCCGTGGCTTGCTGGGCATGACCGAAGCCCCTGGCTGGCCAACCTCAGCCAAGATCACCTCCATCTGGTTCCCCCGTAAAGAACGTGCGCTAGCCAGTTCTGTCTGGGATGCATCATCACGTTGGGGTTTAGCTTTCGCACCCCCATTGCTGGTGTTTATGAGCATCCATTTTGGATGGGGGGCTCTGTTTTATCTTGCGGGCAGTCTGGGAGTTATTTTTGGCGTGGTGTTTTTTGTTATCTATCGTCACCCAGAAAATCATCCCAGCATGACTAAGGCCGAACGTGATTATATTCTCGCTGATGGCGGAGGAAGTCTGCCGCAACAGCCGGCCAGATCTCGGGTGAAATGGGCTGAACTTTTCCGTTACAAATCGATGTGGGGCATGATGCTGGGCTGGTTTTGCTACATCTGGCTATTCAATATTTTTGTCACCTTCCTGCCGCTCTACCTGATGAAAACACAAAACATGACGCTAAGCAGTATGGGCGTTTACGCCAGTATCCCCTATCTGGCGGGTATTGTTGGCGCAGCGCTGGGAGGATTTGCGGTCAAATGGCTGATTGATGGACAACGCGTCGCTGAACCGCTCAAGGCCAAGAAAATCGTCATTATGGTAGCGGCATTAATTAGCGGTGCCACCACAGTCGCGGTCCCCTTTTGTGATTCACTGGTGGCGGCCCTGGCGATGATGACAGTTGCGATGTTCTTTTTGTCCGCTGTTTCCTGCACCTGCTGGGCAATTCCCGGTGATGTGGCATCGAATGATATTGTGGGGACCGTTTGCGGTATTCAGAACTTTGGCGGCTTTTTTGCGGGCGCGCTATCACCTTTGGTGACCGGTTTTATCGCCGACGCAACCGGATCTTACGCTATGGCATTTATCAGCGGCGGTGTGATCGCAGCAATGAGTGGCCTGTGTTACTGGTTACTGGTGAAGAAGCCGATTGTGCGTGAAAGTGAAACTTTAGCTGGAACGGGGCATCCCCTGCAGAGTCAACTGTAACCACCGTAAAAAAAGGCAGGTCATCCTGCCTTTGCTTAATGATTACTTTGCCGTATACGGCTGACCGCCGACATGTACTTTATAGATACGGAAGTTCGGCACCGCCGGGTTATCAAAATTCATCTCACCGCCTACCCACGAGTTCAGATGGTTGCTGACAAAATAGAGGTCTCCTTTACCGCCCCAGCCAATGGTATCTGGCCAGGCGATGGCCTCATCTGTAGCGTAAGGTGCAACCTTGCCGGTTTTCGCATCACGTCTCATCAACCCATTCAGCGTGAGTGCCGTCATGTAAAGGTTTCCCGCGCGGTCTGCCGTCATGCCATCCGTGTTCGAAGGCAGTGTATTAACGACCTTAATACCTTTCTCAATCTGCGCTTCGCTATTGGTGAAATCACGCAGCAGTGCGGTTGGCACACTCATTAAGCGATTGCCGGTCAGGTTGGTCCAGTACAAAGTTTTCTTATCACCCGATAAAGCAATGCCATCGGCGCCGGTCAGCATTGGATTGGCTTTGCCATCTTTATCTTTCAAAACTTTTTCGCCATGAATGCTAAAGGTGAAGCCTGGTTGATCGTTGACCCATTCTGGTTTCGACAGCACTTTTTTCGCCTGGCCACTTTTCATGTTGTAGACCAGCAGCGCACCTTTCAACGGATGGCACATAATGCCGGAATCGGTGATGTATACCACGCCGCGATCGTTATCGACCGCCACATCATTCAGGAATGAGCAGGTAAAATCGACCTGGTCATTTGTGAAGGTATAACGAGCGACCTCCTTGTTACTGTTTAAATCCCAGGCGATGAGTTTCTCATCACCCGCTTTATTTGGCGCGCCTGCAATGTGTCCTTGGTCCAGAATCCACATCACATTGTTGCGATCGATTTCAAAGCCGAGTACGGCCTTCAATCCCAATGGATTCTTTATGTCGTTCATCTCAACGCTTGGGAAAGGCTGCAATACCCATTTACCCTCTTTTTTCACCAGGCGGGATAAGGTAGCCGGTACATCTGGGCCACCCCAGCGCGCGGTGCTGACATAGATGTTGCCTTTAGCATCCACTTTGACGCCGTGCAGCATCGCTTTGGTGTCGTTCTTTTGCCATGCGGCCTCTGCATCAGCATTGCCCAAGTCGTAAGGCAGACGATTCCATTCTGCGACCACCTCAAGCCTGGGCTGCGCGGCACTCATTGCTATCAGCGGCATGGCGGAGACAACGCCCGCCACCAGCATCGGTAAAAGTGAAACGTGCGCTGAAAATTTCTTATTAACCATTTGATGTTCCCCTGTCTAAAGCCAGCCTATTCTGACATGTCAGAATCTAGCATCGCAGAGTTTATTTTTTCGATACTAAATTTTATAAAACGCATTGCGCTTCACAGAAAATATATTTATTTAAATCAAATCCCCTGTCAGGTGGCGAGCAACACCAGACACCAAAGCTGAACCATAAGTAAAATAGCGTTTTATATCAATCAATTAACTTGAGTAAAGTTAAATATCACAATCTTTATTGGTAAGGAATATTAATATCAAAAATATTTATCGCGGATATAATATCAATTTATATCATAGGTCAATTTAGATAGCAGATTAACCCACTCTCAGCTCACCCCACCTGATGTAATTGATTATTGTAAATCCAACTCCCCTTCACCAATACAATTCCCTGACGGATATTTTTTTAATTTATTGATAAATATGATTTTAAAGAAAAACACTTCTGACATGTCACCAGCAAAAGATTACCTTGATACCTCTTGTTAGCAATTTGTACGCCAAATGCCTGCCCGGCTGAGATCTTTATCACGCTTTCACTGTATCTCAATGTGTTGCTGTGATCTTTACTACAAAAAATCAACAATCACCATGCGTAAAATTACGGCGGTGGTAGATTATCTGACATGTCAGTTTAATTGTTTTTTTCAACAGACATCCAGCAGTACCTCTGGAACGGCAGCTCAGTTCTTCATTTCCTCTGAGCTCTCAAACAACATAAGAAACAGGGTTAACGCCATGAGTTCACTTACCCCCTCGTCAGCGCCTGACAGCGTTGATGAAATTGAAAAATCGACGATACGTAAAACCATCATGATGTTGGTTCCACTGATGCTGGCAATGTACGTAGTTGCCTACATCGATCGACAAAACATCAGCTTTGCGAAACTGCAAATGGTGAGCAGCCTGGGCTGGAGCGAATCCGCTTTTGGTTTAGGTTCTTCACTGTTTTTTATCGGCTACCTGCTATTTAGCGTGCCAGGGAATTTAATTCTTTCCAAAGTGGGGGCGAAACGCTGGTTCGCACTTAGTCTCTGCGCCTGGGGCATCATTACTATTGCATTAGCTTTTACGCAAAGCCTGACCATGTTCTACTCACTGCGCTTTATATTGGGCCTTGCAGAAGCCAGCTTCTATCCGGGACTGATTTTCTACTCTACGCAATGGTTCCCGACCAGGTACCGTCCGCGCATTGTCGGCTTTCTGGTCACCGCCAGCATGTTTGCCAACATGATAGGCGCTCCCCTTAACGGTTCGCTGCTCAGCATGCACGGCATTATGGGTTATGAGGGGTGGCAGTGGTTGTTCCTGGTCACGGGTCTTTTGGCGCTGATTTTGGTAGTGCCCGTGCTCTCCTTCTTTCCGGGTACCCCTGAGCAATCAAATTTCCTGTCTGCGGAACAGAAAAAATGGTTAGTTGGGCGTCTGGAAGCGGAACGTCATGAACAGACGGATAAGTCTGTCGATACGCTGTTCAAATCACTGACGGATAAACGCGTGTTAGCGTTGGCACTGGTCTATGGCTTCATCTGCTTTGGCGCTTACGGCATCAGCTATTGGATGCCCACTATCGTCAAATCCTTTGGAGTATCTGATATGGCGAACGGCTTCCTCAACATGATCCCCTGGGCGCTGGTGATGTTGCTGCTGCGCTGGCTGACGAAAAATCCAGACCGTACGAACAATCCTTTTATTAACGTTGCAATGCCAATGTTTACCTCCGCGTTATGTCTGGTCGGATCGGTTTACTTCTTCTCACAACCCGCTATCAGTTTTGCCTTTATCTGTGGCGTGGTGCTATCGGTCTTTGCGATTCAACCCTGTTTCTGGAACATGGCGAAATTTCTCTCTGGTGCGTCTGCTGCCGCTGGCCTGGCTGCAATTAACTCACTGGCAAACCTGGGCGGATTCTTCGCACAAAACACCATCCCACTGGTGCGCGATCAAATGCAAAGTTCATCCGCACCGATGATCTATCTGGCAATTGTGATGCTGGTTGGCGGCCTTTGCACTGTCATGATCATTAAATGGTTGCAGCGTAAAGACGCGCCATCTACGGCCACAACAGTAACAAACTAACATTTCAGATTTACCAATTAAACGTGACCAGTATCACTATTTAAGGTTGGCAAGCTTGTTAGCCAAGCCTAAATTCGTCACTCTAAATTAAAACTAACATGTCAGATTGAGATGATCATGAAAAAGATTGTGGTACTCGAACCGGGATATGAGCATTACCAGGAAGAGATCAATGTACTCGCTGCATTCAATCCTGAATTCATCGTGGTGCCTAAAAGTGCTTCTCAGGAAGAGCGCGCAAAAGCCCTGCTACAGGCTGATGCCTTGATGATTCGTGAGGCGCCGCTGCCGCTGGAGTACATCGCCTTACTAGATAAATGCCAGGCGATTGTGCGTTATGGCGTGGGTGTCGATAACGTGGATTTAGCGGCGGCAAAAGAGAAAGGTATTTATGTCGCCAATGTGCCGGACTACGGCTCGGAAGACGTTGCAGAGCACGCGTTAGCCCTGCTGTTGGCCGCCACTCGACGTATTACCTCGCGCAACACTCAGGTCCATGCAGGCCAATGGAATATTGGTCAGGCAGAACCTATGTATCGTCTTAGTGGCAAAGTGCTGGGGATTGTCGGTTTTGGCCGCATTGCACGTTGCCTGGCCGCCAAAGCTAGCGGCATCGGGTTTAGCCGTATGTTGGTTTGCGATCCACTGTTAAATGATGCCGATGCCATGGCTGCTGGTGTTGAGAACGTAACGCTTGAACAGCTGTGCCAGCAAGCAGATCTGATCTCGCTGCATGTCCCACTGTCAGAAAAAACCCGTCACCTGATAGGTGCAGAAGAGCTGGCCTTGATGAAAGCGACAGCCATCGTAGTGAATACCTCACGCGGGGGATTAATCGATGAGATCGCCCTTTATCAGGCGCTGATTGAAAACCGCTTATACGCCGCGGGTCTGGACGTGTTCGAACAGGAACCTGTGCGCAAGGACCACCCTCTCCTCACATTACCGAACGTTATTTGCACCGACCACACGGCCTGGTTCACGGAAGAGTCCGTGACCGAACTACAGCGGAAAGCCGCGCAGGAAGTCCTGCGTATTTTCGAAGGCAACAAACCACTGAACTGGGTTAACCCGTAAATTTCCGATCTCCAAGGAGTAAACAATGTACAGCAAAGAAATCATTGACGGTTATCGCGCTATTTATTCAACCGCATCCATTGCCGATGCTTGCGACCAAATCGTGGGCAAAACCATGTTTCTGCCGTTCGAAGTGAAAAACCGTATCAACGATAAAAAAATCGTTGGCCCAGCCGTCACTATTCTTGAAGACGTAACGGAAGAGAAAGTCCCGCCACAGCATGCGCTTGATGCGATTGATGAATCTGAAGCGGGTTCTGTGATTGTGATTGGCGGTGCCGCTGCGCTGGAAACCGTTGCGGTCTGGGGCGGGTTAATGACGGCAGGTGCGGTGGCGAATAAGCATGAAGGTGCTGTGCTGATGGGTGGCGTGCGCGATCTGATTGAAATCCGCCGCGATTATGACTTCCCCGTGTTTGCCAAAACGGTGACACCCGGAACGACATTGGGTCGATTCAAAACGCTGTCATCCAACAAGCCTGTGCAAATGGGGGATGTCACCGTGCATCCCGGCGACTTAATCATTGGCGACGTGGACGGCGTAGTCTGTGTGCCGCAAGAACATGTTGAAGCCGTACTGGAGCTGTCTGTTTCCATTGACAGCCGTGAACTGGAACAGGCCAAACTGATCATTGCGTCTGGCTCGCTGCGTGAAGGACTGGCGAAGTACGGCCGTATTTAATATCCCTGCCTTTATACGCCCTGAAGATCTTCAGGGCGTACTCCACAGGATCTCTGTTATGAAAACCATTGATATTCTCTCCTTCGGCGAGCCGCTCTATGAATTTAGCGAACTGCCTCAGGGTGAAATCCCCACCAGGTATCTCAGCGGTTTTGGTGGTGATACCTCAAATTTTGCCATTAGCGCCGCCAGACAAGGCGCGAAAGTCGCCATGCTGACGCAACTGGGAAAAGATGTTTTTGGCGATAAGTTTATCGCCTTATGGCAGCATGAAGGTGTCAATACCGACTTCGTGCTCCGCCACAACGATGCGCCCACCGGGATTTATTTTATTACTCATGATGCTGAAGGGCATCATTTTACGTTCTATCGTAAAGGGTCCGCTGCTTCACTCGTCCGCCCCATTGACTTGCCGGAAACGGCCATTAAGCAGGCGCACCTGTTACATACTTCAGCGATTACGCTCGCTATCAGTGATTCTGCCTGTGACAGCGTGTTTGCTGCCATTGATATAGCGCGTCAATCTGACACGCAGGTCTCATTTGACACCAATCTACGCCTGAAGCTGTGGCCGCTGGCTCGCGCTCGTGCCGTGATTCATGAAGTGACGCGTCTGGTCGATATCTGTCTGCCGAGCCTCGATGAAGCCAGGCTTCTTACCGGGCTTGAAGATGCCGATGCCATTGCTGATTTCTATCTTGGTCTGGGTATTAAACATCTGGTACTAAAGATGGGAAGTGAAGGGGCTATGTATGCCAGCCCACAGCAGCGACTGCGCGTGGCAGGGCATCGTGTGGCAACCGTTGATGCCACCGGCGCGGGAGACTGTTTCTCAGGCGCCTTCCTCACCCAGTTCCTGGCTGGAAACGCGCCTGCCAAGGCGCTGCGTTATGCCAATGCGGCGGCAGCGCTTACCACTACGGGCTACGGTGCAGTTGCTCCTGTCCCAACACGAGCCAGTGTTGAGGCGTTTGTACATTCTCTCAACTGAGATCCGTTTTATTGATCACGCGCATCCCAGGGATGCGCGATACCCTTTCAGTGCATGTCCGACCATGCCGTTATCTGGTATAAAGAAAGCTTCTGTCATTTTGGCAATCCGCAGTCAATGGAGAAGTAACAGAGCATGGCGCAGGACCTTCTGAAAGATGTAGTGTATAAGCGAATCAAGGACATGATTATTAATGGTTCGCTGCCCATGGGCGGCAAGCTATCAGAATCCGCGTTGGCAACCCGGCTCGCAGCCAGTAAAGCGCCGGTACGTGATGCGTTGCGTCGTTTACAAAGTGAAGGCCTGGTTCAGATCAAACCCAAAAGTGGCACTTTTGTGTTCAGCCTGAATGATGTGGAATTCAAGGATCTGCTGGAGTTTCGTTTCTATATCGAAGCGAAAGCCATGTCGCTTTCGCTGAAAAAGAATCCCAAGCAGTTGGTGCAGGAGATCTCCGCCATTCTTGATAACATGGATTACTGCATTAGTAACGGATCAACAGTCGAATATATTCGGCTCGATAACCTGTTCCATGAGGCGCTTTTTAACTGGTGCCAAAACCCCTACCTGACCCAGGCTTACATACTGATCTCTTCACGCATGGCCACTATTCGCCACTATATGGGCAGCAATGATGAGCATATGAATCGCTCTTACCAGCAGCATGTCACTATCGTCGAAGCATTGCGTGATAATGATTACGATACTGCATTAGATGCTTTACAAGGCCATATTTTGCCTGAGCATGGTGCTTACTGGGGGCTGTTGTAATGCCGTTTAGCCAGACTGAATCAGTAGACGCTGGATACGTTCAGAAGTCAGTGTAAGATGGCGGTACATCGCCCGTGAAGCCGCTTCCGCATCTCCTGCTATCACGGCATCGCAAATCGCAATATGTTCGGGTAACGTCGTCAAAAAAGGCTCTTGCAGCTGCGAGGCGACGGTGTTCTGACACCATTCAATCTGGCTCCACATCTCCTGCATCATTTTGCTTAATCTGGCATTATCGCAATATTGCAGTGCCAGCTTGTGAATCAGCAAATCAACGGCTGGCAGGGAC
>Ga0157360_1000738_pt1 | contig 12299 bp, 13 predicted proteins | sample AttlaeALBM1_FD_111483 | JGI IMG/M metagenome (GOLD analysis project Ga0157360, IMG submission 111483) | Fungus gardens microbial communities from leaf cutter ant in Ribeirão Preto, State of São Paulo, Brazil - Atta laevigata ALBM1 | ecosystem: Host-associated > Fungi > Mycelium > Unclassified ... | reverse complement strand
GGAGGCAGGATCGGGCTCAGTTCCGTTTGACCTTAATGCCCTTTGTCCCATCCCTCTTGATCTTCTCTCCCTCGGCCCCGCTTCCTCCATGACACAAGCGTGGCTGTGGGAGCACTGGGGAACGTCGCGGCCACTGCAGCAGGTCGACGTCATGGACGGGCATCCGAACAAGCGCACCAACTGCTGGAGCGTCTCGTTCTGGTCGGCGGACTGGACGCCCTGGGCGGCTCTTCAAACCATTGCGACCCGATGGCCCGACCTCACCTTTGCCATACGCCCGATTTACGATGTCTGAGGGACCGTTTCTGGAGGGTGGCGCTTGGGAGGGGTCTCTGGACGCGCTGCTGCAGGCTGTCCGCCGGCACGCCGTAGATCTTCGGACGCTTCCGCTGACAGAGCTGATCGACCGGTTTTTAGCCTGTGTGGAGGACGGCTTGAGAGACCGTCCTCTCGAAGAAACGGCAGACGAGCTGGTGCTGGCCGCGACCCTGGTGCAGATGCGCTCCGCTCTGCTGCTCCGGAGCGACGCGGCTGACCACAGCGCTGCGCTCTCAGCCGCCGAGCACATCCAGCAGGTTCTGCTTCGGAAAGACCCGCTTCAGAGGGCTGTTGAGATTTTTGAACGCCGCCCCGTCCTGGGAGACGACGTTTTCGGACGCGGGAGCGTGGTCCCCTCGCCTTCTGTCGCTGAGACAGCCTCTTTCATCCTCACCCGGGATCTGCTTGACGCGCTTCTGGCTGTTTCCCGTCGGCGGGCGCGGCTGGTGCCTGCCGGGAGTTTCTTCCCGCTCCCTTCTGTCCCCCGTCTTTCTGTTCAGGATGCCGTCGCATGGTGGCAGGAGAAGCTGCGGGAACATCCGGAAAGCGTGTGGGACCTCATCGAGGGCGTGATGAGTCTCTTTCCCACAGAGGGCCTTCAAAGCCTCACGCAGCGCAAGGCTGCGTGGGCTGTTCAACTTTCGGCAGTTTTGGAGCTGGCAAGGAACGGAGAGCTGCTGCTTCAGCAGCTAACTTGCGGAGAACAACTTAAGGTCATCAACGCGAAAACCAGCGTGAACCATTGTTGAGCACGACATAGGTCACATCGGGATCTACAAATAGAATTTATAATCCGGATCCCCGTCATGGAGGAATTAAAAACGACAACACATGTAAATCCGCTTTAAAGAGAAAGAGTATTCAGTCGAAATTCGATACCAAATCTGTACGCCCTATCCAGTGTTAGCGATGTCTATACCCTATTGCTCGCGGAAATATATACTTCGTTATCTTCGCGTTTCCCTACCGAAATTACAAAGATTATGATTTCGTCCTCTTCAATAGAAGAAATAAGCCGATATCCATCAGACCTTAGTTTTATTTTATAATATCCGGTTAAGGGACCATAAAGTGCGTTAGATGGAGAATATGGGTTCTTCTCCAATTTCTTCAGCTTACTTAGAAAATTCTTACGAATACTTCCGTCGAGCGAATCCCACTCTTCCAGTGCTTCGTCGTCAAACTTAACCTTATAAATCTTCTTTCCAAGCTCTGCGTTGAGATCAGTCATCGTGACGAGCAGCAAGTTCAGCAAGCGTCATTGCGCCACCTGCCTTGCGTGGCTTGGCAGCCCTTCGCCGGACAATATCCAGAAGGTCCGCGTCTTCATCGCTGATGACCCGCCGCGAGACAGGAAGACGTTTGTTTTCTGCGATGTACTGCATGGTGTCGCGCAATACGTCGGACAGCTTAACGTGCAGTCCATCGAGTGCTTCTTGCGTGTCCGCCTTCAGCTGTTTGTCGCAACGAAAGCTTACGGCAGCATCGATCGTCGGCATGTCTAGATCCTTCCTCATACCTTCGATGAACACATAGCGTATATGCAAATGTCTTTCAAATGAAATTCAGAAAGAGTAAGGAGATGTGAACCTTGCCACGCAACATGCCCAGGATGTGAACCTTGCCTGCGCCCGATTCCTACTTATCCTCACGTGATGTGAACATTGCCGCAGCTTGGGGATAAGAAAAGATGTGAACCTTGCCACGGGCTTAAACAGCTTTCTAAAGATGTGAATGTTGCCTCAGAGGGAGAAAATCATCTTTAGGAAAATGCTTTTAAAACAGCAGGTTGCAAAAGTTGTTAATGTGAACCTTGCCAACCAATCTATATCCTCAATAAGATTCTTAATATATTGCTCCGTAGGCAAGGTTCACATCTCCCTGACTTCAAAGCAAAACCTGTGGATGAGGCAAGGTTCACATTGCGCGTTCTAGATTTGCATGTTTCAGTCCTTCGCATTGAACTCATATGCGCAGTTGCAGGACGAGGCATTGAAGACAAAAAAGCTCCACGACCTTGTTCTTCACCATGGGCCAGAAGAAACTGTCAGATCGGCTGAGAGCGCAGTTCTTGCCCGAGAGGAAAGCCTTGACCCTCAACTTTCCCTACTGGACGCCTTAGCAGGCAGGTCTGGTCGTAGGATAGCCGATACAGCTCTATCTGCCGTTGTCCGTGAAGCTGAAGGAAGGGTAGCGCCAGGACATTCGTATTCAGCTTGGTCGTTAACAGGTTTGCCCCATCGCGACATTCCTTTAGGTACCGACTGGCGGATCCGCGGTGATTTTGCTGATCTGGTCATTCGTCCGGGAATTCGTATCGAAGAAGAAGGTGAGGAGCAACTTGGCGTTCCCTTCGGGACTATAGCAAGACTTCTACTTATCGACTGGCAAAGTCGTTCGATAGAAACAAATTCTAGGGAAATTTATATCGGGAAATCCCCCGCTGAGCTTGCGAGCCGAATGGGCTTAGGCCGCGGAGGGCCAACAAATAACCGGCTTAGGGAACAATTAGAGCGCCTTGTGAACTGCACTATCACCTTCCGTTTTGGTAAAGATGATGCAGGCGTTATAGTCAATGAACGGATTGTAGAAGCGTATAAGTATTCGGGAAAGGTAGATCCTAGGTCAAAAAGCAAGACGAGATGGATTGAGCGTATTGTTCTGTCTGAAGCCTACTTTAATGAGCTCAAGAAGCATCCTGTAAGAATCGACAGAGAAGCCATCAAAGATATTCAGACATCACCACAAGCAATTGATGCGTACCTTTGGTTGGCCTTCAGGCTTCATGTTTTGCAATCTGATACCTTCGTCAGTTGGCCTTCACTTTGGAAAAGTTTTGGTCATCAATACAAGCTGTTGAGAACATTCAAACGGGAGTTTCTAGAGCCCTTCTCAATCGCTCATGCTGCTTATCCTAATTCACGCGTCGATATTTCTGAGCGAGGCATCACCCTAAAGCCTTCTCCTCCACCGGTACCATTGAAAGCCTAATCTCTTCAGAGCTAGAAAAATTACTTCGCCGATGACCTTAGAAGAGAGCTTTTTTCGAGATATCGGAAAAGGGGCAGGCCCTTGGGGTGATACATAGACGGGTGTAGTTATACGCTTAGCATGTCGTGAAACCCTTGATGCGCAGTTTCCGACATAGAAGTCATTACCACAGTGTTTTTCTTTCAAAAAAACTAGTCGTTTCCAGGTGAAAAGCAGAAACGTCCCGTCCTTGTCGGAAAACATCTGTTTTCTTATAGGGATTGGGCCATGCCGTAGCGGCATCGTGAATCTCTACTCCAAATGGCTAGTTTTCAGTCACGATATAAGGCCATCTGTGGGCAGCTTTTGGGGGGAAGTGGAAGGTCAGCTATCGGATTAACGCTGATTAGCAGACACGCAAAAGAAATTCTAACGCGCTTCAGATTATGCTGCTTCATTTCAGGAACTGTTTGGACCTTCCGTTATTCCCTGGTCCACATTTACCTGTTCATGAGAGAATTTCATGAAATTATGAAATAAAATCATTTTTTTTCACTGATCATACCGTGCATATCGGTCCCCAGAATTACTCACAGTGAACAGCGGAAAGCTGTCTGCTGTGCCAGCGTAAATTCGAGTAAATTCTCAGGAAAATATGAGGATTTCTCGCATCGCAAGGTCGAACCGAATATGCCCCTAGAGTTTACTTTCATTATTAAAAAAATGCGGTTTGACGAGGATTACTGTCCCTCGAATGATACGCGTCTGACGACCAATTTTGCTAATCTGGCAAGAGGCAACCATCGTCAGCAGAACCTGCAGAATGTTCTGAAAATGATCAATGACCGTTTCAACGCTTTGGCGTCTTGGGATAATCCCACGGCAAGCCGGTATTCTGTTGAAATTGATATTATTTCGGTCGAGACGACGATGCGTCGTAACGTGGATCGACAGTCCTTCCCATTCATCGAAGTCTTGAGCACGTCCATTGTTGACAGTGTCAATAAAGAGCGCATTCCGGGCATGGTCGGAAATAATTTCTCTTCCTATGTTCGTGACTATGACTTCAGCGTTTTTTTGAAGAATTATAATCAGGGACGTTCAGAATTTTCTGTTCCGGAGCGATTTGGTGATCTGCATGGCAAAATGTTCAGATCTTTTATCACCTCGGCTGAATACAAGAACAATTTCAGGAAAATGCCGGTTATTTGCCTGAGTGTTTCAAGTAACAGAACGTACCATAAAACAGCAAACCATCATCCCATTCTCGGATATGAGTATGAGCAGAGAGAGTATTCTCTCACGGATCAATATTTTGAAAAAATGGGTATGAAGGTCAGATATTTCATGCCTGCCCACAGTTCGGCGCCTTTGGCATTCTATTTTTTCGGGGATCTTCTGGCCGATTATTCCAATCTGGAACTCATCAGCACCATCAGTATGATGGAATGCTTTCAGAAAGTCTATCGACCGGAAATCTACAATGCCAATTCTCCGGCATCTGCCTGTTATCAGCCCAGTCTGATGAAGCAAGACTATTCGACAACCCAGATTGTCTATGACCGGGAAGAACGTAACAGACTTGCGACTGAACAGGGCAAGTTCACCGAAGAAAACTTCATCAACCCAAATCGGGACGCTCTTGAGCAATGGGTTGCTCAGTCTTCGTTTTGAATCTCAGAAATCGATAAGGTTGTTGTTATGACAAAACTATTTCCGACTTCTACTGTTGGAAGCCTGCCCAAGCCATCCTGGCTTGCAAAACCCGAGACGCTTTGGTCCCCCTGGAAACTACAGGGGGAGGAACTGATCGAAGGCAAGCAGGACGCGCTGCGCCTGACACTTGACGATCAGAACCGTGCCGGAATTGATATCGTCAGTGACGGCGAACAGACCCGCCAGCACTTTGTGACGACATTTATCGAGCATCTGAGCGGTGTTGATTTCGAAAACCGCCAGACGGTCAAGATCCGTAACCGGTATGAGGCGAGTGTGCCTTCTGTCGTTGGCGCTGTGGCGCGTGAGAAACCCGTCTTTGTCGAAGATGCGAAGTTTCTCAGAACGCTGACGAAAAAGCCGATCAAGTGGACCCTCCCAGGGCCAATGACCATGATCGATACGCTTCATGACGGCCATTACAGAAGTCGAGAGAAGCTGGCCTGGGAATTCGCCAGCATTCTTAATCAGGAAGCCAGAGAACTGGAGGCAGCCGGGGTTGACATCATCCAGTTCGATGAACCGGCATTCAATGTCTTCTTCGACGAAGTCAATGACTGGGGAGTTGCGGCTCTGGAACGGGCCGTCGAAGGGCTCAAATGCGAAACAGCAGTTCACATCTGCTTCGGGTATGGCATCAAGGCCAATATTGACTGGAAAAACAGTCTGGGTGCCGAGTGGCGGCAGTATGAGGAAATTTTCCCGAAGTTGCAGAAATCCACTCTCGATCTGGTCTCTCTGGAGTGTCAGAACTCGCGTGTTCCGATGGATCTGATCGAACTGATCCGGGGTAAAAAGGTCATGATCGGGGCGATTGATGTGGCGACCAACATCATTGAAACCCCTGAAGACGTGGCCAATACGCTTCGCAAGGCTCTGCAGTTTGTGGATGCAGATAAGCTCTATCCTTCCACCAATTGTGGTATGGCGCCTTTGTCCCGCCAGGTCGCCCGGGCGAAGCTGAATGCTCTCGGCGCCGGAGCCGATATTCTGCGCAACGAACTTTCGATCTAATTGGGTACGGCCTCTGCGGTCTGATGATCTGAAATAACGAATGGCTGGGCAAAGACCTACGGTCTCTCTGCTCAGCCAAATGCTTCCAGATCGCCCGGATGGAGGCGCAACTCTCTGACGGGAGTTTTGTCTTATGAAGAGAAATGATATCAATTCATGATTAAATAAAACCGGCTCATGGATCGGGACATATGGCTATTCTGGAACGTAACCACCTGATGATCGTGCAGGCTGTTGCACAGGAAGGATCTCTGACAGCGGCGGGGGGTCGGTTAAACCTGACACAGCCCGCTCTCAGCCATGCTGTTCGCAAGGTTGAAATCCAGCTTGGTGTAAAGATCTGGCGCCGTGAAGGGCGTTCTCTGGTTCTGACACAGGCAGGACAATGGCTTCTGGCCCTGGCAAATCGTCTTCTTCCGCAGTTTTCTCTTGCAGAAGAAAGACTGGAGCAATTCGCCAATGGCGAACGAGGCATATTGCGCATCGGAATGGAGTGCCATCCCTGTTACCAGTGGCTCCTGAACGTCGTCTCGCCCTATCTTGAGAGATGGCCTCAAGTGGATGTCGACGTCCGGCAGAAATTTCAGTTTGGTGGGATCGGAGCCTTACTGAGCAGCGAGATCGATATTCTTGTGACCCCGGATCCGCTTTACAAACCGGGTCTTACTTTCACGCCAGTGTTTGATTACGAACTTGTACTTGTCGTCGGCCGTGGTCACCGACTTTACGGTGCGACGTCAATTACGCCTGACCAGTTGTCCGGGGAAACACTGATTACCTATCCTGTGCCTTCGGAGCGTTTGGATATCTACACGCAGTTTCTTCAGCCCGCGGGTGTCGCGCCCAGTCAGCAGAAGCAGATTGAAACGACCGATATTATGCTGGTTATGGTCGCACACGGTCGAGGCGTTACAGCTCTCCCTCGCTGGTTGGTATAAGAACATGCGTCCCGTTATGGCCTTCATGCGATCAGGCTGGGTAAAAACGGGATTGCGAAGCAAATCTTTCTCGGCCGTCGTGAAGCAGACGACGACATTCATTACCTTAGTCATTTTATAGAATTTGCTGCGACTTCGAAAAATCGTACCATAGAGACCTGATGTATTTCGCGAGAAGAGTATTCAGAAGCTTTAAAAGTTCCAATATTCAATATCAGGATTGACACGGCAAGGTCGTTACAGTTTTGGTATCTTCGTATGGTTCTTTGTTCTGCCAGTAGGTGGAATGGAGCTAAGAGGGAAGTCGGTGTGATGCCGACGCTGCCCCCGCAACTGTAAATGGCGAGTTGCCAATCGCCTGTATGTCACTGGAGAGACCCCTCTCCGGGAAGACAGATTGGCTGCGTTGACCCATGAGCCAGGAGACCTGCCATGCGTGTTTTCAACCACCGGCGGGGTGTCCGGGACGGCAGTGTCTGGCATTCTGATTTTCTATGAAAAATCGGGCGTGAAGGCACTTGTCCTGCTCCTGTCATAATGAGCAGGGCTCATATGACTATACTGTTTTCAAGGACGGAAAATGGACCAGGAAATCTGTTTCATTTTCGAATGCTGGTGACCTCTGCGCGTTCACCGATCTCTCTACTATGTCTCTCGTGCGTTCTGGCCAGCATCTCCCTCGTTCCAGACGCTGCACTCGCGACAGCCCCAGAACCCTCGTTAGTTAAAAAAAGCGAGAAGACGAGCGACCCGAAACCTGTGTCCACCCAGGCTCTGACGGCTGCGACTGAACAGATCAACGTCACGGCTTCCCGCAGAAATCTTCTGGGGAGAGCGGACACGGCGAGCGAAGGATCCATTACCACTCGGGAAATCCAGCTCAGACCAGCCTACCGCGTAGGGCAGATATTGGAAGCTGTTCCAGGCCTGGTGGTAACGTCTCATTCCGGAGAAGGAAAAGCCAATCAGTTCCTTCTGCGTGGCTTCAACCTCGATCATGGTACGGATCTCGCCACTTTCGTTGATGACATGCCAGTCAACGGCGTCAGCAATGCGCATGGTCAGGGCTATACGGACCTCAACTTCCTCATTCCCGAACTGCTGTCAGGCGTGGATTATACCAAAGGACCATTCCATGCGGATGTAGGGGATTTCGGCGTCGCTGGGTCAGATCATATGAAGCTCGCGGATAATGTGCCTCGACAGCTTGCCCTCAGTGCCGGGACACTGGGAGATTATCGCGCCTATTTGGGAGGAACAACGCATCTTGCGAATGGCGATCGCTGGATCAACGCTTTCAGTCTCTCCCATACGGATGGGCCATGGAAATACCCTGACAATGCCAGAAGCATTAAGGCGGCCACTCATTATACGCATGGCGATACACTCAACGGCTTTGATGTCACTGGTATGTTTTATCGTGGGCAATGGCGCGCTACGAACGATCAGCCTTTAGCCGCCTATAGTGAAGGGCTGATCAGCCGATATGGTTCTCTTGATCCGACGGATGGAGGGTTTTCAGAAAGATATAGCCTGTCGGGTCATTATCGTCTGGCTGATGACACCTGGAAATGGGTGACGAGCGCGTTTGTCTCGCATGACCGTCTGACATTGTGGAATAATTTCACACATTATCTGGATGATCCGGTGAATGGCGATCAGCAGCAGCAGGATGAAACCCGCACAACCGTTGGTGGCAGCAGCGTTTACTCCCGGCAGGATCGGATCGGACGGGTAAGGACAGACACGCAGATTGGTGTACAGGGCCGGTATGACTTTCTCTATGTGGATCGGCGACATACGCGGCAACGCGTGACACTGTCATCCTGTCCGTCCAGTCTGGAAGCAACGGCTCCCTATCTCTGTAATGCCGATGACATCAATCTGGGCTCGGCAGGCCTGTTCATCCAGAACACGACGCATTGGCTGCCGTGGTTCAGGATGGTCATTGGTCTGCGTGAAGATTATCAGGGCGGCACGGACAGTAATCTGGTGGATGGCAGTCTGACGCGAAAACACCAGTGTCTTTTTCAGCCCAAGGGAAGCCTGATTTTTGGTCCATGGAAGAAAACCGAGTTTTATCTGAGCGGAGGACGGGGTTTTCATTCCAATGACTTCCGGTCCGTGTCCGGGTCCTATGCTTCGGATGAGTTTACCAAGGGCTCGGTCAAGGTGCCGCTCATGACATCTGCTGTCAGTGGAGAAGTCGGAGTGAGAACAACACCGCTCCGTCATCTGAATGTGCAGGCGGCAGCCTTCATCATCGATTTCGACTCTGAACTCAGTTACGACGGAGATGCGGGTGTGACGTCCCCCGGTCCAGCCAGCCGGCGACAAGGGGTTGAATTTTCCGCGCAATACAATCCGTTTACTTGGCTTGAGTTCAATACTGACCTGTCTATTGCGAAGGCACGCTATCAGGCAAAAAACCTGGCCAATTACGGAATTGACGGTCCTTATGTAACGAATGCGCCCAGCTTTGTGTGGTCTTTCGGTATTATTGCGGATCGTGGGCCTTGGTATGGTGGCCTGCAGGTTCGATGGCTTGGTGGCTATCCACTGGTTGAAGATAACAGCCTGCGTTCGAAAGGGTATCAGGAAGTTAATCTGAACATCGGGTATCGATTCACAAAAACCCTCAAACTGGAAGCAAGCATTTTTAATACCTTCAACACACACGCCTACGCCGCGCAATACGCCTATGATTATCGGCTGACACCTACTTCAGCGATACAATCCGGAGCGACGGGTCACCCTCTGGAGCCAATCTCCGCACGATTTTCGGTGCAGTACGGTTTTTGATTTGCGAGTTTTTGTAATCAAGATCATTTACTCCGCTCCCATGCATGATCGTAGGCGCTTACAAATAGTTTCCAGTGATTCCGTATGCTCGCGCGACGTCTGCTTGCGGAATAGTTTACCTGCGGAGAAAATGTCTGGGATGTAGGCGGAAACTGACTTTCTACCAAGAAAGTAAATTCACTCCGTCCGCTTCGAAGCCAGTTCATAAATCTCATTATCGGCTCTCCGGCCAACGGCAATTACATAGATAACGATCCGTTCGTCGATGACCTGATAAACAAGGCGGTAACCATCTTTCAGAAGCTTGATCTTATAAAACCCTGATAGGTCGCGATGCAGTTCGTTTCCTGGAGAGTGAGGGTTCCAGATCAGCTTTTCCAGCTTCTTTTCAAATTTCTTACGCACGCTGCCGTCAAGAGCATCCCACTCTCTGAGCGCTCTATCGTCGAATTCAAGACAGTACTCTTTCATTCGCGATGACGGCTCTTAAGCTCTGCAAAAGTCATACGATGCTGTTGGGCAGGGTTTTTGAGGCGTTCGCGCACAATCTCGATAAGCTCCGCATCCTCGTCTGTGACAAGCCTCCGCTTGACGGGAGAGCGACCCGTTTCAGCAATATACGCGAGCGTATCGCGCAGTGCGTCAGAAAGTGAAATGCCTTGAGCCGACAACTTCTCAACTGCGGCTGCCTTCAACGTTTCATCTACCCGGAATGTAACAGCAGACATACAAAGCCTCCTTGCGTGTATGTACATACGTATCACATTCGTTAGTACAAATGAAGCGAAAGATGGCCGATGCTGATGTCTGCATTCGAGAAACCAGATCGGTTGCGGAAATGGCAGAAAAGAGGCGTAAGCGGTAGGTCCGCTTTTTCTAGCAACTCCCCCGGGGTTTGGGTGGCTGCGGAACAGAAAATCTACACAAGATTTACAACCAGTAAGTCTATCGAATGAGAACCACTTCAACGCCGATTGCTTCAGCAATTTCAGCCCATGCCCGATCTGCCGTGACCGCAGGGACATCCAATTTTTTAGCTAATGCTAGACAGGCGCGGTCTCCGTGGCTGAGACCGACCCGCTTGGTTGCATCGCGCATTAATCCGGCCGTCAGAGCCAGGTTTTGATCAAGAGGCCGTACGTCTAGGCGCAGAGCTGCGATCAGTTCGGATATTCCTTCGGCCGGGACGCCTTTATCAACAGCCTTAGAAACGATTTCCTGAAGGTTAATGGCGGAGATGGCTGCATCTCTCAGCCAGCGCCGAGCTTCTTCAGCTCCCGTTTCTTCGTTCAGGTCCGCAAAGACAGCGGACGTGTCGATGACGCAAATCGGCATCAGCGCTGCACCTTATTGTCATGGTTATCCAGCGTATTTTCTGCGCGTCGTTCAGCAATGACTTCGTCGGCAATCGAAGAGCCGGCTGGCACATATTTTCGGAATAGTGCTCTGGCCCTATCAAGCGAGGCATCGGGCGTCATCAAGCGAACCTCCCCGTCCACGATCTCTGCCATGACCTGGCCGCCCTTTTCGACGCCAAGTGACTTACGCAGGCCAACCGGCAGGACAAGTCGGCCATTCGGCATAACATTGACACGAATCATGTAAATGACCCCTCGCTCATTGAGGTTGCGACCTTAATTAAGGTCATATTCCTAACATAGGTCATTTTATGTGATGGTGCCATAAGTTCTTCCTGTCCGAAAACGATCGTTTACGGACAGGGGTGGAGCGATCTGTCCGTAAAATACCTTTACAGTGTTCCGGACATAGCTTATATTTCGGACATCCTATTCGGACGAAATGAACCCTATGCCACGCACCTTTGCCTATGTTCGCGTCTCAACAGTCGGGCAGACGACCGAAAATCAGATTCAGGAAATTGAAGCAGCCGGTTTTCGGGTCGAACCACGACGGGTCGTCACCGAAACTATTTCCGGGAGTACCTCCATCACTCAGCGGCGTGGCTTTGCCCGCCTCATGGATAGATTGGAGGCTGGAGATATTTTGATCGTGACCAAGCTTGATCGTCTTGGTCGCGATGCGATGGATGTCAGCACCACGGTTAAAATGCTGGGGGCCATGGGAGTGAAGGTTTATTGCCTTGCTCTTGGCGATGCCGATTTGACCAGTTCGTCCAGCACAATGACGATGCAGGTTCTGAATGCTGTTGCACAGTTTGAGCGGGATCTGCTGATTGAGCGGACGCAGTCCGGCCTCAGAAGAGCAAAGTCAGAAGGAAAAACCCTGGGACGGCCTTCCGCACTGTCAGAAGGTGAGAGGCAAAGCGTCCTCAAGGATCTGGCGGAGGGTATGAGCGTGTCTGCACTTGCCAGAAAATTCTCTACAAGTCGGCAGACCATCATGCGGGTTCGAAGTGAAAACTCCCCCGCCGGTTCCTCCTAACGGCAGGTCCGCTATCGCCTACATGTCAGTCATGCAGCCATATGGACGATTTTCCCGAAAGCTGACATTCATCAACGATTAGGTTCTGGTGTATCTTTCAGGATCTTCATCGGCATGAATACGTCTTGTAGAATGGCG
>Ga0157360_1000737_pt1 | contig 12315 bp, 14 predicted proteins | sample AttlaeALBM1_FD_111483 | JGI IMG/M metagenome (GOLD analysis project Ga0157360, IMG submission 111483) | Fungus gardens microbial communities from leaf cutter ant in Ribeirão Preto, State of São Paulo, Brazil - Atta laevigata ALBM1 | ecosystem: Host-associated > Fungi > Mycelium > Unclassified ... | reverse complement strand
GCCCAGTTTTGCGGCAGCGTGCCACGGCCAGCGCGGGTCATAAAGCATGCCGCGCGCCAGCGCCACCAGATCCGCCTCGCCTTGTTGCAGAAGAGCTTCCGCCTGCTCTGCTTCGGTGATCAGTCCCACGGCGATAACCGGCATCTTTGTTCTTTCGCGCAGCGTTTTAGCAAACGGCACCTGGTAACCCGCCTTGACGCTGATCTGCTGTAACGGCGAAAGCCCGCCGCTGGAGACGTGAACATAATCGCCGCCGGCCGCTTCGATCTGCTCGGTGAGCGCTGCGGATTGCTCGATATCCCAGCCGCCCTCCACCCAGTCGGTGGCCGACAGACGGATCCCCACCACCACGGAAGCCGGTACCGCTTCGCGCACCGCGCGGAATACTTCTACGGTGTAACGCAGGCGATTTTCAAGGCTGCCGCCATACTCATCGTCGCGCTCATTTGAGAGCGGGGAGAGGAATTGATGCAGTAGATAACCGTGCGCCGCATGGATCTCAATCACTTCTACGCCAAGCTTCACCGCGCGCAAAGCGCTGTCGACGAAATGCTGCTTGACGCGCGCCATATCCGCTTGGCTCATCGCCTGCGGTGGACGTTCTGTTTTCTCATAGGCCTGAGCGGAAGCGGAGAGCGTCTCCCATCCCCCCTCTTGCAGCGAGAGCTGGTTACCGCCCTGCCACGGCGCACTTGTTGAGGCTTTACGCCCGGCGTGCGCAAGCTGAATACCAATTTTTATTGGCGAATAGCGGCGAATGTCCTCCAGCACTACGCGCAGCGCCTCTTCGGTAGCATCATCCCACAATCCAAGATCCTCAGGCGAAATGCGTCCTTCCGGCTCAACAGCGGTCGCTTCGATAATGAGCAGCCCGGCCCCGGAGAGCGCCAGGTTGCCGAGATGAATGCGATGCCAGGCGGTCGCTCTACCTTCATCAGCCGAATACTGACACATCGGTGCGATTACAATACGGTTATCCAGCGTCACACGCCCCAGGGTCACTTCTGAAAATAGTTTGCTCATATCTCATCCTTTTCCGGCTTTGATCACTGCGCAACAGAAGGCATGCGCGCGCAGTAAAGGGAAGAAACTGTCAGCCAATTACCTTAGCTTGTCTTTGGCGGGATGTGCCGTCAGCAGCATGCAGATCGCTATTCAACTAAACACTGTTTTGGTTAACGCCATGAAAGGTAAGTTGAAAATAATTTTCCGCTTGTGTGATAAAAACACGGCAACAGTACAACTTGTGCATGGGCGATAGCCTGTCGCGAAGAAGGTTATTATTGCAGTGCGCCGTTTTCGACCACTGGCATAACCTGAAGTTAACGTGAAATTTTCTCAGCCTTCGCGTAATGCATATAGAGATTTTTATCGCAATAGTGGTGAAAGTGCGCCGGGCAAATATCTTTACCCCGACCGCCTGCAGAAATAGCGCTGGCTACGGCACATTAACCTGAGGTGTTTCTCTGCGAAGAATGATCTGAAAGTGAGAATTCGCTTCTAACTGAGAATATTCTCAGTTATGACCGATATAAGTGAAACTTTCTGTCGCTTATTGCGACGTTGTTGAACAAAGTTCATGCCTAATGTTTAAGTGATGCTACAGCGCGACTGAAATCGCCGCACCTCTTACCTATAAGCTATTTTCTTAATAGTGCTTAAGCTTCCACCAGGGCTTAAGTTAAAAATAACCCTTAAATGACCCGGCCTTTATCACAGCGCAATCTTACTAAATTTCTTAGTACAACAGAGCAACCCAACATCAAGGGTTGCAATTTCCTACGGCTATTTGATAAAACATATAATCCTAAGTTGATTTTTATCTCATTATCACTAAAAATTAATTCCGATCGATTTTCATTTACCCGCACACGGAGTGACATCATGTCAGAAGCACTTAAATCGTTAAATAACATTCGCACCCTGCGAGTTCAGGCACGTGAAGTTACACTCGAAACGCTGGAAGAAATGCTTGAAAAATTGTCCGTGGTTGTAGAAGAGCGCCGCGAAGAAGAATCTTCCTTACGTAAAGAGCAGGAAGAAAAAGAGGCTAAACTGGCGGCATTTCGTCAGAAATTGATGGATGAAGGTATCGACCCAACCGAACTTTTATCCTCATTGAAAGGTCAGACGACTAAAACCAAATCCGTTCGCGCACCGCGTCCTGCTAAATATAAGTATATTGACGAAGACGGTACTGAAAAAAGCTGGACTGGCCAGGGCCGTACGCCGAAGGTCATCGCTAAAGCACTGGAAGAAGGCAAAAAGCTGGAAGACTTCTCCATCTAAGATGGCAGGGCGATAATAATATCGCCCTCTTTTTTTATCTGCTTTGCAACTTCCTCATTTTCTTTGCAAATAGTGCATTAAGCCTGTTTTTACCAGGGCTATATTTAAATATAATGCCTGCAAGAATAGGCCTCCCTCCTTGCCGTATAAGCGTTATACCGATAATGCCGAACTGCGTTCACCGCTGCGCGAGCGCGGCTTTTCGCTGACATCTAAAGTGCGCCAGGCCTCGCTATTAGTGATGATGACGGGAGTCACCGTGTCATAACCTTCAGCAGCGATAGCCAGAAGATCGAAAGTCATTAACAGTTGTCCCTGTTTTACTGCCTCTCCCGCTTTTACCTGGACCCAAAAATAGTTTCCAGCCAATTGCACGGTATTAATGCCGACGTGAATCAGAATCTCAGCCCCGGCGTTAGAGCGGATCCCTATTGCATGCCTACTGGCGTATGTGTTGGAGATATAACCATCCACCGGTGAATAAACGTATCCCTCATCGGGAATAATCGCGAAACCGGGCCCGACGCTGCCAGTAGAAAAGACGCCATCATTGACGTCGGCAAGTGAGATAAGCTCTCCTGAAACCGGGGCTATAATTTGCTCCGTAATATCTGAAACCGGTTTCGGTGGAGGCGGAAGAGGCCTTACTGCTATATTTTCTCCCGCCGAAGATTCGCCCTGGCTTACCAGCAGCGCTCCCTCTTCAAACCCTGTTAGCAGGATTAATCCCAGACTGCCTAAAAATGCGAGGCTGCACGCAAGAATAAAGGTGATAACGCCTTCGCCATAAAAAACCGGGAATGTCAGCACGCCGGGCAAAGCCATTGCGATAGCGAAACTTTTGCCATAGCCAACCATGGCGCCGCCAAATGCCGAGACCATCAGAACGCAAAAAAACATTTTCTTACGTTTTAATGTTACGCCATAAATAGCCGGCTCGCTGAGACCAAAAAGCGAAGGGATAATTGCGGCCCCAGTCAATGCTTTCAATTTACTGTTACGGGTACGCAGATTGACCGCCAGCAACATAGCGGAGCAGGCAAATATTGCCGGGCCGCAGGCCGCCAGCAAAAAACTTTGCCCCATCACCGAAATATCATTAATAAAAAGCACAATAAATGCCTGGTGAAGGCCGAGCATCAGCAGCAGCGGCCATGCTGCGGCCATTAATGCACAGGTAAAAGTGGGACTGATGCTATAAAGCGCGCTAAATAGCGCGCTAATTCCTTGGCTTATGCTCACACCAACCGGAAACAGGATCAGCAAGATAAAGGGTACGACAATAAGAATTAGCAAGCAGGGCGTTGCTATCGCGCGTTTCGCCGCACCACAATAGCGGTCAATGGCCTGCTCAATACGCGACAGTAACCAGACGCCGGCGATAACCGGAATCATTGAGCCGCTATTGTTCATTATCCTGAGAGAAAGGCCAGGAAAAGCCTCCGTTTGCCCGGTTGTAGGTAGCCCCATGCCTAGCGGAGAGAGAGAGGCGCCTGCCATCGCGACGGCAATAAAAAGATTAGCCTTAAATTTGCGCGCGCAGAGGATAGCGAGAAAAACGGGCAGAAAGTTAAAAGGGCTTTCAGCAATGGCAAACAGAGTAGCAGCACTTTGCCTGTCACGGTTCAGCCATCCGGCATCCACACTCATGATAAGAATACCTTTCAGGATCCCTGCGGCCATCATCACCCCGAGAAGGGGCATCGTTAGCTCGGTAAGATCATCGACCCACTTCATTAACCGCGCGCAGCCTGCCCTTTTATACTGCATGCTCTTTTGCTCATTGCTTAACGAACCGCAACGCACGCTCAGGGCGTGGAAGACTTTCTCTACGCGATTGCCAATGACGACCTGTAACCGATCCTCTTCACTGACTACAGTGAGCACGCCATCCAGCGCCCTGAGCTCCGCCAGTTTCGCCTTGCGGTTATCAATAATGGTGAACCGTAAACGTGTCGCGCAATGGATTACCGATATGACGTTACTTTCGCCCCCCACCAGCCGCAGAATATTGTCTGCCAGAACATTGCAATTCATTCTTCTTCTTCCGTGTTATCAGACAACCTAAATATGTCTTTTGTCGCCGCTGTCCATTGAGGAGAGAGCAAAAAGGCCATCGCAGTACGGCGATGACCATTTTTAGTGTTTGAGGGCTATCAACTTAAATCGGCTCGCTCAAACTGGCTCCATTGCTATGGATCACATCGCGGTACCAGTAAAAGCTTTTCTTACGCTGACGCACCAGGCTGCCGTTACCGCCATCGTCGCGATCAACATAGATAAAACCGTAGCGTTTTGACATCTGCCCAGCGCTGGCGCTGACCAGATCTATCGGCCCCCAGCTGGTATAACCAAGCAGTTCAACGCCATCTTCAATCGCCTTACGAACCTCTACCAGGTGCGAGTGGAGATAGTGAATGCGATAGTCGTCTTCGATTGAACCATCCAGCTCAGGTACATCTTTCGCCCCGAGGCCGTTTTCCACAATAAAGAGTGGCTTACGATAGCGATCGTAGAGTTCGTTGAGCAGAAATCGTAGCCCCTGAGGATCGATCTGCCATCCCCACTCCGAGGCGGATAGGAAAGGGTTGGGGATCATATTGAGAAGAGTGCCATGACCGCGCTGGTAGAGATCGGGACGTGCGGCGGAGCAACCGCTCATGTAATAGCTGAAGGAGACAAAATCGACTGTCTCTTTAAGATCTTGCCTGTCCTGTGGCGTTATGCAGAGCGTAATACCATTTTCACGGAAGTAGCGCGCAATCCATGCCGGGTATTCGCCTCGCGCCTGAACATCGCCGAAGAAAAGCCACTCGCGGTTCTCCTGCTGCGCTTGCAGGAGATCTTCAGGTTTACAACTGATGGGATAGCGTATCGCCCCTAGCAGCATGCAGCCGATTCTCGCGTCCTCAATAATTTCATGACACGCTTTGACAGCCCGCGCGCTGGCGACCAGTTGATGATGAAGCGCCTGATAAATCTCCTGCTTGCTGCGCTCCCCCATCAAACCTACGCCGGTAAAAGGGGCGTAAAGCGCCATATTGATCTCATTAAAGGTGAGCCAATATTTCACTTTATGACGATAGCGGGTAAATACCGTGCGAGCGTAACGTTCAAAAAGATCGATAACCTGCCGCCCGATCCAGCCGTCATACTTTTTCACCAGGCCAAAGGGCATTTCGTAATGTGAAAGTGTGATCAGTGGCTGAATCCCGTGCTGCGCCATCTCATCAAAAAGACGATCGTAGAACGCCAGCCCCGCTTCGTTGGGCTCTGTTTCATCGCCGTTAGGGTATATTCGCGCCCAGGCAATTGAGGTGCGCAGGATGGTAAATCCCATTTCAGCGAAGAGTTTTATATCTTGCGGATAGCGGTGGTAAAAATCGATGGCAATATCTTTGAGGTTGCCGTTTGTGCCAGGGCGCACTGCAATCTCACCATCGATTCCCCTGGGCTGCAGATCGGCGGTCGAGACGCCTTTTCCACCCTGATTCCATGCACCTTCGATCTGGTTTGCGGCGACCGCCCCGCCCCATAAAAACCCGTCGGGAAATACCATTTTCATCGCTTCTCTCTCCTTGTTGTCATAGCGCCTCGTCGTGGAACGCCGAACGACAGGCGAAAAAAAACCTGATTCCCTTAACGCCTGGCAGGCATTAAGGGGATCAGGTTTCGCTCGGTTTATTGATGACGACCCGGGTGGACTCTTATAACGAATCCCATTATCTGGCTCAAGCGCTCAAAACGTGAATTGTGATGATAATCAAGGATGAGGCGGAGATGTAAATGAGGATAAATTGATGAAGTCGCCCATCCGGGCTGCTTCATCAATGCGGGATAAAACGTTAATCTGCTTCCAACGCGTCCTGAATAGCATCTGCAAGGGTAGCGACTTCTTGCGAGACATTACGTAAATCCATCTGGCTGCGAATGCCGGCATTTGCAGTAGTTGCGGAGACAGCCGCTTTCGAAATTTCCAGTGCTGCCTGCACGGCTAATAACCGTTTTCTGTTTTCCAGCGCATCATTGCCGGTTGCGCCATCAAGATCAAAATATCCTTCTAACACTGCTTGCTCCTCAGGTTTCGTGCCCAGTGGGGGGATATAACACCACCAGAGGCGGCAGGATGCAATCACATCCCATTTAAGATATGAATAAAATGCCGCTGAACGGGTTGAAAGGGAAAAAAAAGCCGCTCGGGCAGAGCGGCGCAGAAACATTATCAGGGTTAATAGGGGGTAATGATGATAGCTATTCAAATCATAGCGTTAGATTAAAAAGCCTGCTCAATATTGGGATTTATCCTGGGCTCATCTGCGTGTCTTCGCGATCGTAAAAAGTAATGATATCGAGCTATGCGCAGCAGAATCGTGTATGGTTGCCGGCCATTCATCAGGAAAAAATCTATGTCACAACGCAAAGATTCTAAAAACCGCCGTAACTACCTCGTAAAATGTTCCTGCCCTCACTGCTCACAACATTCCGAACACAGTTTTTCCCGCGTCCAGAAAGGGGCGATGTTAATGTGCCCGCACTGCAGCAAGATTTTCCATCAGGATAAAAACGCCCTCGCTCAGGCGACGAGCTGAGCGTGCCATCACCCCAGGTGATGGTAATAAGGCCCGCGCGGGCGGGCCTTAACAGTTGATTAAGAAAGAAACGTAACAATTATGCCTGGTGCTCAATCACCTTCTGACTATTCTCAATAGCGATTTTACGGGGTTTTTCACTCTCCGGGATCTCCTGATAAATGGAGACCTCCAAAATGCCGCTCTCTAATTTCGCATTGCTCACTTTGGCATGCTCAGGCAGCGAAAAGCTGAGGCGAAAATCCGCACGCCGTATGCCTTTATAGATCCAGCCCTGCTCCTCCTCAGAAGCCTCTTCACTGCGCTTACCGGAAATATGTAGGTTGCCACCCACCGTCTCGATCTCCAGCTCCTCCTCTTTCCAGCCAGGCACGCTGACATGCAACAGGTAGTTGTTGGCATCGACTTTTTTCAGATCATAGGCAGGTGTTGCCGCCACGGGCGTATTGCCGGTGAGCTGGCTAAACAGTGAATCAATACGATTAAAACGATCGGCAAAAAGTGAGTCTGAAAAGCCAGGGAGAGCTGACAAGGTTCTGAGTGCCATAAGTTAACCTCCTGAATAATCGATTCAAAAGTTCAAGTTACAGGCAAGCCTTGCTTGTCCGCTAATAAAAATAATGTCGCAGGCACGTTTTTCAAGAGTGAATAAAAAATTTTTTTTGCGGCTACGCGGAGGGCAGAAGGAGCAGTAAAGAAACAGTACACGATGCGGGAAGTGGCAGGGAATATGGTGCGCCCAACGGGGTTCAAACCTGTGACCTACGGCTTAGAAGTTCCTGAAACTGTCTGACTAAACAAGAATATACCGCGTCATATCTGCGCTCACACGTCCCATGATGCAAAAACATGCAAAGCTATAGAAACCTTTGCAAAGCCATACATCTCCTAAATCTGTCCCACACCAACAGAAATAGCAAACTTACCGATACGATAGTGGCGATTAAATGACGCAGGCGAATGTCCCTGTTATGGAAGCTCAATCAATCGTATTGTCTCTGACCTGGCTTTTCAGATTCCACAAATAGACGGACTGTTTTTTTCGTGAAAAAATAGTCATGCTTTTTCTGCGTTAACGGCATTTCAATACTGGTTAATGCACATATTTTTTCCCCTGATTGTTAATTTACAGTTTAGGGAGAATTTAGACGGATTTATGCAAAGGCGCTGGATGGATGCCGCGAGGCTTAACCTTCAATCAAGACTTAGCATTGTAATGACGAAAGCAGCAGCGTTGTTACCTGCGGAAGTGGGTCAACAACCTTTGGCACTAATCAACCCGCAGGCACTGGCAACAATGGCAACTATTGTTGTTGTCTGGGCCGGTGCGCATTTCACCGGCATTGGTGAAATTGCAGACGTGATTTTACTGATTGTAGGGTGGGTTGCAATTGGAGGGGTAGCAGCCGAAGCAGGGAAAAAGCTTTATGATTTTGCAGTTAAGACCAATAGCGCTAACAATGAAGCAGATCTCGATGCGGCTGCAAATGATCTTGCTGAAGCGATTACTCTAGTAGGTGTAAACGCTGTTTTAGCTGTTTTACTAAAGCAGAAACCGTTTCAAATTCCCCTTAGCAGATAATTACCAGATTACATTTATCACCTTACGCCATGAGGCAGCAGGCAGCAGGGAGCCTGTTAGGCCCGGTCATTGTGGGAAGGGTTATGTATAATGTTTTTTATGGGATGCAAAATGCTTACTAAATATGAAGCGATCAGCATAGCCAAAAGTAGCGCGGCAAAGTACCGGCTAACCTGGAGCGACAAGAATTTGCATGTCAAGGAAGGCAAATTAAATGGGATGGACTGCTTCATCCTATCCACTCTGGATAATGGAACGGATGAGTCCGAATCATGGCTGGATTTTCAGTTTTCTAGCCCTCTGAATTTCTATGTTAGTCGTGTTGACGGCATATTTTTAGGCTACAAAATAGCCAATCGAGAAATAATCATTGTTCATGAAAAATAACTCAAAATTTCAAATAGTTAAAAATAGATACTTAATTACCTGACCGTCAATAAATCACAATATCGAGTTGTGTATCGCGGCGATAACATCTCCCGCTTCATTTGCCATTGCTGCTGTATGCCCTGCCCGGCAAAGTACAGCGTGTCGCGTCCGTCTTTGGTATTGAGGTGATCCAGTACTTCCATCAGCGCGCTGATGTTTTGACGCGGCGCGTTGTCATCGAACAAATTTAGCTGCGCTACGCCCTGGCTGAAGAAATCACTGAGCATTACCCCTGCTTTCTGGTACCGGTGACCATCTTTCCAGATTGCATCTTGGTATGTGCGATACCAACGCCGACAGACAGGTGTGTGCGCTTCAGTACGGTTGCGCGTATCTCCTTGCCGAACTCAGTGAGGTCGCGGCAATTACGCACAGCGGTAAGGTCACAAAAAGCTTCGTCGATAGAGTAAATTTCCACGCGCGGCGACATCTCTTCAAGCGTCGTCATCACCCGACTGGACATATCAGCGTAAAGCTCATAGTTGCTGCTGGAGCAGACCACACCGAAACGCCTGAACATTTCTTCTGTTTGAAGAAGGGTCCGCCCATTTTGATTCCGACCGCTTTGGCTTCAGCGCTCCTTGCGATAACGCCCCCATCGTTATTGGAGAGAACATATCCTTTGTTACGCTTCCACTTGCCGTGCCATAGGTAACGTTGACCATCTCAGGCTGGCTACGTTTCATCTTTCCGGTGAAGGTTTCTTTTGATGTGGTGGTAATGGTGATTTGGTAGGTGTCGGACATGTTATTGCCCTTATGGTTATGCCATTACGATGGGGCTGCCCATTGTGATGGCAATAAAAAACCGCCCGGAGGCGGCTTTGAGGTACGCAGAGTTAGTCGATCATGATTCGGAGTTGGTATAAGTTTCTTATTGGCTGATCTCACTTTTATCTAAAACGAGCTGGTGAACCCTGCCGCTGGTAAGTTCAAAGCCCACGACAACATGTCTTGAAGCACCAGAATTACTTTTTGATAAGGAGGTAAGCAAATATTCGACGATGTAAGGCGTATCAGGTGTAAATGAGTAGAATGTCGGTGGGATGCACAGACTCCCATTTCTGACCTCAAGAGAGGGGTGTTCGCGATACCATCTTTCTTTATGAGGCGTTTTTCTCGGGGCAATAATTATAATAGAAGGTTGAAAATCTTCAGATTCTGGCACGTTAAAACACACGTCATTTGAAATCAGTTTTACTTTTGTTGTTTCACTCGGGGTTAATCTGTCACCTTGTCCAGGGCAGCCACTCAAAAGGAAAATAGAAAACAACCATGCTTTCGAGAATTTAAACATTCGGAAAACCCCTAAGCGTATGCTTGTACCGCCCACTAACAACGGCCTCGTCAAGCTCGCCATCATACGATACGACATCATAGTTTTTACCCCTTAACACCAGCCATTGAGCGTAGCCAAATGTCTCTAAGAAAAATGATCAGCAATTATTTGAGCTTGCTGCTCTAACGGGTACTGTCTGAGGGTTCGTTTATCCAGTCCATACCGATAGCTTACGGCCCAACGGAAAAGACCACGAAGCTTTACATACATTCCTTTCTCACGCTGCCAAACGTGGCTCATTTCATGGATGAAAAGGTGTTGCATATCAGCAGCTGCTTTAGAAAAATCGTCCTGGTACCAGTAACGAAAATAAAGTTCCCCATTCGGGGCCAGCGCTGCGTATTGGTTTTGCATCCCAAAAGGCAAATAACTGTCATGATGAATCCAGACTTTATGATATTGGATAGAATCGCCAAACACAGACTTAGCCAGTTTTATCTCACCCAGCCTCAACAATCGTAAGCTACCCTCTTCTTGCGCTTGCTGCGCCATATAAACCTCCTGTTAATGGCCTTACAGAACCAGTACATGAGATTATCATAATGTCATTAAAATCAGACGCATTGTTGAGTTATCCGCAGAACATGCAGAAATGCTGTAGTTGGATATGTCATGGTCGATTCCTTTCAGGAAGATAAACCTGTCGCACAGAACAACCGTCACCCGCGAGGCCGCAATGATGCCATCGGTTGTTCTCAGGCTCAGCTTTCTGAAAGGCTCGGGTTAGTGTTTGCGCGTGCGAGGCGCATAAAAAAGCCCCGCAGAAAATGAACGTGAAAAATGGGTTGATGACCGGGCGAGAGAATTATCGCCCTCTTCCCGGAAACACCGGCACAACTCGTCACCTTCTCTATCCCACCAGCAAACACGCCTTACGCCGGTCTCAGCCACAATAACGCAACCGAAGCTTATAACGACTTCGTGACGGCTGTTGATTACGCCCAGGCGGATTACGCTTGGGAACACCGCACCGGCTACTGGTTAATGACCTCAATGGCGAAGGCTTGCTCATTGCCTGGCGCGCTGAATGGATGAGCCGTGGCGTTCCGACCGGCAAATGGGAATGGATATTCCAAATTGAGGGCATTCAACACGCCGACATTCATATCGTGGAATGGTGTGAATACCCAGAACCTACCCTGTGACGCAAATTAAAGGCGATTCACTGAGTCGCCTGTTGGGTGCTAAGCACCGATAAGAACTATCTATCATTCCTTGATGTTTGCCGCCTGCGGGCGGCTTCTTTTTGCCTGGAGTAAACCATGGTTTCTGAAAAGCAAATCACTGCGCAGCAGGCGGCGGAATTCCTGATCGTGTCTCCTCGCACTATTTACCGGCTGATTGATTCCGGTCAACTGGCCGGGCAGAAGATCGGGAACAAATACCGCACAACCGATGCGGCTTGTATTGCGTATTTACACGCCCGGCGCGATCCTGTTGCAGCGAGCGCGGGTGAACATAAAGGAGAAGTTTTATGTCAATCACCCTCAGGGGCGGCGTCTGGCACTGTCATTTCGTTACGCCGTCAGGGAAAAGAATTAGACGATCTCTTGGTACGGGGGACAAAAAGCAAGCGCAGGAGCTGCACGATAAGTTAAAGGCTGAAGCGTGGCGGGTAGATCAGATTGGTGATTTACCGGCGAGGACGTTTGAGGAGTGCTGCATCAGATGGCTGCGCGAGAAGGAAGACAAGCGGTCCCTGGACGATGACAGGACAAAGATAGAGTTTTTCCTGCAGCACTTCGCCGGGCGCGACATCTCCACCATTACCGCCGAACAGGTTAATGATGCGGTCTCGAAGATGATCAACCGCCGACATCTTCGCATCTGGCAAACGCGACGTGATTCTGCCGTGCGGAAAGGAAAGGAGCCGCCTCCATACGTAGCGAAGCCGGTGAGTCAGGCGACAAAGAGCCAGCACCTCTCCTTCATGCGCGGATTGCTGCGTGCTGTGGCGTATGTCTGAGGCTGGATTAAAATTAGCGTAACCTGCTGATTTTAAATGGTACGCCCTACAGGGTTCGAACCTGTGACCTACGGCTTAGAAGGCCGTTGCTCTATCCAGCTGAGCTAAGGGCGCATTACGCG
>Ga0157360_1000736_pt1 | contig 12316 bp, 18 predicted proteins | sample AttlaeALBM1_FD_111483 | JGI IMG/M metagenome (GOLD analysis project Ga0157360, IMG submission 111483) | Fungus gardens microbial communities from leaf cutter ant in Ribeirão Preto, State of São Paulo, Brazil - Atta laevigata ALBM1 | ecosystem: Host-associated > Fungi > Mycelium > Unclassified ... | reverse complement strand
CATAGTCTGAGGATTAGACCTCAGACTTAACAACATCTTTTGTCATTGTCTAAACTTCGCTTTTTTGAACTTCTCAAGTATCAAATCATCAATCACAAATTAGTAAGTGACCTTTTGTGATAAGGTAGAGGGTAATCAAGAACAGACAGAGATAGTATAGATGTACAGAAAAGGTAGCGTAGTCCAAAGAGGCAAAGGTGCAGCAAAGTAGTGCATGACTAGAAGAGTTGAAAAGCATAGCCAAAGGTAGGGGTAGTGAAAGAGAAGTCAAGAGAACTTTTCAAATGCTAAGAGAAGTATGGTTAAATGTGGAAATAGAGAAGTTGAATACACATGAAGGTATAACTATAAAGGCACTCTTGGATAGTGGTGTCATAGGAATGTTTATGGACAAGAGGATGGTGGCTAGGCATAGGTTCAAGCTGCAGAAGTTAAAAAGACTCATAATGGTTAGAAATATAGATGGGACAAACAATAGTAGAGAAGCAATCACCCACCAGGTAGAGGTGAACATCTATTACAAAGGTTATGTAGAAAGAATGAGGATAGATGTATGCGACCTAGGAAAAATAGAGATAATCTTGGAAATACCAATGGTTGGCAGTACACAACCCAGAGATAAATTAGGAGACAGAAGAAGTCAAAATGACAAGATGTCCATCATTGTGTAGTAGAGTAAAAGTAAAAGAGAAAAGAAAGCAAAAAGAAGCAAAAAGAGTAGTAACTCTAGAGAAAGAGAAAATTGTCAGATAGGCAATAAATGATAAAGAAGATTGGGGAAGAAAGAAAGAAATTGAGAAGGACCACAGAAAAATCAAAGAGATGGTCCCAAAAAGATTTTTGAAGTGGAAAAAGATATTTGAAAAGATAGAGTCGGAAGAATGCTGACCAGGAAAACTTGGGATCATGCCATAAATCTCAAGGAAATGTTCAAACCATAAAAGGAAAGGATTTATCCATTATCTAAAATAGAAAGGGAAGAAGTCTAGAAATTCATGGAGGACCAGTTAAAAAAGAGATATATCAGACCATCAAAATTCCCTCAAACATCACCAGTTTTCTTCATAGGCAAAAAGGACAGGAGCAAGCAGATAGTAATGGAGTACTACAACCTAAACAACCAGACAGTGAAAAATAACTACCTATTACCATTGATCACAGACTTAATCAACAACATAGGAAGTAAGAAAATATTCACTAAAATGAATCTGAGGTAAGGGTTCAATAATGTGAGGATAAAGGAAAGAGATGAGTGGAAGAGAGTATTCATAATGCATATAGAATCCTTTGAACCAACAGTAATGTTCTTTAGGATGACAAACTCGCCAGTTACATTCTAGGCAATGATAAATGAAATCTTAAGAGACTTAATAAATAAAGAAAAGGTCACAGTATTTGTAGATGATATATTAGTGAGGACAGAAATGGAAGAGGGATACAATGAAATAGTAGAAGAAGTGTTAAAAAGATTGGAGGAAAATGACTTGTATATCAAGCCAAAAAAGTGTGTATAGAAGATGAAGAAGATAGGGTTTCTAGACATTGTTATAGGACCTAATGGGATAGAGATAGAAGTGGAAAAGGTAGACAGAGTGCTTAGTTGGCCAGAACCAAAAAATGTGAAAGATGTTAGAAAATTCCTAGGCCTCGCAAATTACTATAGGAGGTTTATTAAGGATTTCACCTAAGTAGTAAGGCCAATGAATGTGCTGGCAAGAAAAGATAAGAAATAGTAGTGGGAAAAGAATAACAGAAGGTATTTGACAAGCTAAAGTGAGTTTTTACAACAAAGCCAGTATTAGCGACACCAGACTTGGATAAGGAGTTCAGAGTAGAGGCCAATGTATCAAACTATGCTATTAGAGAAGTACTATCAATGAGGTGCTTAAACAAAAAGTGAAGACCAGTTGCTTTCATTTTTAAGTCTTGTTATCACTAAGTCTTGACGACTCAAGGACCACTCGAGGTGAGTGTTTTAGGAAGAACTCGATAGAGTTCCTTGTTGAATTGACTACCTACTTATACTACTTTTACAAGTGGCTGTACACTACTAGTCCATGATCACATGTCTTTCTAGAATATTCTACAATCACATGCCCTTATCACATGATATAATTACTTATGTTCCCACACTATTTATATCTTGTCTATATTGTATGACTTAATGTTTGCGATCAAGTGTTTGAACACATGGGAAACTTGTTCCTTCTTTGGGCTCTCATAACATGGCCCCCCCTTCAAGATTTCTCATCCCAAGGAATTTTTCCATCAATTCCAGTTCTCGTCCCATCTTTTCTCCCTTTCCTTTTCATATCTTCTTTTCCCCCAACCATATAGTAGTTTAGCTGTAAATTCCCTTGGTAATTCCCAGCTAAATTCCTTCTTTTCTTCTTCCAGCTCCTATCGCCTAAGTTCTTCTGCCTCTTCCTGTACTCCCTTTCGAACTCTTCTATCAACTCTTTCACATTTTCCAGGTTTTCCCTACTCTCCTATGTATCTCCTTCCGCTGTATACCCTTTCCATCGTACCAAGAACTTTTCCTTCCCCTGTACTACTCGTTTGTTTAGAATTTTTTCTACTTCAAATTCTTCTTCCCCTTCGATGATGACTGGTTTTGGCGGTGTCTTCTTCTGTCCCTCTACCTGTGATTTGTATAGTTGTACTCTACTTACATTTACTACAGGGTGTATTTTAATAGTTCTGGGTAATTCCAGCTCTATTGCGTTACTAGAGACGATTCTCTTGATTTTATAGGGCCCTATGAAGCGTTCCGTCAGTTTTTCCGATCTTCTCCCCTTCATCTGCCATTTCAAGTCCTTCGTACTTAACAGCACTAAGTCCTCTACTTTGTATTCTTCTCCCTTTCCTCGTTTCCTATTTGCAAACTTCTTCATTTCCTCCTGTGCCTTTCCCAGTGCCGCTTTCGCCTCCTTCTGGATCTTTCTCATTTTTTCCACGAATTTCCCTGCCGCCTCATACTTCCCTTTCCTTCTACCTTCAAATTCCATCCTTGGGTCTTGTCCATAATTTACTTTGAACAGTGAGTTTTTTGTTGCTGCGTGGATTTTGTTATTATATGCAAATTCCGCTATTCCTAGTCAATCCAGCCACTGTTCTTGTCTGTGGTTGATGAAGACCCTTAGGTACTGTTCTAACTCCTGGTTTATTCTTTCTGTTTGCCCATCTGTTTGTGGGTGATAGGCCGTCGAAAGTTTCGTTTGAATTCCCAGTAAGTTATTCAACTCTTTCATCATCCCCATTGCAAACTGTACTCCCCTGTCCGATATGATGCTTTCTGGGAGGCCATGCAGCCTCCATACCTGGTCTCAAAACAGCTTTGCTAACCCCTCAGCTAGCGTTTTTTCTGTAGTGGCTATGAAATGCGCCATTTTGCTAAATCTGTCGCATACTACTAAAATTGTGTTATATCCCTGGGCTAGTGGTAACTTGGTAATGAAGTCTGCTAAAATATGACTCCATGGCTTTTCTGGGATCACGTTGGGCATCAATTTTCCTACTGGTGCTTCGCTTCGATTCTTGTATCTTTGATAGGCATCATATCCATCCACATATCTCCCCACTTCTTTCGTTACTCCTGGCCACCAGTAATTTCTGGTAACCAGTTCTGTCGTCTTCCATTTTCCTCTGTGCCCTCCTACTGGGGTATCGTGGTGTAGTCGTATTACCTCCCCCCTAAGTCCCCCTTCTAGCACGTATATTCTTCCTTCCTTTAGTACTATTCTATCTTCTATTTTCTATTCCTCATCTCTTAACGTTTTTACCCCTGCCTTCTTTAGCTCTTCTACTGTTTTTACCACTTTTTCGTCTCCTTCTTGTGCCTTCTTTATCCTTTCCCTTAAATCCCCTTCTCCTATCACTGTTTCTACCTCTCTGACCCACTCTGGCCTGATCAGCGTTCGATCCTTGTTATCCTTTTCCACACCTTCTTGCCAATCCGGTCTTCTACTTAATCCATCTGCCTTCCCCATACTCTTTCCTGGAACATGCTTTAAGGTGAAGTTAAATCGTGAGAGATACAAGGCCCATCGTGCTTGTTGTCGATTCAACTTTTGGCTTGTCATGAAATACTGGAGGTTTTTGTGGTCCATCCAGATTTCGAATTCCAGTTTTGCTCCTTCCAAGTAATGCCTCCATGCTTCAAGGCATCTGATCACTGCCAACATCTCTTTGTCATGAATTTCATAGTTTTGCTCTGTAGTGTTTAACGACTTTGAGATGAAGGCCACCGGCCTCTACTTGCCATCTTCACATTTTAGCGACAACACTCCTCCCATCGTATAGTCTGAAGTGTCTGCCTTTACCCTCATCTCTCTATCTATGCCTGGTATTGCTAAAACAGGTTCTGTTGTGAATATTTCTTTTAGCCTTCTAAATGCCTCTTCTTGCTTCTTTTCCCACTTCCATTTCTGCTCCTTTCTGACCAGTACATGTAATGATGCTGCTATCTTTGCAAAGTCCTTTATAAACCTTCTGTAATAGTTGGCTAGGCCTAAGAACTTTTGCACCTCTTTGACGTTTTTGGGTGCTGGCCAGTTTAGTACTCCTTCTACCTTTTCCTTCTGCATTTCTACTCCTCTTGGCCCAATTACTACTCCCAGAAATTCTACTTCTCTCACTTTTCACTTGCATTTTTCTGGTTTCACAAACAGGTCATTGTCTTCCAACCTTTTCAACACTTCCTCCACCAACCCGTCGTGTCCTTCCTCTGTATCTGTTGCTACTAGAATGTCGTCAATAAAGGTTGCTGTATCCCCCTGATTTATGAGGTCCCGAAATAGGTCGTTCATCATTGTTTGAAAAGTAGCAGGGGAGTTTGTTAACCTGAAATACATTACGGTGGGTTCGTATACTCCAATGTGCGTGGTGAATACTACTTTCCATTCATCTCCCTCTTTGATCCTGACATTGTTGTAACCCCATCTCAGATCCAACTTTATGAATACCTTCCTTTTCCCTACTCCGTCCAGTATGTCCGCAATAAGTAGTAGTGGGTATCCATTTTTTATCGTCCATTGGTTTATATAACGATAATCTTGTACCATCCTCCTTTTACCATCCTTTTTTGCCACAAAGTATACTGGTGACATTTGCGGTGATTTGGAGGGACGAATATACCCTTTTTGCAATTGATCTTCCACAAATGCTTGTACTTCCTCTTTTTCCTCTCTTGACAAGGAATACACTTTCCCTTTCCTTGGCGTAAACCCTTCTTTCAACTCTATTGCGTGGTCCTAGGACTTTCGCACTGGCATTCTTTCTAACTCTCTTTTTCCAAAGACCTTTTTCCACTTCCAAAACCTTTTGGGTACTAACTTCTTTAGCGTTTCTTCATCTTCATCCTCTTCTATCTTCTTTATTTCCTTTTTTCTCTCCTCTTGTTTCTTTTTCCCACATATGGGTGGACACCTCGTCATTTTTACCTCCTCTTTCTCCCAATCTATCTCTGGGTTATGGACCACCAATCACAGCATTCCTAGTATGACCTCTGTCTTCCCTAAGTTGCACATATCCATCCTGACTCTTTCTATATGTCCTTTAAAGAACATGTTGCACTTGACTTGGTGCATTATTGCTCCTCTTACGTTCACTATTCCATCTACATTTTTAACTAGCAGGGGATACTTCATCCTCTCCATTTTGAATTCTTTTTCTCTTGCAAAGGTCATATCCATGAATAGGCCTGTTGCTCCACTGTCTAGCAGAGCTTTTACTACTACCCCTTCATGGTTCTCTAGCTTCTCTAATCCCACTTTCATCCATACTTCTCTTAGTGACTTTAGTGTACGCTGTACGTCTCTTACTCTCTCAGTGTTTTTGCAGGAATTTAATTTATTGCCCAATTTTTCTGGGTGCAATACACTGTACAAATTTAAGGAGGCCAGCCGAGAGCTTACTGACCTCCATTTTCTTTTGCTGACTCTTGCGATATCTCCACTACTCTTGCTTTATTTCTTTCCCAACAATTTCAGGCCATATGGCCAAATTTCCCACAGTGATAACACGTCCTATTCTCTCCCCTTCCTCTGTCAATGTCTATTGCATTTGGGTCTCTCCGTGGACCTGTTTGATATCTCCCTCTGTTAAACGTATTTCCTCCTCCTCCCCTATTTCCTCCTGTCTGCAGAACTCCTGCCCGCCAGGTTATTTGCCCCCCTTTTCCTCTATACGATCCTCCCCCAAAACTTTCCCTTGGCTGTGCATTTCCCCCTGGGTGCGCCGCATTCTTCCCCAACATCCTCTCCTCTGTCCTATTTTGCCTCTGATTCCTATCCAATCTTACTGCCCTTTCTTGCCACTCTCCTATGGTGGTCAGGGGCTCTTCCACTTCTGCTAGCTTTCTTCTTATTACTCCATTCAATCCTCTCTTGAATTCTTCGATGAGGGGTCGACCCTCGTAGCCGCTCCCTCTGGCGACCTTTTTGAACTCCTGGACGTACTCGTCGCATGTCCTTCCCCCTTGCTCTATTGTTCTCAACTGCTCGATCTTTTTTTCTTCCTCTGACATCTCCCCGAAGTCGTTTCTGATTTTTGAAAACAGTTGTTTCACTGTTTCCACTTCTGACTCTCCCTTTGTTAGCTCGTCTATCAAGTTGTCTTTCTATGCTTCTGCTATCCCCCCCTGCACATAGGATAGCACCCAGGCTACCTGGGTCGTTGCTGCCTCCTCTGTCATCTTCATCCTAATGTATATGCGAGCCACATTAATAAATGCGCTCATCTTTTCCATCCTCCCATTGAATACTTGAGACCTTGCGACCTCTACTCAGCTCCCTTGCTGCTGGAGGAGCATAGTATTTACCTGCTGCTGCAGGGTGGCAATCATGGCGAGGAGTTACTCCTCTCTAGTTGGTGGTGGTGGTTGGCGGGGGGTGGGTGCCTGGGATGGTTCTCCCTGTTGTTGCTATTGTTGTTGTTGTTGTTGCCACGACATGTCGTAGGGCGGCGGTGGTGATGGTGATGATGATGGTGAAGGGGAGGATGATGATTCGTATTCAGACTTGGTTTCTTGGTCCGTCTCTCGGTCCAGGGTGAACTTAAGGCTACGTCTAACAGGGAGCACGATCTTCTCCTGTCTAGACTCCTAATGCCTTACTAACTACTGCCCTAATCAAGATGTAAATGATTGCCCCTAAGAAGGAAACCCCTAAACTAAATGGCCTTTTAAGAAGTGACCATTGATCCTCTGCGTGTACCCATCACAATGAACGACAGCACGAGGCTTATACAAAGAAGAGTGGTAGATAACTAGTCTGATTTGAAGGTCAGGACTCGACTGTATACCCAGACTTGGTGTACTGTTTCCTCCCTCAGTCTCTCCTGACTGAGAAGTCCCCTTTACAGCTAGGGCTCGCTATCCAAGATGCTTGTGAGCGCTGTGCTCACTAGCGAGGGCGATGAGAGAGTAAGTGATAATGGGGGTACTCACTCGCAGCACCGGAATTAAGCCAACTGCGCGTTGAACAAGTATGAGCAGGGATCGAGGTGATCAGTGCTCGGGAGTGGAATCGAGTTCTTTTGTTATCACTAAGTCTTGACGACTCAAGGACCACTCGAGATGAGTATTTTAGGAAGAACTCGATAGAGTTCCTCGTTGGATTGACTACCTACTTATACTACTTTTACAAGTGGCTGTACACTACTAGTCCATGATCACATGTCTTTCTAGAATATTCTACAATCACATGCCCTTGTCATGTGATATGATTACTTATGTTCCCATGCTATTTATATCTTGTCTGTATTATATGACTTGATGTTTGTAATCAAGTGTTTGAACGTATGGGAAACTTGTTCCTTCTTTGGGCTCTCATAACAAGTCTCTTAGTGATATAAAATAAAACTATGAGATACACAACAAAGAAATGCTAGCAGTTGTTAGATGTTTAAAAGTATGGAGGCACTTTCTGGAAGGAGCAACAGAAAAATTTGAGACCTGAACAGATCACAAGAATCTCAAATACTTTATGAAAGCACAAAAATTAAATAGAAGACAAGCAAGATAGGCTCTATACCTATCTAGATTTAGTTTTACACTAAAATATATTCCAGGAAGTAGGATGGAGAAAGCAGATAGTTTGGGCAGGAGACCAGACTAGGAAGTAGGTGTAGAAAAGAATAATGAGAATGAGACATTAGTAAAACCAGAGTAGTTAGAAGCAAGAAGAACAGAAGCAGTAGAAATAATAATAGACAGGGTAGATCTACTAGAGAAAGTAAGAAAATCCAAAGTAAAAGACAATAAGATAGTAAAAGCAGTAGATGAAATGAAATGAGCAGGGGTAAAGATATTAAGAGATAAAGAATGAAGAGAAGTAAATAGCATGATATACAAAAAAAAAAAGGTGTATGTGCCAAAAGACAATAAATTGAGAGCAAAAATTATTAGGCTATATCATAACATGCCAATTGGAGGCCATGGAGGACAGTGAAAGATGGTAGAATTGGTCACCAGGAACTTCTGGTGGCCTAGAATGACTAAAGAAGTGAAACAATATGTGAAGGGATATGATGCTTTTCAACGCAACAAAAACTATACAGAATAGCCAATAGGGAAGTTAATGCCAAACTCAATTCCAGAAAAACCTTAGACACATATATCAGCAGATTTTATCACTAAATTGCTGCTAGCTCAAGGATATGACTCAATCTTAGTAGTAGTCGACAGGCTAACAAAAATGGTACATTTTATACCTACTACAGAGAAAACATTGGCAGAAGGATTGACAAGACTGTTCAGAGATAATGTATAGAAATTGCATAGGTTACTGAAAAGCATTATTTCAGATAAAGGACCCCAATTTGTAACAGGATTAATGTGAGAGTTGAATAGGATGTTGGGGATCAAAAGTAAATTATTGACGGCATTCCACCCTTAGACAGATGGACAAACAGAGAGGGTAAATCAGGAGTTAGAACAGTACTTAAGAATGTTCATCAATCACAAGCAAGAGCAGTGGCCAGAATAGTTGGGAATGGCAGAGTTTGTGTATAATAACAAAATGTACTCAAGTACTTGGACATCGCCTTTTAAGGCAAATTACAGACAAGATCCCAGAATGAGGTTCAAAGGTAGAAAGAAGGGGAAACACCAAGGAGTAAAAAAATTCATCAAGAAAATGAAGGAGATACAAAGCAGTACTAGGAAAGGCACAGGAGGAAATGAATAAATATGCAGACAAGAAAAGAGCAAAGGTCAACAACTATAAAGTAAAAGACTTAGTAATATTGAGTACTAAGGATCTAAAGTATCAGATGGTTAGTAGAAGGACAAAGAAATTAATGAAGAGATTTGTCAGCTCTTATAAGGTTAAGAAAATTGTATTATCAAATATGGTAGAATTAGAACTACCTAGTATAGTAAAGATACATCCAGTAGTAAATATTAGTAGGATATGTAAATATATAGAGTAAGTGAAAGGGCAAAAGAAAAAGTGACTGGCTCCAGTTATAATCAAGGAAAAGAAAGAATAGGAGGTAGAAAGAATATTGAATAAGTGACAAGTAAGAGAGAAAAATAAATATTTGGTATGCTGGAAAGGATTTACAGTGGAATCAGATACATAGAAGAGAAGAGAGAATTTGGAAAATACACAAAAAGCAATCAAAGAATTTAAGAAAAAATATCGCTGAGACATAAAAGATGTGACAAAATAAAAACACAAAAAAGGAACATTTAGAAGGGGAGAATTGCCAGGAAGGTTCATGGCAAGAAAATTGTTCAGATGGTTAGACAAATAGTACAGCCAAGAATATTGGAAAAGATTAGAGAGAAACTGGAGGTAGTGGAAAGAAAGACAATCAAGGGAAAGAAAAATGGAAACAATTATGAAAGAAAAAGAAATCAAGGAAGAAAATCTAGGAGTTAGAGAATAGACAGAAGAAGATGATGATAAGATAGGCAATATAGTTGACCTATACTATGAGTTATAGGAAAATTCCTCGGGACGAGGAAATGTAAGAGGAGAGTAGTGTCATAACTTGGTGAAACAGCTAAGTTAATATTTATATTTCTTTTCTTTTTCTTTTCTTTTATTTTCTGATTATTATTTTTCTTTTATATTTTCTTTTCTTTATTTTCTTATTAATAAACACACAAGAGGAAGAGAAGTGTGGAACAAAAGAGAAGGGTTAAGATTACTCTTCATATATAAATAGTATATAAAATCTAACAGGAACTCTATCAAGTTCTCTTTGTCAATCACTGATAAAAGAGCAGTTGGCTTAATTCCAGCTCAGGAGTTGGCTTACTGACAAACAAGAGAAGAAAAACGAAACCTGAAGTACATAAGTCTACTTCAATACTCAAACTTAACAACATTTCTTGCTACTTGTCTAACTTTGCTTTTTTGAGCTTTTTGAATATCAAATTCACCTATCACAAATCAATAAGTAGTTATTTGTGATAATCCTATATTTGTTTAGTAATAAGAGAAAGATCATAATTAGCATTTATCTGTTGAGATAGTTTTTAACTAAATCAAGTCATTAAGAACTATTGCTTTGGTAATAAAGCTTCAAAACTAAGAACAAAAGAATGACAAAATACAATATCTAATAAAAAATAAAAAATAATTCAAGGAATGAAACATAATAGTAAAAAAAACAAGACAGAAGGTAGTTAGTCCCATTATAGTAATAAATATATGGAGAATATATTGTATGACAATATGACATTGCATCCAGTAATTTGTCATAAGAGTTAAATCTTAAGACATTACACAGCAAATATTTAGAAGTCAAGTTATCACTTGAATTAGGATGTCAAGTCACTTGACAATTTAGTGTCATCTCACCTGTCAAGTCGTCTAGACCTGTTACATAGTCATGCTTTGCCACAATGTCACTAGACATAGAAAAAGATTATTTATTGACTATTTCTTCTATGTTAGAATTAGCTACTATTGTAATAATATTGAATATACATGAATTTCCTTGAAGGTGGCTGAGTTCAGGTCCTTATACTACATTCTATATTATGGCCTTTGCAATATCAAATGGAATTTCCTTATTGTTACAGTTATTATCTCTCTTGATGATATTATAGACAATGGAGATAAATATACCTACCTACCTAGTCATATAACTATTGATCCAAACCAGCTCAATATGATGGAAAATATGTTTCAGGCCTGAATGTTAGAGATAAAAAAAAGAGCTGTTCAGTAGTGGCTAGCTGTTAAAAGAGCAGAACTCAAGAAGCAGATTGAGAAGTTACAGTAACAGTTATCTGATACACAATTACATCTAAGTCTCAAGCAAAGGTATGTTTATGCATTAAGTTTGTTAATAGTAATATATAACTTTTCACATAGTAAATCTTCACCTATAACATCTCACTATTCAACAAGGTCTATACTAGTCTCTACTAGCTGACCAAAAAAAGGACTCAAACCCTTTATTGTAAATTTGGCTTCTCTAACTTCTGGTTTCAGTATGCCATCTACTCCAGAATTAACTACCAAGAGCCAGAAAGTCATGACTCCCTGCAAACCTACTACTCATATATACTGTCTTCTAGAAAGTAAAGTACCTAAATATATCAGGAGCATAAAGGTAAGTAATAATTTCTAAAAACAAGGTCTAAATATCTGAGCTTATATCATATAAAAAGCTCTTGAGCTGTACATCCACTGTTAGGACACAGTCACTCGGAGGCGGCTAACCCTAGTACTAGATAAGAGTCCTAAAAGCAAAGATAATATTTAAGTGAGGATATTTCTACCAACACAAGTAGTCTTATATACTAAAACTAATAGTCTGTGCACTGTAGTTATGTGCATACTAACTAATAATACCACTGTCCTAATAATAGATTCTCAGGCACATCAAGGCAGAGTTAAGAAAGAAGGTAAGGTAAGGTAACAAAGCATCTCATGAGTTAGATTTAGCCCTTTAGATAGGAGCTTAGTTATGATTTAGGTTGTTCCTAGGGTATCCCCTTACATTCACATTTTACAGGATGTAATCAATACCAGTACTATTCCACCTATCACAAAAGGTCACTTACTAATGCGATTGGTGCTTTAGAACTTGAATGGTTCAAAAATGCAAAGTTTAAACAGTGACAAAAGAAGTTGTTAAGTTTGAGGTCTAATCCTTAGACTATGAGTCCTTAAATACAGAAAAGTTATCACAAACTTCATTTGGTCATATCTCCACCAATTCTTCAACTATTCTCATGGTCTCAACAGCATCTGAAAGCCCTTAAGAAGACCTTTCGATTGATGCCAGTCACATCTCAAGGCGATCAATAATGGCTGAGATATTAAGCAGATCAACTGGTAACCACCATGTT
>Ga0157360_1000735_pt1 | contig 12323 bp, 7 predicted proteins | sample AttlaeALBM1_FD_111483 | JGI IMG/M metagenome (GOLD analysis project Ga0157360, IMG submission 111483) | Fungus gardens microbial communities from leaf cutter ant in Ribeirão Preto, State of São Paulo, Brazil - Atta laevigata ALBM1 | ecosystem: Host-associated > Fungi > Mycelium > Unclassified ... | reverse complement strand
TGTAATGGCCAGCATCATGAAGTCTTCCAGCAGGGAATCCCACTGCAAAATCCAGAAAAAGCTGAGTGGAGCCAATCCAACTGATGGTCGACGGGGTGTACTCATTCAGAAAGGAACGCTAGACCGTAGTGAGCAAGTGTCGTCTCTACGAGCCAAAGCAATTACAGTGTAGTAGTCTTGAAACACGCCAAACGACAATACAGCCCCGAAGGTTGAGAACATTGCAAGTGCGCTGAGGCCATATCAGTGACAACGTGAGAGTGAGTAGGAGACCACCAACACGCCGAGTACTGTTAGCCATCCGTTTAAACCCCCTTCAGGCATGCTTGCTACCACAGTTTGGGGCGATATTTCCTTGCTTTCAAGGCCATTGGTTGTGATGTTCTCTGCCTCAGACATTTGTTGGAATACAATTGGGGGAGGGTACAAACAGATAGGGAATACAAACTAATTATTCTACTTATATACCTAAACATAATGTCAAACAAAAGGAATCACATGCATCGCGCAGGCTCGCATGAGATCCGAGTTCCATCAGAAACTGAGCATGCATCACAATGATGACAGGTGTGTGTAATTTATCTGCCAGGGAGCACCCAAGACGCAGCGAGCTATATATATAGACAGACCCCCAGGCATAGCCCAATGACTATCTACAGACCCCAGCTCAAGAGGTAACAAATTAAGGATAGTCTAACGTCTTCGGTACTGTATTATTGGCCCAACTACCAGCAGGAATATTGACTATCTACCATAAGTGAACCAGTGTCTGGGACACTCCATCTGGAGATTAGTTATCCATTAAGGCCCAAGTGCTGTCTATGGACTTATACACTTCAGAGCTCAGGTGCTTAGACCATGAGGGTACCAGAAAGAATATCCTGAACTGATAATTGGACCAGTGTAAACAGCATATTGGATAGTGGATGTATGTCACACTCTGTGACACTGTGATGTCTAGTAACAGTTCTGCCTTAGAGTCCTTCCTAATGTGGCTAGCATATATTTTGAACTATAAGTAATTCCATAGCATTATGTCATAAAGTTCATTTGTACCTATCTCCACAAATACTTTGTTGGTCTCTACAGTCTCTACAGTGCTCAAAAGCTCTCAAAACCAGTGCCCAAAGTGTGTTAGCTCTAGGGATTCAAGAGAGTGATATAAGGGGCAGAGGGCTCTAGCTTTGCTACCTCCCAGACCAAAGATTCCAGTTAGCAACTGAATTGAAGAACTGTTTGAATTATTATAGAGAATGCTAGTTGAGAACAAACTAAAGAACTCATATTCTACTTAAGTGATAGCATAGTGACTTAGCCTACATGACTTAATCACCCTCCAAGTCTGAGTTGACAAGGAGAACTTGATGAAGTTCTTATTTAATTCTGTACACTAATACAACTACTACATGGTCTGTGCATTACTTTCCCATGGTCCTCATGTGACTTAGTCATGTGACATCACCTGACTGTGACCTTGTGACCCTTAGTCATACTTTCTCATGTTCCATCCTTGTGTAATAAGTCCAGAAAAGAAATATAAATTATGACTTAGCTGTTTTGCCAAGTCATGACAAATAGTTGGTAGCCTCTGGAAATAATAATCCCAAATTGCCTAGGTTAGCATACAAGTTTATCTACTGATATAATCTGGGTTATAGCTATGACAGTACTCTTTCTCTAAGGCCATACTCTTGTGATCTTTTATTTGCAGATACTAGGTAGTATATACTTAGTTTAAGCTATCTAGGCTGAAGTAGTGTAGGGGATTAGGGCCTAGTTTTTGAAAGTGATATAAATAGAACTCTTATACTAGATCTTTTTTTTTTAAAAAAAAATTATCAATTTATTACATAGGGCTTGTAGGCAGGCCGTGGTAGATACAAAGGACCTACTTAAATATAGGAGAAACACATAGAAAAGAAAAAGGGAGAAAGAGAAAGAGAAAGAAAAGAAAGAAAGTATAGACAAGTGATTGTGTGTTAAGAGGTAGTCAACCATTGTTGAAGCTGAAGGCTAATGGGTTGTTTGCAAGGAAGTGGACAAAGCTGTTGATAACAATGTTACATGGTCTCGTTGATTGCTTGTGTTAGTTGCACTATATAACTATGTGCTCACAGGTTTGCACTTCCACTTTTCTACAAGGGCAGCTAAGAGGAGAGGTTGGGAAGAATCTTTGACAGTATTTGCTAATAGAGGCATGTCCAGTGATCATATGAGTGAATCAAGCACATAAGGAGTTGGAGAATCCTATGAATGGTAGCTATAATCCCCCTTTGCATAGGTGGGTTTGATAACTTGTTCTTTTTTATCTTCGAAGTTAAGAAATAGTTGACCCTTCTTTTGACTAGATGAGAATGATGTTTGCCACTTCTTGAGAATGTTATTGCATCTCTTCTTTCTACTAAATAAGAAAAAGTTCTTGCTGGGAGGGATTGGTATATCATTGGTAACCTTTACTTGGTCATTGACTAGTTTGTGTCTGGGCCACTTGGCTTTGCTAGGATAGTACCAGAAATAGATGGTGTTTTGTCTATCTCTGCCTAGAAACAATTTTATGTTGGATATAAGTAGTAGGACAATGTTTTGGAAGAGGTTAATATGCAATTTAAGGATTTTCTTTGCAGCAGCAATAGAATCAATAATAATGGTGATATCACAGGTGTCATTCATTTCCATAGCTAGAATGAGACCAATACATATAGCCATGAGCTCAGCTTTGACAGGTATAATGTTCATAGCCTAGATTTGGGGTTATTTGACAACATAGTTATTATGCCAAATATGGGCAGCAGCTGTTGCTATATTGGATCTCTTGATGCCTCTGTTAGCAATGACAGTGATATGATGAGGCAAATATTGTGATTGGCAAAAGACAGTGTTGAGATTCTGGATGTGTTTAAACAAGTCCTTGTCACTAGAAGAAGAAGAGGAATGAAAAACTATTCTACTAGAGAAATGATCAACTAATCTCAAGCTAGTGTCATGACTTGGCAAAATAGCTAAGTCATTATTTAATATTTCTTTTCCTTTTCTTTTCTTTTATTACTAAGGTGGAGTGCAGGAAGATATCATGTGATAAGTCACAAAGTCACAAAATGTCATGACTTGGCAAAATGGCTAAGTCATTATTTATATTTCTTTTCTTTTCTTTTCTTTTCTTTTCCTTTGGACTTACAACTACAAGGTGGAGCGTGGGAAAGTATCACGTGACTTTGTCACAATGTCACAATTGGGTGTGATGAATGTCACAGATGGTCATGTCACAAGTCACAGTCACAAGGTGTCACATGACTAGAGTAATATGAAGACCATGGGAGAGTAAGCGCATAGCCATAGTAGTAAAGTGTATAAGTAGATAAAGAAATGAGCGAGAGCTCCATCAAGTTCTCTTTGTCAAACTCTAAACAAAGAGACAGTTGGCTTAATTTCGGTCATCGGACTTTAGACGCTGACAAGATCTAGATTGAGCTCCCAATCATTTCATCTATTTTTATATTACAAATAAGCTGTGCTTTTCATTTTAATTTCTTTCTGATATCCTCACTTTCTCCTTTTCCCCACAAACTCTTTAGCATGCAATTGGGAACTGTCACTATCCCTTTCTACTTGCTAGTCACAACTAAATTCCCTTTTGCCCCTTTCAGCAGCTATTGAGTTTTTGCAGATGAGAGCTGATGGGAATGAGGTCTACAATAGCTTCTATTCCCTTTGATAGTGAGGTACAAAAAGCTCCTATGATCTATAGAGCAGCTCTATGTTGTATCTTTTTAGTTTAGAGATATTTTTGTGAATGGGTACTTTCTTGAAGAACCAGAGTTGGAATTTATATAGGGCAATAGGAAGTACACACAGTCTATATAGAAGTCGCTTCTGAATTGGGAAAATGCCCTGTGAGGAGTTGCCTAGAAGCTTCATTGCATTTAGGATAGAGAGACACTTGGTGGCATAGAAGTAGATATAGTAGTAGAATGTAAGTTTTCTGTCAAAGAAGAAACTTAGATAATGCCAGATTGGTTTGGGTGTGAGAATGGGGCCCCTAACTGAGGTAAGATTGATGGAAAGATTGGGGGAATAGTGAAACCTTATAAAGTGAAAAACTTCAGATTTGCTGTGTTTCATGACCAAACTGGAATCCAAGAGAATTTTTAACATAATATTGTAGTTACAAAGGAGAAAAGAGAAAGAAAGATCATAGCTCTTTTTCTGAGAAATTAGAAGACTGTCATTGACAAAAGATAATATATCTATTGGGATTTTTTCTTTTAGACTTTTTATTCTTTTTTTGAATGTTTTAATAATTGGAGCCAAGTATATAATGGAGATAATGGGAGATAGAGCTGAGCCTTGGCCCACTCCAACATTGGTGCTAAATGGTAGAGAAGAAAAACTGTTCCAAGTATATGTTGTTGAGAAATTTGAGTGATAACTGTTAAAGAATCCTATGATGTTTAAGTTAAGACCCACTTTCTTAAGGCATATAGATAAAAAAATGTGATTTAGAAAGGGGAAAAATTGGGCAATATTAAATGCTATGATGCTTATATGGCACTATTTTAACCATCCAGTATGAATGAGGTAAGTGAGATATATGCCTGCATCTGTAGTAGAGCACTGTTTGATACCACCTAGTTGGTTTGGGTCCAAGAAGCCATTTGATATTATGTGGAATTGAAGATAGTTGCTGATTACCTTTTCAATGAGTTTGCCATTGGTATTGAGGAGCACTATGGGTCTGAAGGACTTGGGTATATTGTAAGAGTCTTTGTTGAGTTTGGAGATAACCACTGTTGTGGCAGTTTTGAAGTACAATAGCCAGAACTCTATGTTGATACATATATTAGCAATATACACAATTTTTTTAAGATAGGTATCATTCATAATGAGTAGTTTCAGGTGTCTTCAAGAAACATGGTCTAGGCCAAGGGTGGAGGAGAATGAGCACTTAGCTATCATGTCTCTGAACTCCTGATTAGAAAAGAGGGGCCACTCAAGAACATTGGCTTGGGGGAGTTCATTTAAGAGGCTAGTATTGATGGGTCTATTTTCAGCTGAGTTGTATGAGCTGTGAAGGGCATGCTATAAGTCTGAGAGAGAGAGTTGCATAGTTGATTCTCAAAAGTGATGGTTTTAATAGCAAATAAGGACTTTTTTTTACCCAACTCATAAGATCCTATAATCACTTGTTTGAGGATACTATTTCACATATCTTTTCATTAAAGAACTTCCATTTGACCTTGTATATTATTGACTTATAAGCTCTCCAGCTTGGTAGGTCTTCTTGTTCACAATATATATCAAGGCTATTAGTGCACTCCTGGTTCTACCACTTATTGAAGTGTTTTGTGATGTATTTCAGTTTAGAATGTTGATTCCATGTATTTTTAAAAGGACAGTAAATTAAAGGGCTTCTTTACTTGTAATGGCTGATATATCAATGTGTTCTATGTCATCTATCAGTGTTTTAATGAACTCTTTTGTGTTATCACTATCTTTTTTTATAGACTAGATAGCAATGTTGACATTTACTTTCTTTATACCTACTTTTATGATGAGGGAAACATGGTCTGAAGGTTTTCATATTTCTGGGTAAAGGGAGTGTTGACCAAACCCACTATTACTGGAGAATAGAAATACAAGATCTAAGACCAAATTTGAATCTCATATGTTGTCAGCAAATCTTGTTAGGCCTGGGTTTGAGAAAAAAAAGAGTTCAAGACCTAGGCTATCAGCAATTGTGGTTAGATCTTCTGTGTGAATGGAATAGTTGTGAAAGTAAGGATCCCAGCTGCTATTCCTAATGTTGAAGTTACCAGTCATAATTACCATGTTTCCTATGTTCCTAATGTTATAGTGGAGGCATTATAAGGCTACTTGGTTGCTATCTGAGTAAATATTGATAATAAAATTTATGTCTCAATCATTGTAAAAGGCCAAGAGGTTTATATCTCAGTAATTGATAATGTTTGATTGGAGGGCAAACCTTATGCTTGATAGTCATTTATTGATGTAAGTGGTCACACATGGTAGTTTTCCTGTGATATGTTGCTATAGATGAACAGAGTCTATTCAGGATGGTTTAGGGTACTGAATAGGAGCTCTTTCATAGAGTTATTATGGCTTGGGAATTGTTAGATAAGAAACTGAGAGGGTTCCTGAATAAAAACAATATCAGCTGAATTTTTTTGCATTTCTAGAAAATTAAAATTTTATTTTTCCTAATGTTCTGAGAGAAAATACAAAGGTTGTGCTTAATCATAGGTTAGTACTGCCTATAGCTAGGTGAGTTGAGTTTGCTCTAATTTCTTGAGCTTTGTGTGCTTTCTTTGTGTGCCATTTGCAGTTGAAGTGGTGTTTCCAGAATGGGCACCAGTTGTTATTTGCCATATGCTCACTCTTACAGTTAATACATTTAAAAGAATGTGGGCATGGTTCTTCTGATTTGGTTTCTAGTCTGGGAGGTTGGCTTTGGGATTAGCCTTGTAGCACCATACCATATCTCTGTGGTATTTGAGTTTGTGAGATCCAATACACTTCTAGCACTTTGATCTATGTACTTGGCAAAAGAATGTTTAGTGGCCCTATTTCTAGCAGTTGCAGTATTAAGGAACCCCAGGATTTATGTTGGTGCTTTGAATAGTAGCGATGTTACAACTGTAGCTGAAAGAGTAGTTAATGAGAAGTTTTACTTTGGACCCATTCTAAGAGTCCCATATGTCTAGCCATATGATGGCCATATCAGACTTAGGGGAGGCTTTTACTATTCTCAGTTTAGATACCAAGGAGATTGATTCAAAGAGGCCTATTTGTCAAATGACATTAGTAATGTTATCACTGGAGAGGTTGCGTTTGTTAGGTTAAACATATAGAATGCCTATGATTTTAAGATACAACTTTGACTAAGATAGGTAGGGGTACAACTTTGTCATGGTTGATGCCTTCAATTGACTTGAGGTATCACTCTATAGTGTTGAGATTGCTAGACACTGGAATGCTATTGGTAGTAATGGCAATGATGGGGATCAAAGGGAATTGATCACAAACAAAGGTGATAACAAATGAAAGAAGCAGAATCTCTGAGGTATTTCACAATTGTGTACTAAACAAGTAGGTACTGGGAAGATGATCAAATGAACAAAGAGAGCTTGAAAAGAGGGAAATAAAGGGAAAAAACTTGAATAACTACAAAAAATTGTAATAGTGATTTTAAGAATCTACTTGAGGTCAATCTTACTGTAATTGGATCTCTAAGATGCATATTCATCTTGTATCATAATACTATTGCCTTTACCTAGTCTAGTAGTCTAGCTTGCCATCAATACAGTAGATCTACCTAGAACTCCTATATCATCATGTAAGCTCTTTTTCAGCTAACTATACAATTGGAAACCTACTTGAAAAATATATAGCGAGTGTTTAGCTCCTAGCATAAGTGAATGTCCAAGTCCATTGGGCTTGAATTCCCATTTAAGGGAGGGGTTTTGGTAGTTCTTAGAAAATAAAGAGAAAGGACTTAGGAAACAAAGACTTAATCACTCAAATAGCCATTAAGCTCTAAAGCAACAGAAAGGAATGATGATAGGAGTATAATGCTTGAGTTCTCTTCTGTGCCCTAGAGTATTTTATTAAGATTACAAAGCAGCAAGATAACAAAGAAAGTGAGACAAAGAAAACCTTTAAATTTCCAAACATAGTAAGGCCAATATGATGAGGTGGCACCTCTCCTGAACACTTGGTGACTACTCCCTGCTCTTTTAACCCTACTCTGGGTGTCAGTAAGCCAACTCCTGAGCCGGAATAAAGCCAACTGCTCTTTATCAGTATTTAACAAAGAAAACTCGACAGAGCTCCCATTAGATTTACTATACTATATATACAATTACTATGTGGCTATGCTCCTTTATTTCTCATAGTCTCTATGTTACTCATTAACTGACTCCCCTATTACATTGTGACTATGACTTTATTGTGACATAACCATAACATGACCATTCTATGACCTTTGTCACACTATTGTGACTATATGACTTGTTATGTGATATCTTCCTATGCTTCACCTTAGTAATAAAAGAAAAGAAAAAGAAAAGAGATATTAAATAATAACTTAGCTATTTTTGCCAAGTCATGACACTGGGAAGCCTTCTTTATATGATAAATAGTTCTTGAGCCTCTTGCTAGGCTATAGAGAGAGGCAACAATCTCAGGTTGTCTTGCCCTCAAGCATGTTGTCTTCCTCAAACCTCTCTTCTACCTTTCTCCCCAACTTCCTTACTTTTCTTACTATATTCTTTTATATCCTCTTGCTTCTCCAAGTCCCAGTTTTTTTCTACTATGGTTGTGATGTGACCTTGCTGTTACGCTGCAAGCAAATTTTCTACAGAAGATAATATTTGATAAGCTTTATAACAATAGATTCTTAATTGGAATTTGTACTAGAACCCTTTCTATATCCTCAGAACGTAACACTATATGATGAATACATTGAGCAGGTGATAATCAATCTAGAGCTTGTGTTGAGACCTTGAGAAGCAATTAAGATGAACTGGTATTGGGTTACTAAGAGAGTTACTGAGGGATCTACTTTTAGATAGACTAACTTAGAAAGATAGTAAACTTATACTCTAGAACCAGTACTACTCAAATGAAGAACTTAGGCTGATAGACTTTGTGCTTGTAAATAAGCATTGATGGCATCAGATCAATTATATTTAGATAAATGACCTCTAGAACGTGACTTAGAGATACTAGACATTTATTGAGACTTGCTAACTGCTTAACAGGTAATCAATAAAGTTCAAATTACAAAGCAGCATCAAGAGCATAATAGGGGAAGACGTGAGAATATTCTAGAAAGAAGCAGCGATAAAAACACATTATCTTTGATAGGAAGGACTCAGTGAGAGAACATGTCATCAGTGGGATTTTGGGAGGCTTTAGGACAGAAAGGAGGCGATGGAATCCTAAAAGTAGTAATAGTTTCCCTTTTATATTTTATTCCTTGAGTTTTAGGGCTTTGTAATATCTTTAATATAGTATCCAGAGCACAGTTGGATTGGAGAAGAACCTCTTGACTCCTATCTCCATCTATACTGCCTCTGGAATCATGAATGCAGATCTATTGAGAGTAAGAAGACTGGGACTAGTGGGGTGTCTTAAGAAGAATACAGAATATACCCAGAACTTGATCTAGGAAGAAGACACAGATATAACTTGGGCAGGCTTTAGAGAGGACAGCAGGCTGGGAAAGCTTGGCTAGGTACACACTTGGATTGCATCACACCCATAAGATTTAGTGTTGGGGGTATAGATAAGGGGACAACTGAGTATAGAGAATCCATGAGTGATCAACTAACTGTATTTTCCAGAGGAGCTTTTGTCATAGTATGTAAAGGTTGACATCTTAGGGAGGCTATGTGATGATGATCTATCTCTAATTATTTATAAACCTTCAACTTTGATAATCTTCCCTCAGACCTTTAGCATACAGTTGGGAGCTGGTACATCATTGTTTTATTTGTCCTAGTATGCAATTTCCTTTTGCACCCTTTCACTGTATCAACTTATCTCTTTTGATCTTGTTATAATTAGCTATTTACAATGATGGCTTGGGTCTGATAGTAATTCTTCTGAATATAGCATTGCTGGCTGCTGAGGTATAATATCACTCTAGTAAAGATTAGTCTTCAAAGTTTGCCTTTGTCCTTGAGAGCACTCAAGAAGGAAAATCCATTATAAATCTGATATGGAGTGCCTAGGCAAGCGTCTATAAGATATCTGTAGCAGTAGTCATAGCCATTACTTTGTTACTCAAATGAGGTGCTCAAGTCTATGACTAGGCATCTAGGAAACGTTGCTAGAGGGCCAAACTTGATTCTTGAGCTAATTATTCTTGTATTAGGTGAAAATAGTCACTTATTTTGCCTAAATGGCTGTCTAACATAACAGCGATGTCTTCTATGCATAGTCAGATGTATTTCACATGTAGGTTGAACTTGATGTTCTTCAAAAGGGTGTTGATATAGTGCACATAAGAGTCCACATCCTCCATGATTCTATTGGTATGTTTGTTGTGGAGGAAAATGATAGCTTATTTTCTAGATGGGCTTTTTATTATAACTTGAATCTTCTTACTTTTAGTAGTTGGTTTACTAAGAGCCACATTGTGAATCTCAATAATTTTCTTATCTAGAAGAGCAGAGAAGGCTTCTTTTATTTTGAGGATATTGACTGCCAACACTGTAATCTGTGTGAAAGATTTAGTGGGGTTTATTCTACTAGTGTTTTTGGCTATGCAATTGATTTGATAGTTTTTTGACTTTTTGAGTTGTTCCTTAGAGGATTGAGATGGGATGGGAGGTTGGACCCTTTTGATTGGATAGCTGTTAGGATAACTTAAATCAGTGTTGAGGGAAATGTTTGTGTTTTTTCCAAACTGTAGTAAAATACTGTCTTGAAAAGAGATATTGCCTAAAGTAAGTAACCTGTCCCAACTAGATTCAAAAATGGCAGATATGAAGGTCTATGCAGAATTCCCAAACAGGATAAGTTGGGGAATGTTGTTGCCATTGCAGTCCTCAAGGTTATGTTGCTTGAGAAAAAAAGCTATCTATTGCAAAGAGCAGACTATGTTGTGAATATTACTTTGAAGGAACTTATTGGTGCTAAAGAGTGATGTGGATCTAAATTTGTTATCCTAGAGGTTAGGGTTGGCTGGGACATTGGCGCTATATGGAATAACAGCTAGGAGAGAAGGTTCTGTGGATTTTTATATTGAGTGGCCTAGGTGATATTAAGTGCCTCTATGCTATTACTACATGTAAATTGAGGTACTAGAAGGGCAAAGTTGAATGTTCTGGCTAGAGCATTTTGGACTGGGAACATAGGTTTGTTGTTCTCTTTGACATCTATATTTTTTTGTAATTGGATGCATTTGGCATAGTTCATTTTGGTAGGAGAGAAAGATTCCATAGGGAACAAGAAGATACTATGTGGTCCTCCTACAGTAATACAAGATATTGGTCTGTCCTGCTGTATGTTGATAGCAGTGTCTATCAGTTGCTTATGAATGTACTCAAGATTCATAACAGAGTTGAAAAGACTGGGATTTACTATACTATGCTCAGGCACTACTATTAATAATGGAGGTAAGAGTGAAAGAAGCGATGCTCTTGTACTAGATCACAAGCATATATTAATTCTTTAGTACTTAGCTATGAATACTTATCCTCTGTACCTTTGTAACCTATTTACTGGATATAATATAGTAAGGGTACTCAACAACATTTGTTTAGTTTTATATCTAGGACCTATTTAATCTTGAATTCCAGGTTTTTCTCTACTTTAATAGGAGAAGGTACCAAATTAGTTCAGTTCAGAATATTACTTGGTCTTGTGGGCTCTAGTTGTGAAATATGGAAAATTAGATAGACTATGTATAAGTAGTTAAGTAGTCTGATCTAGAATAACTATCATTCTAGTTTACCAGTGACTAGAAATAGACCTAGGTATCCTTCTGTCAACTTTCTTAAGAGATGCATGGTTCTGATTGATTATGCCAAAGTAAATACTTTGTTCTCTACTTTAATATTAGAAGGTTTATCTTGACATATGTCTATAGACAATTGGTAATGATTTTGTGCTTTTACCAGTGACTCCTTGAGTTCATAGTATACTATTTCCAGCTTGTTAACATACTCATTTGTTATCTCCAATAATAGTTCTCTAGATCTCTGGATTTGCAGCCTTTGGTAGAAACCTTTGTTTACAAAAAAACATAACACTTTGGTCAAGAAAAAAGAGAAATTGTTGTAAATAAAATTTGTTAATAGTAATAGTTATGCCCAATCATCCTGCTGATAATTATAGTAGATCAAAATATATTGTTCTAAGGTTTGGTTCATCTATCTTACCTGTTAATTAGTCTCAAGGTGTCACAAACTTCATTTGGTCATATCTCCACCATTTCTTCGACGATTCCCACGGTCTCAAAGCCAGCTTAAAGCCCTTAAAAAGCCCTTTCGATTGATGCCAATCACGTCTTGAGGCGATCAATAATGGCCGAGATATTAAGCAGATCAACTGGTAACTACCATGTTACCATTTATTAAATCGCTAATATCTCGGAAACCGCCGTGATCGATGCTTCGGTTCTAGGCTCAGCTGAAGCCTTCTTCATAATGCTCAGAATGAGCCTAGAACAACCTCAAGGCAATTAATATTAGTGGAGATATAAAGGCCTCAATGTTTGCACATAGACTTCATTAATTACCCATAGATAGTCATCTGTCCTTTTCTTAGAACAAAGGACAGCCTCCATATGGTTAGGT